>Ga0209403_10003527_pt1 | contig 17650 bp, 14 predicted proteins | sample ArcticOcean_MG_C_8_FD_187440 | JGI IMG/M metagenome (GOLD analysis project Ga0209403, IMG submission 187440) | Marine microbial communities from western Arctic Ocean - ArcticOcean_MG_CB11_86 (SPAdes) (version 2) | ecosystem: Environmental > Aquatic > Marine > Oceanic | place: Arctic Ocean... | reverse complement strand
AAGCTCCTGCTGCTGAAGAAACTCCTGCTGAGGAAGCTTCTGATGAAAAACCAAAAGAAGAAAAATCTTAAGACTAAAATGCAAAAAAAAGATTGCTTCTTAGTAGGGACAATTTTTAAATTGCACGGATATAAAGGGGATGTCAACATCTATAATGATAATGATATCCTTTTTGATTTTAATACTATCAAATACTTTTTTATAGAGCAAAACAATACACTTGTACCTTTTTTTATCATAAACGCACGCCACACAAAACCAAATGTTGTTTTAGTTAAATTTGAAGATGTAAATTCTGAAGCTGCAGCCAATAAAATATACAAACAAAAAGTGTATTTACCAAAAGATTGGCTTCCTAAAAAGAATGAAAATGAAAGTACAGAACAGAAGCTTATTGGCTATCGTGTAATCGATACTAATCTTGGTGATTTAGGAGAAATTACCTACATCAATTCGCAAACTGCTCAACAATTAATTTATGTAAGTAAAGATGGAAAAGAATTCTGTTTTCCTATGCATGAACAATTTGTAAAAAGAATTGATATTAAAGAAGAAATAATGGAAGTAGAAATCCCCGAAGAGTTTCTTAGTTTAAATTAAAAATCTCATAAAAAAAATCTGAAAGTTTATTATCAGATTATAATCTTGGATGCTTAAATTCAGTTAATTTTGACATTAAAATTTCTCCTCTATAAAATTAATTCCATTTTCTTCCAGTTCTTTTAAAACAGGAATATAAATATCTTTAGTTGTTGGGATTTTCACTCCAATTGATTTTATCTCACCATTCAAAATTAATTTTATTGCAATAGCAACAGGTAATCCAACAGTTTTTGCCATAGCCGTAAATCTAGGATCATCACCAAAAACGACTAATGATGAATTGAGTTTCTTTTGCTCTCCATTTTGGATGTATTCAAATTGATGCTGCATAACAATCATATCTTTATCTACAATTCCTAGTTTCCATTTTTTTTCTAGAATTGTTTGTAATATTTGTGCTGGACTTGCATCATGTATTTCAACTTTAATATCTTCAAAAAGACCTAACCAAGCTATCTTCTTAAAATCTTCTGAATCAATAGTTAAGTTAAATTGCTTGCATAATTTTTGCTCAACAGACAATGCATCATTATCCTGCAAAAATTTGTTTAAAAATTCTCTATTTGTATAATTTTCAGAATTTTCTAATTTATAAGAATCATCTGTCATTTTTAACTGAACAAAGATATTCCAAGCATTACAAAAACCTATTTTTCTTAATGTCCCTCTAAAAAGTGTTGAAATATCATCAATACCATATGCATGCTTGTAAGAAAGGGAATCTCGATTAGCATATCCTTCAAATACTCCAGCATCCAAAATTGTCATTTGTTCAGTAGCAGAAAATAGATCAGAATAAGCAATAGTTTTCTCCTGATTATTTTCTAGATATTTAGCATTCCCCTGCCCTGCCAGAACTACATTTCTTGGATTCCAGGTAAATTTGTAATGCCAAGGGTTATTATCAAAATCAGGATGGATTAATCCGCCACAATAGGATTTAAAAGATGTTATATTAGCTCCCTGAGATTTTAAATCATCAATTATTTTCATTGCAGACATATGATCAATTCCAGGGTCAAGACCTATCTCATTTAACAATAAAACTCCATTATCTTTTGCCTGATTGTCTAAACCATTTATCTCTTTTGAAACATAAGAGGCTGTTACTAAATGTTTTTTAAAACTTATACAATCCTTAGCAACAAGAACATGCATACTTGCTGGCAACATTGATACAACAATATCTGCTCTATCTATTTCTTTATTTCTTTGATTAACATCATTAATATCAAAAAATATTGGTCTAGAATTAATATGATTATTAGTAGATTTTAATGCAAGATTTAAATTGTAATCAGCAATTGTAATATTCCAATTACTCTTTTCACTTTCATTTAGAAGATAATCAATTAAGGTAACTGCAGATTTTCCAGCACCAATAACAAGAATATTTTTCATTTTTTGAAATTATATTTTAAGCTGCTAATTTATTGTTTTATTCTAACCCATCAAAAAGAAATCATATATCTAATAGTGTAATAAATTATAAAATATAACTTTGCATGCTCTTAAACAAATAAGATACATTATGACCGAAACAGGAAAGAGAGCAAAGAACGCTACCATATCTGATTTAGGAATAAAAAACTCTAGAGTACATTGGAACCTCAAACCAAGTGAATTAATAGAGATCTCATTAAGAAATGGACAAGCAAAATTAACTTCACAGAAAGCAATTACTATAAATACTGGTAAATTTACAGGTCGATCTCCTATGGATAGATTTATTGTAAAAGACAAGATAACTAATGATGCTGTATGGTGGGGAGATATGAACCTTCCATTTAATGATCAAGATTTTGACGGTTTACATAAAAAGGTAATAAATTATTTATCCAATAAAGAAATTTATGTTAGAGATGCTTATGCTTGTGCCGATGAAAAATACAAACTAAATATTCGTATAGTTAATGAATATGCATGGAGTAACTTATTTACTTACAACATGTTTCTAAGACCTAATGATAAAGAAATAAATGAATTTTCTCATGAATGGCTAATATTAAATGCTCCAGGATTTCTAGCAGACCCTAAGACTGATGGAACAAGACAGGAGAACTTTGCAATTCTAAATTTTACAAAAAAAATAATATTAATTGGAGGTACTGGATATACTGGAGAAATTAAGAAAGGTATTTTCTCAGCATTAAATTTTATTCTACCAGTTGAAAATAATGTGTTACCTATGCATTGTAGTGCTAATATTGGTCAAAAAGATGATACCTCAATATTTTTTGGATTATCTGGTACAGGAAAAACTACATTATCAGCTGATCCAACAAGAAATCTTATTGGTGATGATGAGCATGGATGGGATGGTGATACAGTATTTAACTTTGAAGGAGGATGTTATGCAAAGTGTATTGATTTATCAAAAGAACAAGAACCAGATATATACTCTGCTATCAAGAAAGGAGCACTTTTAGAAAATGTTTCTTTTTTTGAAGGAACTAACGAAGTAAATTATAAAGACACAACAATCACTGAAAATACAAGAGTCTCATACCCTATTGAACATATTCAAAATATTGCAACACCTTCACTAGGAAAAAACATAAAGAATATTTTCTTTTTAACTGCTGATGCGTTTGGCGTACTACCTCCAGTATCTAAATTAACAAAAGGGCAAGCAATGTATCATTTTATATCTGGATATACTGCAAAAGTTGCAGGAACTGAAGCTGGGGTTACAGAACCTCAAACAACATTTTCTGCTTGCTTTGGTGCTCCCTTCATGCCACTTCACCCAACAAGATATGCCGAAATGCTTGGAGAAAAAATAACAGATCACAATGTGAATGTATGGTTAATTAATACAGGTTGGTCTGGAGGAGAATATGGAATTGGAGAGAGAATTTTATTAAAATACACTAGAGCAATGATTGCTGCTATTTTAGATAATGAAATGGAGGATGTAAAATATGTTAAACACAAAGTATTTGGTTTAAATATGCCAACTTCATGTCCTAATGTTCCTAAAAATATGCTAAGCCCAATACATACTTGGGAAAATCAATTAGAATACATTAAGAAAGCTAATGAACTAGCAGATGCTTTTAATAAAAACTTCGAGCAGTTTTCTAAAAATGCAAATGCTGAAATTCTTAATGCAGCTCCTAAAAGACATCAGTAAATATTTTTAGCTTACAACTTATAGTAATTTCATATTTTTGATGTATGCAATTGTTTTTCTGTGATAATTATAATAATGAGATAGTACTTTCTGCTGAAGAAAGCAAACATGCGATCAAAGTTTTACGAAAAGGGATTGGAGATGAATTATATTTTACCAATGGGAATGGGCTATTTTTAACTGGAAAAATTACAAGTATTAATAAACTTAAAACAACAGTTAAAATTATATCTGAAGAAAGAAAAAAGAAATCTCATGATTACTTATTACATATTGCAATTGCACCTACTAAAAATATTGATAGATTTGAATGGTTTTTAGAAAAAGCTACAGAAATAGGTATTGATGAAATTACTCCGATTATTTGTGAACGTTCAGAACGTAAAGCGATAAAGTTAGAAAGATGCAAAAGGATACTTAAATCTGCAATTAAGCAATCACTAAAATTTCATCTACCTATAATTAATAATCCAATTAAATTTCAAGAACTTATAAATAATAAAAATTATAGCAATAAATATATTGCACATTGTAATAAAAAAAATATAGTATCTCTTAAAGATCAAGAATTGGGTGGGGATACATTAATATTAATTGGGCCTGAAGGAGATTTTTCAATATCTGAAACTAACCATGCAATAGAAAATGGTTTTAAAGAAATTAGTTTAGGTAAGGATAGATATAGAACAGAAACAGCAGGAGTAATAAGCACCCATATTATTAATTTAAAAAATTAAATGAAAAATATTTTAATAATACTAGCTCTCCTTCCATTGTTTTGTTTAGGACAGAATACATATAAAATTGCAATCTTAAAATATAATGGTGGCGGTGACTGGTATGCCAATCCTACTGCTCTACCAAATTTAATAAAATTTTCAAATGAAAATATAGGAACTAATATCAAAGTAAGACCCGATGTAGTTGAAGTTGGAAGTCCAGAAATATTTAATTATCCATTTTTACACATGACTGGACATGGAAATATTAATTTCAATTTACAGGAAGCAAAGAACCTTCATAACTATTTGATTGGCGGTGGCTTCCTTCATGTAGATGATAATTATGGAATGGATGTTTATTTTAGGAATGAGATAAAAAAAGTGTTCCCAGAAATAGAACTAAAGGAGATGTCTAATCAACATAACATATTTCATCAAACCTATAAATTTATAAATGGATTACCAAAAATCCATATTCATGATGCTAAACCATCTCAAGCATTTGGAATATTTTATAATGATAGATTAGTGTGTTTATATACTTATGAATCAGATCTAAGCGACGGCTGGGAAGATCCTGAAATACATAATGATAGTTATGAATCTAGAATAAAAGCTTTAAAAATGGGATCTAATATAATTGAATATATCTTTAAAGGTCAAAACTAAAGCAACTCATCATCAATATTAAGGTCGCTAATAAAATCAATTGACTTTTCAATATCATCTCGCATTAATCTATCTTTATCAAGAAAATCTACTTTATCTCTATAAATATCTAAAATTGATTCAATAAAATCAGAAGATTTTATATTTCTAAATGCTAAGGCTTGGGTAGCATTCATTAATTCAATTGCTAGAATGCGTTCAATATTTTCAACTACTTTATATAATTTAGTTGCTGCATTTGCTCCCATACTAACATGATCTTCTTGACCATTGGAAGACACAATTGAATCTACCGATGCAGGAGTACATAACTGTTTATTTTGACTAGCAATACTAGCAGCCGTATATTGCGGTATCATCATTCCAGAGTTAATACCAGGATTTGCAATAAGAAATGGAGGTAATCCTCTTGTTCCTGATATTAGGTGAAATATTCTTCTCTCAGAAATTGAGCCTAATTCTGACAAACCAATTGCTAAATAATCTAAAGCCATTGACAAGGGTTGGCCATGAAAATTACCACCAGAAATTATTTTATCTTCTTTAATAAAAATAGTAGGATTATCAGTAACTGAATTGATCTCAGTAGTAAAAACACCTGAAACATGAGAAATTATTCCTTTCGTAGCTCCATGAACCTGAGGAATACATCTAAAAGAATATGGATCTTGAACATGTTTCTTTTCTTGTTTTTGAATTTTACTATCAATTAGAAATTCTCTTATGTTAGCTGCTGTTTTAATTTGTCCATCATGAGGACGTACTAAATGGAGTAATTCATCAAAACTTTCTCCCCTAGCATCAAAAGCATCAATAGAGATACTTGCTATCAAATCAGAGTAATATGAAATCTTTTGTGCTTTAATTAGACACCATACACCATATGCTGCCATAAATTGAGTCCCATTTAATAATGCAAGACCCTCTTTAGATTGTAATGTTATAGCATTCCAAGACATTCTCTTTAGCATCTTCTTGGATGAAAATCTTTTAAATTTTCCAGTATTATCTAGAATATCAACTTCTCCAATACCAATAATTGGAAGAGAAAGATGGGCTAGTGGAGCTAAATCACCAGAGGAACCAAGAGAACCTTGTTGATAAACAACAGGAAGAATATTATTATTAAACATCTCAATAAGACGATTAACAGTTTCTAATTGAACACCTGAATGACCCAAAGATAATGACTGAACCTTTAAAAGCAACATGATTTTTACAAGCTCTTTTGGTACCTCTTCTCCAGTTCCACAAGCATGTGAAACAACTAAATTATATTGTAATTCACTTAATTTATTATTATCAATCTTATGATTACAAAGAGAGCCAAATCCAGTATTTATACCATAAATTGGTTTGTTTGAATTTTTAACTTTTAAATCAAGAAATTCTTTACTCCTTTTAATTTTTTTCTTAGCCGATATACTTAAAACTATATCAGCACCTTCTTGTATAATTTTAGATACATCAGAAATAGATAATGGGTTCTCTCCAATTCTATATGTTTTCATCTAAGATAATTGTTTTATAAATTCAGTAATACTCAAATTAGTTTGCTCACCACTATCCATATTCTTAACAGTTAGAATTCCTGTTTTAATTTCATCTTCACCAATCATTATTACAAATTGAACTCCTTTATTATCTGCATATGCCATCTGTTTCTTCATTTTAACTGATGAAGGATATAACTCAGCGCTAATATTATTATCTCTTAATTGTTTTAATAATGAAAGACAATAGATTGATTCTTCATCTCCAAAATTCATAAACATCACTTGAGTACTTACATCAATATTTTTAGGAAATAAATCAAGCTCTTCCATTACAAGATAAATGCGATCAATACCAAAAGAGATGCCAACTCCAGAAACATCTTCTAAACCAAAAATACTTGTTAGATCATCGTATCTTCCACCACCTGCTATACTTCCAATATTTATGTCTTTAGATTTAACCTCTAAAATAGATCCTGTGTAATAATTTAAACCTCTGGCAAGAGATATATCAAACTTTAATTCAGAACTATTTAAATTTAAATCTTTTATGTTTTTCATAATAAATCTAAGCTCTTCAACTCCTACTCTACCTAACTTAGAATCTTCAAGAAGCTCAGCTAATTTATCAACACTATTAATATTCAAGAAATTATCAAGAATATTCAACTTATCCTTAGTGACTCCAATTTTGATTAATTCTTCTTTAACTTTTTCTAAACCAATTTTATCAATCTTATCAAGAACAATTACAAAATCATCAAAACAATCAGATGCAGACATCATTTCTATCATTCCAGAAAGAATCTTTCTGTTATTAATTAATATTTCAACATTTGGTATTCTTAATGAAGAACAGATATCGTCACATAGCTGAATTAGTTCAATTTCATTTAATAATGATTTGGAACCTATAACATCTGCATCACATTGATAAAATTCTCTAAACCTACCCTTTTGAGGACGATCTGCTCTCCATACATTTTGCATCTGATAGCGTTTAAAAGGAAAAGTAATATCGTTCTTATTATTCACCACAAATCTTGCAAATGGAACAGTTAAATCATATCGTAAGGCTTTATTGGAAATATCTTTTGATAAAGACTTTGATGTTGTTTCATTATCAAGATTTGATTTTGAAAGAAAATCTCCTGAATTTAATATTTTGAAAATTAGACGATCACCATCTTGGCCATATTTACCTGTTAATGTCTCTATATTTTCCATTGCAGGTGTTTCTATAGGAGCATAACCGTATCGCTCAAAACAAGATTTAACTATTTTGAAAATATAATTTCTTCTAAACATAACTTTAGACGTGAAATCACGAGTACCTTTTGGTATTTGAACCTTTGCCTTCATAATCTGCAAATATCGCAAAATATAATAGATAAATTTCATTATATTTGGCTGGAAATCATGAAACAACTTCTTGCCTTTTTCCTTCTTATATTGTTGTCTTGCGCTAATAACACCAATACTATTGATACTATAAAACAGGACCCTTTCGAGATTGATGCTATAAAAAAGATATTAACTACCCAACAAGAGTGCTGGAACAATGGAGATATTGATGGGTTTATGAAAGGTTATTGGAACTCAGAAGATCTCATCTTTACTTCATTAAGACATCAGCCTGCATACGGATGGCAAGCAACACTTGACAGGTACAAAAATAGCTACCCAACTAAATCTAGTATGGGAGAATTAAAAGTTGAGATATCGAATGTAAGCTTAACTTCAGCAAAAACAGCAAAACTAAAAGGAAAATGGGAGCTGATAAGAAAAGATGACCATCCAAACGGTCTGTTTTGGATAGACCTTGAAAAATTTCATGAGAATTGGTTAATCACAAAAGACTCTACCTTATCATTTGAATTATGAAAAAATATTTGTCGCTAATTAAATTTAGCCATACAATATTTGCACTACCATTTGCTTTAATAGGATTTTTTCTATCATATCATAAACCTGAGTTCTCTATAAATACTTTAATATATGTCTTATTATGTATGGTTTTTGCTCGATCAGCAGCAATGGCATTTAATAGATATATTGACCGAGATATAGATGAACTCAATCCAAGAACATCAAAAACAAGAGAAATACCTTCAAAAAAAATCAAGCCATCATCAGCTCTTATGTTCGTTATCTTTAACTCTATTCTATTTATAATAACAACATACTATATTAATCAATTATGCTTTTTTCTTTCACCATTAGCTTTATTAATCATACTAGGATATAGCTATACTAAACGCTTTACCTCTTTATGCCACATAATCCTTGGTGTTGGATTATCCTTATCTCCAATAGGAGCATATCTAGCTGTTACTGAAACTTTTCATATAGTTCCTATTATTTTCTCATTAATTGTTTTGTTCTGGGTTGCAGGATTTGATATTATATACTCTCTGCAAGATGAAGAGTTTGATTCAAAAAATAATCTAAAATCAATGCCTGTATACTTTGGGGGGGGAAACGCGTTAAGAATTGCAAAGTTTTTACATTTAGTTACAATACTTCTAGTTTTTTATGTTGGTTATTTAAATAGCTTCTCAAATTTTTATTGGATTGGAGCTGTAATCTTTTCACTCTTACTTATATTCCAACATAGTATTATTAGTAAAAAAAATCTTTCAAGGATTAACGTAGCCTTCTTTACTACAAATGGGATTGCCTCAGTTATCTTTGGCACATTTGTGATTCTAGATATTTTAATTTAATCAAAAATCTTACCCGGATTAAGTATATTATTTGGGTCAAATAAATTTTTTATTCCTTTTTGTAATTCTATTTCTTTTTCAGAAAAAACAATATCCAAATATTGTTTTTGAACTAAGCCAATTCCATGCTCTCCACTAATTGTTCCTCCAAGTTTTTTTGTTAACACAAAAACCTCCCTAATCCCCTTATAAAGCTCATTATTCCAATCATCATCAGACATATTACCTTTTATGATATTAATATGTAAATTACCATCTCCAGCATGGCCATAGCAGACTGACTCAAATCCATATTTCTTACCAATTTCTTTCACTCCACTTAATAAAGTAGATAATTCAGCTCTAGGAACAACAGTATCTTCTTCTTTATAAATAGAATTAGATTTTACTGCCTCACCCACTGCTCTTCTCATTCTCCATAGTCTATCTTTCTGTTCTTTACTATCAGCTAATAAAATTTCTCCACATTCAAAATCATACATAATATTTGAAATTTTTTCACATTCAGTAAGTAATATATCCATATCATTACCATCTACTTCAATAAGAAGATGAGCTTGCACATCAGAATTTATATCCATCTTAATATCAGTATACTTTAGCGTCCAATCTATTGCATCTCTTTCTATAAATTCTAACGCAGAAGGTGTGATTCCTGCTGTAAATACAGCAGAAACAGCTTCACATGCCTTAATTGAAGAATTAAATGGAACTAGTATGGATATATCTTTTTGTGGCAAAGGAATCAACCTAAAAACAATCTTAGTAATAACTCCTAACGTACCCTCACTACCAATCATTAAAGATGTTAAGTCATATCCTGTAGCATTTTTAAGAACATTCGCACCTGTCCAGATAATCTGCCCTGTAGGTAAAACAACCTCAAGATTTAAAACATAATCTTTTGTCACTCCATATTTAAGAGCTTTTGGACCTCCAGAATTCTCAGCAAGATTACCACCTAGAAAGGAACTTCCTTTACTTGCTGGATCAGGAGGATAAAAAAGATTCTTCACCTCAACAGCATCTCTAAAAACTTGATTTATAACTCCAGGCTCAACTGTAGCTTGTAGATTTCTTTCATCAATCTCAATAATTCTATTTAAAAGCTCCAAACTTAATGCTACACCACCCATAATTGGTAATGAACCGCCACTTAAACCTGTTCTAGCCCCACATGGAGTCACGGGTATTTTTTTTAGATTACAATAATTTATTATAGAAGAAATTTGATCGGTATTGCAAGGTTTTAGAACAATATTTGGAGGGAACTTTAAATCTTCTGTCTCATCATGAGAATAGTCAAAGATAGATTGTTGATCTAAAAAAACATGATTTTCACCAATTAATTTTTTAAAAAAGACAACATCATCATTATTAATCTCTGAGTAGATCATATTAGAAGGATTTTATACAAATTTAAGTAAATTCGCAATTCATAATACAATCATCTTTTTAAATGAATAAAATCATTTTAGCTTTTATATTAAGCATAGCTTCATTATCTCTATTTTCTCAATCTAAAGAAATAACACTTAAAGACATATGGAAAGACTATAGCTTCCATCCAAAAAGCTTTAGAGGATTAAATTCTATGAATAATGGAGATTTCTATACTGAATTAAAAAAGTCTGATGAGGGGCAAGAAATTATTAAATATAACTTCAAAAATGGTGAGAAAATAACAACTCTTTTTAAAAGCTCTGATTTTGATATTAAAAGAATTACTGGATACTCATTTAGTAAAGATGATAAATTGATGCTATTAACTACAGAAACAGAATCGATTTATAGATATTCTAAAAGATCTATCTATTATGTCTTTAATATTCACAATAATAAACTTAAGCAACTATCTGAGAACAAAATTAGGTATACAACATTCTCTCCAGATGGAAGTAAAGTTTCCTATGTATTTAAAAACAATCTTTTTATTAAAAACCTTCTAAATGGAAAAGAAACTCAAGTAACATCAGATGGAAGAATAAATTACATTATAAATGGGGCTACTGATTGGGTTTATGAAGAAGAATTTGGTCTAGTAAAAGGATTTTCATGGTCTGCAGATGGAAGTGCAATTGCATATTATAAATTTGACGAATCCCATGTTAAAGAATTTTCTATGGATCGTTTTAATGGAGAATTATACCCTAGCCAAGAAGTATTCAAATATCCAAAAGCTGGAGAAGATAACTCAACAGTTAATATCTATTTATATAGTATAAAAGACAAAACTAATATACTTGTTTATACAGAAAAAGATTATGAATATATTCCAAGAATTAAATGGACTAATGACCCTAATATTCTTTCAATGATTGGTCTAAATAGACATCAAAATAAACTTGATTTCATTTTAGTAGATTCAAGAGATGGAACTAATAAAGTATTATTTTCTGAGGAGGATAAATACTATATAGATATAAACAATAATCTAACATTCCTTCAAAATAATTATTTTATTTGGACATCAGAGAAAAATGGATATAATCATATATATCTTAAAGGTTTAGATGGAAGTGAAGAACAATTAACAAATGGAGCATGGGAAATAACTTCTTTTGATGGGCTTGATAGTGATAATATGCAAATATTTTACAGATCAACTGAAGAAGGGTCAATTAACAGGACATTATATGTTTTAGACTTAGAGACTGGTAAAAGAAAAAAACTAAGTAAAGAAATTGGTGCAAATTCTGTAAAATTTAGTAAAGGATCAAAATATTACATTAATTCATACTCAAATGCTAATACCCCACCCGTTTATTCATTACACAAATCTGATGGAACTTTAATTAAATTAATTGAAGACAACGAGTTGTTTAATACTAAAATGGAAGATTACAATCTGAGTGAAAAAGAGTTTCTTACAATATATACAGATAATGCTGATCTAAATGCATGGATAATCAAGCCACCTGATTTTGATGAAAAAAAACAATATCCATTATTTATGTTTTTATATGGTGGTCCAGGATCTCAGAAGGTGTTAAATCAATATGGAGGTAATAATTTTTATTGGTACCAAATGTTAGCACAAAAAGGATATATAGTTGCTTGTGTAGATAATAGAGGAACAGGTGGAAAAGGAGCAGAGTTTAAAAAAATGACCTATAAAGAATTAGGTAAATATGAAACAATTGATCAAATTGATGCAGCTAGATATTTTGGAGATTTACAATACATTGATAAAGATAGAATTGGAATTCAAGGATGGAGCTATGGCGGATATATGTCCTCATTAGCAATTACCAAAGGAGCAGATATCTTTAAATTAGCAATAGCAGTTGCTCCTGTAACTAACTGGCGTTATTATGATAATATATACACGGAAAGATATATGCAGACACCTCAAGAAAATCCAAATGGATACGATGAAAACTCTCCCATAAACCATGTTGATAAACTTAAAGGTAAATACCTTCTTATTCATGGTGGTGCTGATGATAATGTTCATGTACAAAATACATATGAGATGACTTCAGCATTAGTAAAAGCAAATAAACAATTTGATCTATTTATTTACCCTGACAAAAACCACAGCATCTATGGAGGAAATACTAGATATCATCTATATAAAAAAATAACAGATTTTATTGAAGATAATTTATAATTCTTTTTTTATTAAATTCGGCAATTCAAATAACAACAAATTATGATACAGCTAATTGGTTACTTCATTTTTACTGCTTTAATATTATTTATTGCTAAAACATATCTAGATAAAAAAGGTCATCCTAAAGCTTTATTTTATTTATTTTTTGCCGAAATGTGGGAGCGTTTCTCTTTCTATGGCATGAGAGCTCTTTTAACACTTTATCTAATAAAAGATTTTTATAAAGATCTGCAGAACAATGAAGAAATAGCATATGGTATTTACGCAGCTTATGGAGCTCTTGTTTACCTAACCCCACTTTTAGGAGGTTATTTAGCTGATAAATATATAGGATATAGAAAGTCAATTCTTTTTGGAGGAATACTGATGGCATTAGGACACTTTTTCATGGCTTTCCCAAATGAATTTTTCTTTTATGGTGCATTAGGTTTACTAATTATGGGTAATGGATTTTTCAAACCAAATATATCTACTTTAGTGGGGTCTTTATATGAAGAAGGTGATATAAAGAGAGATAGTGGATTCACTATTTTCTATATGGGAATTAACCTTGGTGCTATGATTGCTCCACTGTTCTGTGGTTATCTTGGAGAGGTATATGGATGGCATTATGGTTTTGGTATGGCTGGGATTGGAATGCTAGCTGGTCTTGTTGTATTTTGGAAAGGAATTCAAGCAAATGTACTTGGTGATAGAGGACTTCAACCAACTGAATATATAAATAAGAAGTTCTCAGGAATATCAATAACAAATATAATCTACATAATAGGATTTATATTAGTTCCAGTATTTGCTTATCTAATAATATTAGACAAAGATTCTCAAGTATTAGGAAGCGTTCTAAGTATAGTTGGCTTAGTAGTTTTAGCTTATGTTGGCTACATTATCTTTGATTATAAAGTTGTTAAAAAAGATCATCAAAGTGGAGATAGATTAATTGCACTAATGATACTTGCTGTATTTTGTACAATCTTTTGGGCTTGCTTTGAACAAGCAGGAAGTTCAATTACAGTATGGGTTGATAAGTGCGTAAATCTTGTGGGCATGAATGCTTCACAAACAAATGCCATTAATCCTGCCTATATAGTTTTACTTGCTATCCCATTTAGTTGGATGTGGACTAAACTAGGATTTATGAATAAAAATCCAAATACTCCTATGAAATTTGCTTTAGGTATTTTTCAGCTAGGTTTAGGATTTTTAATATTTGCTGCCACAGCTCACTTTATCGGAGATAATGGGAAAATACCTTTCTTATTTGTTTTCCTTGGATACTTTTTAATAACAACAGGTGAGCTATTTCTTTCTCCTATTGGTCTTTCAAAAGTTACAGAATTATCACCAAAAAGAATTGCAGCATTTATGATGGGAGTTTGGTTTTTATCATCAACTTTTGCTCACTATATTTCTGGTGAGATTGCTAAATTAACAACTAGTGGTATTAGTGGAGAGAGTAACTGGCTGTCAGATTTAACTAATTGGTTTATGGGTTATCCTGACCAATCTAATGAAGCAATAGCGACTCTATTACAATACAACAGCATATATGGACAAATTGGTTTTGTAACAATATTTATCTCTATTTTCGTTGTTATAATATCACCATTTATTAAAAAACTGATGCATGGTTTACACTAAGTAATTAAATTTAAAAAAATGAATAAAATATTATCTATACTTCTACTATTTATATCTATCAATTTATACTCTCAAGAGAGTGAATTAGAATGGCATACTGATGTTAGTAAGGCTATTAATATCTCAATGGAAAATGAAAAGCCTCTATTTTTCTTTTTTACAGGAAGTGATTGGTGTGGATGGTGTATTAAATTACAAAAAGAAGTTTTCTTTAAACCTGAATTTGTAAAATGGGCAAAAAACAACCTTACACTTGTTGAATTAGATTTTCCAAGAAGAAAAAAATTAGATGCTTCTTTACAAAAACAAAATGATAATCTACGTAATATGTTTGCAGTTAGAGGATATCCAACTGGATGGATTGTTATTCCTGAAATTGTAGATAAAAACGTTAATTTTAAAAGACTTGGATCCCAAGGTTATGTTGCCGGAGGACCTAGTGCCTGGATAAAGGGAGCAGAGAAAATACTTGAGAAAAAATAGATGAAAAGAATTATTATTCTTTTACTAAGCATAGCCCCATATTTCATTTTTGCTCAAGGTGCTCCTAAGACTTCAATTGACTGGGTTTCTCTTGCAGAAGCTGAGAATTTTTCAGAAAAATATAATAAAAATATACTCATATATTTTTATAGAGATAATTGTGACTATTGTATGAGAATGAAAAAGGAAGTATTAAGTGATCCTCAGATTGTTAAATTAATAAATGAAAATTTCTTTCCTGTAATGATTAATGGTAAAAGCAAAAAACCTATCATTTATAATGGAACTAAATATATTAATGATGTATCTATTGAAGAAGATCCAAATTCAACATGGAGACATAATCTATTTTTTGATTTAGTAACCCCAACAAAAAAAAATTTCTATTGGCCAACAATTGTTATCATAAATGGAAAACATGAAAAACAGAGACAATTTGCTGGATTCCAATCAAAGCCACAATTAACTAGAAACTTGAATAAAATAAAAGAGAGCTGAATAAATCAACTCCCTCTTTTTATGGGTGGCTGATGGGATTCGAACCCACGACCCCCGGCACCACAAACCAGTACTCTAACCAACTGAGCTACAACCACCATTTTAGGGTTGCAAATATATATTAATATTCATTAAACATAAATAACTTATATATATTTGTTGAATGAAAAATGAGGCAACAGAAACAATAACATTACATGTAGAAGGAATGACCTGTAATAATTGTGCTTCTGGTATTAAAAAACACCTTGAAAACAACCTAATAAATGATGTGACTGTAAATTTCTCTTTAGGTGAAGTTAATTGCTCAATTAACAATACTACAAAGAAAGACATTATCTCAATAATAGAAGATATTGGCTACAAAGTAAAAAATACAAATGATAGTGAAAATAAATTTTCAAAAGTTGAAATTCTTTTCTTCATTTCTTTGTTTTTTACAATCCCTCTATTTAGTCATATGTTTCTGGATCATAGCAGTATACTCTATAATCCCTGGCTTCAATTAATATTATGTCTACCAGTATATATTATTGGTATTATCTATTTTGGGAAAAGTGCTTTTGGATCACTAAAAATAGGAGTTCCAAATATGGATGTATTAATATTTATTGGTAGCTCAGCAGCATTTTTCTACAGTATATATGGATGGTGGTTTTTTTATGGGACTTCTCAAGTAAATGAATATTTATTTTTTGAAACATCAGCAACTATAATCACTTTAGTATTGTTGGGTAATGTTATGGAGCACAGGTCAGTAAAACAAACTACTACAGCAATAAAAGAATTATCTGAGATTCAAAATGTTATTGCAAAGAAACTAGAAGGTGAGAAAATAATTGAAATTAGGTTCCAAGATATAAAATCTGGTGATATCTTAATAATTAATAGTGGAGATATTATTCCAATCGATGGTAAAGTTATTTGGGGTAATTGTACTGTTGATGAGTCTATGATCACAGGTGAAAGCCTGCCTATAACTAAGAATATAAAATCTGAAGTTATTGGAGGAACAACACTCAACAGTGGAAGTATTAAGATAGAAGCAATAAATGTAGGAAACAAAACTATACTATCACAAATTATAAATCTTGTAAAGAATGCACAAAATAATCAGCCTGAAATCCAAAAAATTGGTGATAAAGTAAGTTCAATCTTTATACCTATAGTTCTAACTATATCATTGGGAACATTTATTATTTCTCATTTCATTTTTAATATTTCTACTCATGATGCTTTTTTAAGATCAGTAGCTGTACTAGTAATTTCATGTCCATGTGCTATGGGCTTAGCAACACCTACAGCAATTATGGTAGGTATTGGAAGAGCTGCTAAAAATGGCATCCTTATTAAAGGAGGGCAAACCTTAGAAAAAATTGCAGGTATTAAGAATATAGCTTTTGACAAAACAGGTACAATAACCACCGGTAATTTTAAAATTAATGACTTTAATATTTTAGATGGAGATGAAAAAGAGATAAAAAACATAGCATATAATATTGAAAAACATTCTTCTCATCCAATAGCTAATTCATTAATTAATGAATTAGCTGAGTACTCCCAAGAAATCATTATAAACAATATTAATGAAGAAAATGGATTAGGTATATCTGGAGATTATAATGGAAACCATTACTTTATCGGAAAAGATACTAGTAATAATCAAAATATAGAATATGATGTTTATATTAAAAAAGATAATAAACTAATTGCAACAATTAATTTACAAGATGAAATTAAAAAAGGAACTAAAGAAGTAATCCAAGAGCTAAAGAATAATGGATATTCAACCATACTAATTAGTGGAGACAGAAAAGAAAAATGTGAACAGATAAATGAACAATTATCATTCAATAATATCTTTTTTGAACAATTACCTAAAAGTAAATTAGAAAAAATTGAAGAACTAAATAAACAAAATGATACAATAATGCTTGGGGATGGAATAAATGATGCTCCAGCTCTAGCAAAAGCAACGCTTGGAGTATCACTAGGAAATGCAAGTCAAATTGCTATTCAATCTTCGGAAATTATTTTATTAAATAATAATAACCTCTCTCAGC
>Ga0209403_10003506_pt1 | contig 17690 bp, 29 predicted proteins | sample ArcticOcean_MG_C_8_FD_187440 | JGI IMG/M metagenome (GOLD analysis project Ga0209403, IMG submission 187440) | Marine microbial communities from western Arctic Ocean - ArcticOcean_MG_CB11_86 (SPAdes) (version 2) | ecosystem: Environmental > Aquatic > Marine > Oceanic | place: Arctic Ocean... | reverse complement strand
TAAATCATAATTTATATGTGAAGTAATATCAGCATTTCCAGGGTCAGAAAAAATATTCACTCGTTGGTGGCGCCGGATAGCTTGAAGTGTATTTTCGTTTTTATTTTTAATATAACCATAATCAAAAGATAAAAGTCCACCACCATACCTCTTGATAAACTTAGCTATATTAGCAAGATATTCAAGAGCTTCTTTTGGGTACTCTATAGTACCATTATGAGAAATAAGTTTTAGTTTTTTTAAAACATTAACTAAAGAAGATACACCCCAAGCATATAAAAATTTTATAAAACATTATTATAAAATTCCAAGATTTGAACAAGAGTTAGTAAATGAGTTTAATAAAACTAAAGATTTTACTAAGATAGAAAATCATTTAAATAAAGATTATTCTAATATAGATAGGTTTCCTTTAGACTTTGTTATAGAGCAATTATCTAATACAGCTAAACAAGGACAAGCATTTAGAAAAGCATTACAAAAAATAGCAAAAGATGATGCACCTTTTACAAGTAGTTTTGTAAATAAAGGAGATGAAAGATTTGATTTTTACCATGAAAAAAATAATAATTGGAACTATCTAAATCAAGGGCAATTTACAGGTAATGCAATAGCAGCACAAGCAAGAAATTCATATTTAAATTCAGTTTCTAAATATTTTAAACAAAGAGCAACTTCACCATTTTGGGAATATGGTGGTAAAGGTTGGCTTAATCCTGTTACAAAAGATATAGCATTAACATCTGATATGATAACCAATAAACAACTTGCTCAAGGTGAGGTTTTATTAGATGTAGATTACAAACCTATGAAAACAGTTATAAATGATTTAAAATCTGACCATCAAAAAAGATTAAATTTTATTATTAAAAGTTTAAAGGATGTTAAAAATAAAAAAGAAATTAATAAAGATAATGAATCAAACTTAGGTACATTGTGGGAAACATATAAATATTTGAAGAAAACTAATTCTAGCCCTGACCTAGCTAAAATATTAGAAAATGCATTTGATCTTTTGGTTATACGTGTACCTGCTGATGCAGTTAGTGGAACAAGAGTTTTAAAGTTTAAAGGATTTACTAAGCAAAAAGGCACAGGTATTAATACACATAAAACAGATGATAAATATCTAGGAGGGGCTGATAAAGATGCTGATTCTGCATTCATTATTCAAGGTGGGGAAAGAAATCACATAAAAGAATTAAATAAAGACTCGGTTAAGTTTGAGAGGAAAAACAAGTGGAATTTAACTGATGATAAAGATTATGATAAGTTAAATAAACAGCTTGGTGCTGAATTACCTAACATTGGTTCTTTTAGTAAATTTAGTCCTTCATTTAGAATGAAAGCATTTGAGGTAGGAAAAGAAGGTGCTAATGTAAGAGGTGGTTTTATTGCTATGAGAGATGCAATGTATGACTTGTATTTAAATGTACAAGGTGGTAAAAACTTATATATATTTGATAAAGATACTGGTAAAAAAACAGGCATTTATAAAGACCAAGATGGAAATTATGTACCAAATAAAAGAGGATTAGGTAGACAACAATATAATGAGGAAATATTTGAATTAAAAATTAAACCAGAAAGTATTACAGAATTTAGAAAAAAAGTTTTTGGTTTAATAAATATTGCAAATGATAGTACAAAATACACAAAGATACCAGATATATATAAAGCTAAAGCAGATTTATTAAATACTTTATTTATAGCAAAAGATTTAAAAGGTAAAAGAATTGATTTTAAAGATTTAATAAAATATGACAAAGAATATACAAATTTTAAAGATGTATTAAATACAGCAGATATTGCAAAAATTGCAAAAGATAGAAGTGATAAAAAAGATGTAATAAAAATAAAACATAATGATAAAGATATTACTTTACCAACTAAAAAATTTATAGGTGAAACAATAAGATTTGATAAAATCTTAACAAACATACTTCTTAAAAAAGAATTATTAGTTAAAGGACCTTTTGGTTTAGAAATAAATAAACAAAAAGTTTTAAAATATAAAGATATAGAAAATTTTCATAAAACTTTTAAAAAAGATAAAGTAGCTCAAGATAAAAAAAGCATTGATTATTTACGAGATTTAAAAATGAATTTTGATTATTCTGGTAATTATCAAAGTCCTACTGGACAACAATTTAAAAATGCTTTTAAAAATGACCCAGTTTTATATAAAATTGAAAATGCTGAAAAAGCAAAATTATTTCAAGATAATTTAAGAACTGATGTTGAAAGATTTAGCAAATCTAATAATGATAAAAAGTTTTTAGAAAAATTAATTGATGTTACTAAAGACCCTATTTTAAAGTTCCAAGATACAACCACTGGAAGAAAGGATTCTCTTTTATATTTTGATAATTTAAAACCTGCTAAAATTAGAAGCATTAGTAAGAATACTAAAAATAATTTTTTCTCTGATTTAGATGTAAATATGAAAAAAATATCTGGATATGAATTGTTAACCGAAAGATCGTTAGAAGTTTTTGAAAGCTTTAGTCCTTCAAAGCAAAAAAATTATGACAAAATTTCTGAACAATTACAAAACATTTATAAAAGAGCAAATAAAATTAAAAAGACTCATAATGATAGAAGTAACCCTGATAGAGATCAACGCTTTGATACAAAAGATAGTCTTGAAAAACATGAAACAGGTAATAGATTTGAAATTACAGATGGACAAATAAGAGATTATAAAAAAGTTATATTAGAGTTTGCTAAAAATAATAATGTAGATGCAATTCCATTAATTAAATTTTTTGATACTGCTTTATTAATACCATACAAAGTAGGTCAAAAAAATAAATATTATGATTTTCCTCCACAAAGTGAAATGGTAGATGGAAAAAAGAAATATACAGAAAAAAAAGAAATGGTAGATTTTTATAGACCTAATGACCATTTTTTTTCTTCTTATGAAGTAGGTGCTGTAGCTAAAAAAAATATGCTAGATAGAATGCATTTACTATTTGAAAAGTCTGATGCAAATTTAAAACCAGGAGTTGTACAAAAGACAATACAGTTTCCTGTTTTTGAACCTATTAAACAATATTTTAAACCTTTAGCTGAAAAATATACAGAGATAGTATCTAATCCTGATAAAGCCAAATCAATTGCAGATGATATTTTAACTAATACTAAAAAGAATGTTACACAATATGAAAAAGATAATTTAGACATATTAGCATTTAACAATAAAGATTTTCAAACAATAAAAGAATTTAGAGAAAATATAAAAAAATATTCTGCTATAGATTCTATAAACGATTATTTTATGGAGTATTCATACAGGCAACAAGGTGTTGCAAAAGATATATCTAAAATGTCTATTAGTGATATTAAAAGTATGAATGAAAATTTTAAATGGATAGAACGTGGACAAAAAGATAAATTTAAATGGTTGACATGGTTAAGAGACCCAAGAGATATTTCTGAAAGAGATTTAGCTCCATCTATGGTAAAAGTTTATGATAACTTTTTATCACCTGTTAGAACAGCTAAAGGTATAGAACAAAAAAAACTAGCACGTTTTATTAGTCCTTTAGGTGAAATGAGAGAAGCTTTTAAAAATGTAAGACTTTTACAAGACAAAGTTTTAAATATTGAGAATGATATACTATCAAAAGAATTTGAATTTACATCATTAATGAATGCAAATGATAAAGTTACATTAACAGAATTAATTTCTAATAAAAGAAATGTAGAAGAACCTAGATTAAGAAGTGAAAAATATACAGAATTTTTAAATAAAGATTTTTATTTTGACATACCTATTAAAAATAAATTTGGTATAGGTAAAACAAAATGGAATGGTCAAGAGTTATTAGATAAGTATGATAAAGTTACAACAGAGTTTTATGAAAGAATGGGTAAAGAATATACTTATACATATGATAAAGATGGTAAAAGAATAATTTTTAATGACATTATTGATATTAAGAATCCAACATTTGGTAAACTAAATAATAATATAGAATATGATAAAAATGGTAGATTTAATTTAGAACATTTTTATAAAAAATTATTAACAATAAAAAATAATAAATTACCTGAAGGTATTTCTTTAGAGCAATTATTAAGGTATCAATATGAATACTCAATGGAAAAAGATTTATTAATTAAAAATAAAAATGCTAAACCTACTTTACAACAACGTATAGACTACAGGTTAAAAAATAATTTTACAAAACAAATGGGTATTGGTCGTATTGAACCTAGTGAGTATTGGTCAAGATTAAATTATGGTCATAATACAGAATCAAGAAAAGTTATGCAAGAAAGCATTGAAAAATATGCTAAGCAAGAAGCATTATCAAGGGGTGGTTCTAAAGAAAAAATTGAAAAGGAATATCAAAAAATTGTAGAACAATTATTACAAGCTAGAGAAAAAAGTTTAAATAACTCAGCAAGATTTGAAGATGCATTTTTAGATAAGCAATATGAAAATGTAGGTTTTGGTTCAAGACCTCCTAACCTTTTACAAAGAGGTGAAATATTTATTGATGGTTATGATAAAACACCTAATACCTTTTCTTCTTATAATCAAAGAACTATAAGAAGTTTATTTTCTAATATATCTGCAATATATGGAAATAGGCAAATAGATTTATTTAGAAAAAACAAAGCTATGGATAAGCATTTTGAAATATCTAATGATATTAAAAGACATAATTCATCAGTAGAAAATGAAGCTGAATCTTTATATAGAAAAATTATTATTGATGGTGTAAAAGAAGGTAGTAAAAATGAAAAATTAGCTAAAAGAAAAAGAGCTGAATATATTAATAGAAACGAATATAAAAACAATACAGATATGTGGGCTGATTTTCTTTATATTTATTTAAAAAATAGTTTAGGACATCCTTCTTTACTTACTAATAGAATACAAAAATCTATGGATGGTGCTGATCCTTTAAAATTAAAGTATAATCCATATTATTTTACATCTGATTACGCAGTTACTAAAGCATTAGAAAGATTATATAAAACTGATAAATTTAATAAAATGCCTTTTTTACGTAATGCACCTGAAGGTAAAGACGCTAGAAGAGATTATTTTGTTAGAAGATTACACGACCTAGGTTCTATGGAAGCTCGTTTTAATTTAATGACAATACTAGCTAATACTGGTACTATGTCTACTAATTTATATGGTGGTGCTTCCATGAATATAGCTAGTGCTGGTTTAAAAAACTTTATTGATTCTAAAAAAGAAAAAGTAGTTGTTGATAAATTACTAAAAGATATTAATGGTGATTTTATTATTAAGTTAAAAAATGGTATAAAAGTTAAAACAAGAAAAGATTTAATTAAATATTTACAAGAAGAAGGTATTATAGACAATTATTTAGCACAAGTAGATTTAGAATATAATGTAGGTTTAAAACAAGGAATTAGCAAACTAGGTGCTAACTCTAAAAACTTTATAAAAGATATTAAAAATACAATGAAATCTAATAACAATGAAAATGCAATAGATGTTGTACAGAGATATGGTGTATCAAATACAATGACTAAATATGGTGGTCTATTTATGCAATTTTCTGAAAGAATAAATAGAACTGATGCTTTTTTATCACATGCATTACAAGCTAAGGAAAATCTTGGTAGACATGGTATACATGTAAATATGAAAGATCCTTATATTTTTGAGGCAGGTTTAAAAGGTATTGAAACAACACAATTCTTATATCATAATTCTTTTAGACCAGCATTTATGACAACTGCATTAGGTAAAGTATTAACACGTTTTAAATTATTTGCATTTCAATCTGTTAGAGTTAGACAAGAATTTCATAGAAAATCAAAATCCTATGGTTTTAAAGAAGGAACACCAGAATACAAAAAATATAAAGATTTATTTTTAATAGATATATTTACCATGGCTATGGCAGGTGCATATATGTATTCTATATTTGATACAGCATTACCACCACCATATGATTGGTATCAAGATACAGCAGATTTATTATTTGGAGATAAAACAGAAAGAGATAGAGCTTTTTATGGTACTTTACCAAGACCTATAGCACCATTACAAGCTGTTCTGCCTCCTATAAGTAGAGTACCTGGTTCTATAATTGAATTAATATCTGGTGATTGGCAAAAGTTTTCTGATTATACTATACATACAATGTATCCTTTTGGTAGATTAGTTTATACAGGTAAAAAACAAATAGAACACCCTGAAAGATTTTTTGAAAACTTTTTTAGGATACCTGTAAATAAAGTTAAATATAGAATAAACAAAGTAGATATGTTAAATAAGCGTAAAAATGATGATAATGAATTTTTTGAAGATGAAGAATAAAAAAACCCCTAATTAAAGGGGCTTCTTATTTTTGCGAGGTAGGTTTTAGTTTTTATATTTCTTTATTATTTCCAATGCATTTCCTATAGCTTCTTCATACCTATGTCTAATTACAGGGTCTATAATAAATATATGAATCTGACCTTTTAGATTTTGTAATATGTCTATTAATACTTTTTTATCCATAGAATAAGTCCTCCAAATTACCACTATAATTTTCTACAGCATCTCTTTCTGTATATCTATCTAATGTATCTACTAGAAAAGAGGGGTACAAAGTATATACTTTTTGTTTTGTATTTTCTTTTAAATAACCCTCTGAAAGACCTTCATCAACTGGACCATATTGATTTCCTTCTGGATCACAAGATATATCTAATATTGCATCTTGCTCTGGTATTCTTTGTAACATTTCTATAACTTCTTTAACTTTCATGGTATTCTGTCCTTTCATATGCTAGATCTGTTTGTAATTTCATTATTAATTTTATCATGTCTTGGGTTTCTTTATAGTTTTTTACTAAAACTTTTAAAGGTAGTACTGCTAGATGTGGTTTATTATTAGCCTTAACTACTTGAAGGTCTACTATATCTATATTAGGTATTACATATTCAGCTATTTGCTTACGTGCTTTGACTTGTATCTTTAAATCTAAATCATTTACATAAACATCTACTTCTTCATGATGTCCTAATGACCTACCATTAGAACCCCATGCTCTTGTAGCCTTTATACCTTCTTCTTTAAATATATCTACTACTTCACGTTCAACTCTACTACCTTTTATTTTACTAGGATGGCTCATAATATACTTTCTACATAAGGATAAACTTCTGTTGTTAACCTTTTTATATTATTTTCTTTGCAACTAGTAACCATCTTACTAATTTTTAAAGCAATCTTTTGATCAATTAGATTTAAAACGTCTGTACTTAATTGTACTTTTTCTCTATTAAACATTTTCTTAACCTTAGTAACTCTTACTGTATAACTCATATTACCTCCAGAGGCTTGTACCTATGATTATATCAAACTTGTATATACCAAAAGCGAACATTAAGTGATCACCCTTAGCTTCACCTAATGTAGCTGTAAAGTTTAATAATTTCATAAGTTTTATTTTAAATCCTGTAATCTCATCTTCATTAATAACAATGTATTTAAAAATAGAAAATCCTAATAATTTTATATTCATTACTATTTCTCACTCTTTGATGTATTAACAAGTAGTGTACCATTTAATAGTATATCTAATATTTCTTTATCAAGCTTTACATGTTTATCAAATTTACTATCTTTGTATTTACTAACCATGCTTATAACTATATCATTATTACCATATTTGTTTGGTAGTAGTTTAGCAATTTTTATTTTATATGTTTCTATTTCTGTCATTTATCTTCCTGTGTTTACTTTTTTAATAACATCAGCAATTAAAAGCCTGAGATATTTTTGAGCTTTTAACAAATCTTCTAAGCCATTTTTTTGTTTATATCTAGTTAGGTATTTAATTATGTTACCTTCACAAAATCCTAACTTATGGCTTAATACATATTTAGTAGTTTCAATACCTTCAGTATAGTAATCAGGGTTTATTTTATCTCCTGTTTTTACCTCTGTTATATTATTAAACTCATCTATTATCTCAAACTTTCTCATATTTACTCCAATCTATATTGCTTGTTTAAATCTAAATGTTTCATGATTAAAATAACATCTTAATTTAAAACTAGATTCATCTCTTGCAACAATACTTTCTATAACTCTAGCCTTACCATTAGGGTCAGGTGCATATATGCCTAGTAGTTTATCTGATTTTTGTTCTATAGATGAATCACCTTTAGCACTATGTCTAGTTAGATTACCTTCAAACGCTGCACTTTTACTAATATGACTTACAACAAATATCATTACCTCATATTTTTGAGCAATTTCTTTTAGCTTACTTACTATTCGCTGCATTTTTACAAGTGAATCATTTGCATAATCAACACGTATCTCATCAATAGTATCTATTACAATTATCTTAGGTTGTAAATTAGATATTACATCTATAATATTATTTATTTCTGGAGATACAGTCATTAGTTTTATGTGTCCAAGCTTTTCATTTGCTTGTTTAAAGAACTCTTTATCATTGCTTTTATATTTATCAATAACATCTTGTTTACTGATATTGAATGCAATTTGATTGAATCTTCTCCACATAAGCAATTGGTTTACCTCTAATGATAGATACAAACATTTAAATTGATTAGCCCTTACTATAAGGTTTTGTATAAAAGCTGTTTTACCAAGCTTAGTATCACCAATCATTGTAATAAGATCGCCTATTGTAAACTTATAACTACCACCAATATCATAGAAATCATTTAAGTCAAAACTATTACTATCATCTTCAGCCTCTACAAATTCTTGGAATTGTTGTGTCATAGTATCTGCATTAAATATTTCTACACCATAGTCTTTATGTTTGTAGAATTTACATTTAGTATCACAAAATAAATCCATTATAGAATCTTGACAGCCATACCCATCATGTTCCCATTTATATATTGTATCTAGCATTGATTTAGTTTCTGCTATATCAAATGATGGAGACCATTTATGAATAAGACTTTCAGTGCCCTCTCTTGGAATACCACTACGTTTCCATGCAGATGCCATACGTAATACTGTTTGATGACGTTTACCTTGTACTGGTCCTTGTGCAAACATTTTTTGTACACAAGTTACATGTGCAGTTAGGTCTGACTTAGTATTATTTTTAGGTTTACTTACAGGTACTTGATGAGACTTACCCATTACAATATATTTTTCCCACAAAGGTTCAAAAGATGCTCTAGGCATTATTAATCTTTGGGGATCATGTTGACCTTCATATATGGTTGTGTTTTGTGCATGTTCTACAAATTCATTGTATGTAAATTCATTAAGCATATCTATTGATACAGGTATTTTGTATGTATTATTTTTAATATTGTATGAATATTTAGTTCTAATTAATCTAGCCCTATCATAAATATTATCTATTCCAAATTTACCTACAGCTTTATCTATGCTTAGTCTCATTATATTAGGCAAGTCTACATGGTTACCTATATGAAATAAGTCTGGTAAATGCATATGAAAGCCTGTACCTGAGAACCATATTTCAAAATTATCATCTAATTCTTTTACTAAGAAATCAACAATATTTTTTACTGGTTCTAAAGATAGGTCTCCTATCTTACAATCTACATCAAGAACTATTTCATCTATATTGTATGTACCACTGTATTCTTTTATCTTTCCATTAAATGTATTATCATACAAAAATAATGAGCGATAAAATTCTGTGCCTTTTTTACCAGCAACGTGGTTAGGTAGTTCATTATAAGGAATGACGTTACCTCTGTTGGCAACGCCTCCTATAGCTATTTCTACATACGATTTATCATCCATCTGTGTTCCCTGCTATTTGGTTTATTATCTAGTTTAACATGTATATTTAAGTATGGTTCATCATCATGTATTTTTATAGTACCTTTTATATTTATATCATGTTTTTCTCTAAGCTTTCTCCAAGCTCTTCCAAACGTAGAACCATTATGAGTATCTCCATAATTATTCTCTACCCAAATTGGAATTGATTTTTCTATTTGACTACTAGTAATATAATTTTCTCCACAGCGTGTTAGCTTTTCAAGATACATTATTAACTTTTTTTCAACTGTAACCATTACCACCCTCCTGGAATATTGCTATCACTAGCTTTATTATCCATAAGTTCAGGCTTATAGTTCTTTAACCAACCATTGTTAACGTGTTTCTTGAAGGTCTCTATTAATGTAATAGTTGGGGTACTTGCAGATACGATTTCTTGGAAATCACTATATCTAACTTTGCCATCTTGCTTTGTACCAGATACATAGGACAATCTATTAAACTTTGTTCCTATGCAATCAGCTAAAGCATCTTCTTCTATTTTATGTTCATCATTTAGTTTAGCATCAACATCTATAGCATCAAAGAATGTAGAAACTCTACGTACAGTTCCAAGGTTTTTTACCTCACCAAACTCATCACGTTTAAGTCTTCCACCTATATAAAATACAGGTTGAAATGATTTACCTATATCTAATGTAACGTCAAGACCTACATCATCTTTATACTTTTCGTTTTGCCATTCTTTACCACCATATACAGTATCTACTGATACGATAGTACATTCATTTACAAATACTCCAGACATAAATTGTTCAGAGTTTGTAGTTTGTGATTTAAAACCTGTGCTTAAGCCCATTACTTACCTTTCTTCTTTAGTTTATTAATATCAATAGTAGATTGAATAGCAGCTATTTTCTTTTCAACATCAACCTCAGTTAAATCAAATTTATTTTTAAGTTGTTTAACTCTTTCTTGTTCAGGTTCAGTTAAGAAATTATTTCTACTCATTCTATCTAGTTTTACAGACTGGCTAATTGTCATATTACCTTTAACTGGTGTATTACCATTTATATTTTCTGGCATATAGTCTAAGTCTTTTAAGTCTTCGTTGATCCATAGTTCAATACCAAATCCAAAGCACATACTTATTGCTTTTGCTACACAACGTCTAAATGTATTTTCTACTTGTGCAGCATCTGGACTTGCTAATGCCTCATTACGAAAACCTCTTACAGCTAAGTATTCATTATGATATAGTCTATAATAATCAGGATTATCATTTATATCAACATTGTTATAACTAAGTTCAACGTGAACTATTTTACTTTGTCCACAATCTATTATTTTAACTAACTCATATTTAACTGTTGGGTCTACCTGCTTAGCTTTATCTAAACATATAGCCCAAGACAAGTAATCAAACTTGCCTTTCTTTTCTATTGCTTTTTTGTATTCAGCATTTCTTAGTTTATGCCACGGATGTACTGGTGTATCATCTATCATGCAATGCCCCCTTTAAAGTTGTTTATTATTGAATGCACTTGTTGTCCATCTATTGCTTTACCTCTGCCACAATCTATGATGTCTTCTGTAAATGCATCATGTACTTTCTTATGTTGTGTCATCATATTCATAGGTGTATTCTTTTTAAGACCCTCAGTAATACAATTATATAAAACCCAAAGAGTTTTATCTATTTTATTACCAAGTACATTATTACAATGTTGCATAAATTGTTGATGATAATACAAATTATTCCAACAATTACTTGCAGTTAGTAACTGACCACCATTAATTAAACGATTGCCAAACAAATTTCCAAGCAAATAATTGCCGACTTTATGTGGAATATTTATATTCTTTAATCGTTCTTTAAGTAGTTGTACTGTATTATATTCTTGAACTTGGTTTCTAATGGCTGCATCCATTTGATTTATGATGTCATCTATAGAATTTTTAGTATGCTTTCTCATATATGTTATGTCTCCAACAAACATAAGATTAGAACATACTATTACTCTACCACCTATAGCTATACCACTTGACATTGTTTTGTCATAACTTGAACGTATACCTATAGTTAATTCAGTAATATCAGGTGCACCATAAATACTTTCTATTTCTGGATCTTCTATATATTCTTTTAAACCATATGTTAATGTGCCAAAGAATTGTTTATGATTTTTTGAAATCAAATAATTTTCTTTAACATCATTTACATCTACTGTTTTTTTGATAGCATCAAAGCTACTATCATAACCTAACCCAAGGTTAGTTTCATTAGCAGATACTTTAACTATTTCTATTAATTCATGAAACCCTATTGGTTGATACGTTTCTGTTTCTGCAGGTATATGTTCTAAGGTAGCTTGTTCTAATTGATAAGAATTATCATACCTATTACCTATACCCATTACTCCACTTTCCATTATGCTACCTCCCATTCTTCAGCAACAAGATCTTTTAGTTTTATTTTATATATATTAGCTACTTTTTTAAGCAAAGCCATAGTATAATATTTTTTATCAGAAGTCATTTCTTCTACAAATCCTTCTTCCCATAAATATTCTATAGCATTCATACAGTCTTTTTTACATACATCATTTAACATTATTATTCCTCACAATCTGTGGCACATTGTATGCCGTTACGTGTTGTAGATTCTCTTTCTGCATCAGCATTCCATTCATCACCATGCATGTGACTTTTGCATACCAAGCAATCTTCAGAACCACGATTACTGATATACGAACTATCATCGTTTATTGCTTTACGAAAATCTGTTACATCATCCATAGATATACCTTTACATTCCATATATTGTATATGTGATAGTTTGTATTTAATACTTAACCAAGTATGTAAACTATCCTCATCTCTGCTTATATTGTTTGGTATTTTTATAAAATCTGTAAATCCAGTTTTATAATTATGTATAGACATATATGGATATTTCATTGAACGATCCATATCATCTTGTTTTTTTATTATTTTTTTTATATTACCTATAACTTTCCATTTGGTTGGCTTAGACATTAGTTTTTCTCCATTTTTTGAGTTGGTATTTGTCTAAATATATCATGGTATTGTAGTAGTCTATTAAATAATTTGAAATCTTCTTTACTGATTTCATCCATTATATTTTTATTTTTAATAAACTCTTCTACAATTTCTTTATATCTACCACCATATATATCTTTAGTTATTTTAAAGTATTCTCTTATATGGCTTTCAGATATATTATATTTTGGTTTACTTATACCACTTAATGTTTTAAGTGTTTTATCTTTTTTTGTACCCATTTTTAACTTTCTTATTACGTATAGTTCATATACTTGCATTGTTGCACTTTGTTGCTAATTCCCAGTCAAGTCAAACTGTACAGTCAATTTATAAGTTCTTGACTGGGTTTTAACATCTGCTCACTCAGCCAAAATCAATCTATTATTTATATATGTATATATCTTTAATAAATCTAAATCTTTTTGGCTTAATTGTGAGTTATACCTTGTTCTTTTTAACATAATACATTTTAATTTGTATTGTTCTTTTATTTCTATTAGCTCTTGTTTATTCATTCGTCTTACTCTATACTTATCTATGGGAAGACTTTGAAAACATTCTGCTACAATACTAAATGCATTATACCATCTACGTTCTGCTCTTAGATTATTCATCTATAAGCACTGTTTTAACTTCGTAATCTCTTGATTCTAAATCATGTAATGATTGTAGTATCTCTGTAATTTTACGATAGTTTACTCTAGAATATTCTCTTGTTATTTCGCCTGTTGTTTTATTAACAACTTGAATATTATAAAGTGGTTTATCATTGATAGCATCTCCCATTTTTCTAGCTGTGCTACCTGCTAATCGTAGTACCTGGTTAATACCATAAGCCATATAGCCTACAGTTTTAGCTAGGTTTCCTGCTAATTTGAATTTGCTTAGCCACATTATTATTCTCCTTATTTATTAATGTTTCGCCTCTTATTTCATCTTGGTATTCACATCTTGTACAATACCATTCACTTTCTTGATATCTGAATGACCTCTCATCTTTATATAAAGTTGTAGTATATTCTACTATATCTATATATTTATCTGAGTTACACCTAGAGCATATCATATATGTTTTTTTAGTCTTAGTGCTGTTGCCCTACGTGATGCTGCTCCATCTTTTTTAATACGTCCTTCTCTTTTTAATTTATCATACAATTTAATGAGTGCTTGATTACTTAAATATGTATCAATTGCAGATACATTTGTATTTGTAAACTTCATCTCTTCAATTAAATCATCTATCGTTGTTTTTTTAGTCATCTGTATTTGCTCCTTTATTTAACTTATGTACTAATCTTTTTACATTTGAAAAGAATTGTTTTCTTCTGTTTATATAACCTTTATCTAGTTTATAATTTTCTTTGTCATACATAAAAGAATATATATCTTCTGTTAATGAATAATATTTATTATGCTTATTTTTACTAGGTAAATGTATTTCAAAGTGTTCAGGTAATGTCTTTATTTTAGTTATATCAGCAAGATATTCTAATGTACCATCAATATTATCATCATTTTCATTCTTTGCAATATATAAAGGTTTTTTATTTGTAAAGTTATATGATATTGCTTTTTTAATCTCATTATATGCTGAACGTATTTCTAAAATATATGTTACTTTTTTATCCATGTTATTTTTTTCCTTCATTTAAGAAACTTTGTAGTTAACATTGTTTTAAAATCAGAGGTAAAAAAGTAGTTTGCATTATCTATATTCCATGGTTCAGAATACCCTTGAATATTTATATTACATTTTTTAAATATTTCTAATGCTTGATCTGTTAGTCCTCTTTTGCTATAGTCCCAACTATAAGTAAGAGACTTTCCTCTATTCCTTGTATCTATTATTTTAAATCTTGAACCCTTTGTATTAGTTGGTCCAAGATACTTTGCTTTAAACATTCTTTTGTTTTCTGGTTCTTTCATTTTATTTCCTTTTTATATTTTAAATATAAAGCAGTAGTAGGTTGGGTATTGATATATGTCTGTGCATATATCGCAACTTATTTCTACTACATACTTTATTGTGTGTTCAATCAATATTCTTTTTTATCCCAATCATTTAAAGCGTGTCTATAACCCTCGTCATAACACCTTTGTTTTAATATTCTACTGAGTTTATAAGGAATAGGTTTACTTAATAAATCTTTGAACAACACCATTGCTACTATGCCACAGCCAAAGCCTAGTGTATAGCACATTAAATTATCTATAAACATTATTTTCTCCTAACTATATTGATTATTGTTTTTATGATAAAAACTATTATTTGATATATAGTTTTAAAACATTCATATATTCCTACAGCAAACATTGTTGTAAAGAATACTGGAAACAATAAAACCATTGCTATCCTTGATGATAGTTCAAAGTTAAATGTTTCTTTCCAATTACTTTTTTTCATACAATACTCCTTTCTTAAGTTATATATGAGGTTTCTTAACACCTTTTTTTAAAAAAAGAACAAAAAAAAGAGAAAGATATATTGGGTGCAAAATGAATTACACCCAACATAAGGAGGAAGGCAAGAGAGAGGATTAAGAAGTAGGCTGTGCTGATTGATTAGTATGAAGTCTAAACATCATTGATTTCTTACCAAATTTAGTTTCGGTAATTCTAGGCAATTCTTTCTTCTCTACATCAAGTTCATAACTAAACAAATGTAAATTATGTTGTTCTTTTACTTGTTGTTTAACCATTTTTATATCAGCCTTAGTGGCTGTGTCTAGTGAAAAGAATACTGTATCACCCCACTTAAGGTCTTGCAATGTTACATCATTGTATTCACCATCTTTACCTTTTCGTGAATATGTTATTGTTTCATTATTAGATAAAGTATTTAGTATTTCTTCAGGAGACATATCTTTTAGTAATTCGGACATAATTAAAGTCCCTTTCTATTTAGTTGTTAAAATAAGAAACACAAAAAAGAGTCTGTATTTTTTTTATATATAGTATTGAGTTTAAGTATAAAGATTTGAACTAAGAATCTTCGGCAAAAAGAAAACACAGAATGTGTTTTCAAAAGCAAAAATAATAAACGAACAGAGTGAGTTTACTATTCTAAAATAGAATAAATCTTTTCTTCTGGGTGCACACAACAAGAGTGCACACATTGCCTTCATTCTTAGAAACCAAGAGGTAGACACAACAAGTGTCTACACCTTTCTTTTTTTATTAAGTTTGTGAAAACAAAAGCACCCCAATAAGGGATGCTATTGTCCATATGATTATTTCTCTCATAATTAATTTTCCTCTAGTTCATCAACTTGACCACTTATTAAGAACTCACGATCATCTATTGATAGATATGGAAAACACCTTTGTATAAGTTCACCTTGACGATAACGAAATACGTCTTTACACAAGACACCTTTAACTGTATACATTTTATTTGTAAGAATTAAATCACGTGTTAATTTATTGAACTCAATTACATTTCCAGTTATAGTATATGAATCCTCATCATGAATAGATTCTCCATATACTTTTTCGAACTGACAATATTTATCTGCATAATACATAAGATTTCTCCTTTATTTAATTAATTGAAACACAAAAATAAGAGAGGCAAATTAATGCCTCCCTTATGGTATATATTATATATTATCAGTTTGATAATATGGAAGTAAATCACAGAAATTATGATACCTCTGACTATAATGGAAAGGCTGTTTAAATTCAGTTTTCTCCATAAAACTAGGAAAGTCAATACAGCCTTCTATATAATCTTCAACAGCAGAAACATGTTTAAAATACTGAGTATGTCTATCATAAGTAGCATAATAGTCTTCATTTAAGAATGGAGGTTCATCCCCTACTGGTATAAAATCAGTATCTAAATATATTCTACCAGCATACCAACCAGCATAATGACTATAAATTGGTATAACCTCTGAAATATATTCATCAGTAAATTTTATGTCTTTTATTGCTTTATTTAACCACATAATTATTTTTCCTTTATTTAATATTATTGAATTAAAATACATAAACAAGAGAGGCAAATTAATGCCTCCCTTATAATATAAATTACCTTAATGGTAATATGTCATTACCCCAATAATGAATAAGGTTTTCAACCTCTTGAGGTGTTTTAAAGTAGCCAGATTCTCTACTATGAGGTTCGTAATAATCTTCCTCTTCGTGTAGATAGATTCTACCAGCGTACCAACCTGCATTAGATTTCATAGCTATGAGTTCTGATATGTTATCTTCAAATTCAATTTCTCTTTCATCTTTATTTAATTGCATAACATTTTTCCTTTTATTAGATTTTTTAATTGAAACACAAAAAAAAGAGAGACAAACTAATGCCTCTCTAATTTATTCTAACTTATTCTATTATACCCACCAAATATAGATTCAACATATACTGGTTCAGCACATTCTTCTGGTACACCAGAAGAATCATTTGGACAAAGCCAATTATCACAATGTTCACATTGTGCATCATTGGATTTTACTCCATCTATTGCTAGAAATTGTTCTGATTGAATATCTTCTAATATTGACATAACATTTTTCCTTTACTTTGTTTTTAAAAAGAGAATACAAAAATAAGAGAGAGCTACGTATGTAACTCTCTCTATGTTGTATGGATTATTTATTCCATTCGGACTTGGATAGATTTACAACGTGATCGAACGCTGTAGGAACTGAGGATATTGTCTTACCTGAAGTGATAAACAATACACGTAGTGCTTTACTAGCTAACTTAGTTATACCTGTAATATAAGGAACTTTGATAGTGAATGATTTTTCGTTGATAGTCATAATGACCTCCATATAAGTTAATAAATTGAACACAAAAACAAGAGTTTTCAACTTGTTGAAAAGGCGTAACCACGAACCGAAGGGGCGTGGGTAGCCAATACA
>Ga0209403_10003504_pt1 | contig 17694 bp, 6 predicted proteins | sample ArcticOcean_MG_C_8_FD_187440 | JGI IMG/M metagenome (GOLD analysis project Ga0209403, IMG submission 187440) | Marine microbial communities from western Arctic Ocean - ArcticOcean_MG_CB11_86 (SPAdes) (version 2) | ecosystem: Environmental > Aquatic > Marine > Oceanic | place: Arctic Ocean... | reverse complement strand
AATTTCAATCTTTTTTTGTTTACTAATATCAAAATTTATACAAATTTCAATTTTTTTCATTTTATCTTTGTTTAAATCTTCAAAAATACCATAATTATAATTTTTAAATTCTTTTCCTGTCATTTTTTTTATATTCCGTGGACATTTTTGTTGTGTACTATTAATTGCTCTTGTAGGAACAAATTGAAAATATAAACCATCAACAATATAAATACCTTTGTCATATATAAATCCTAATTCTTTTTCTAAATATTTAATATTTAATACTTTAGAAGCATCATAATTAATTTTGTAAATTTTATGTTTATTTAAAAAATTAACCTCTTCTTTTTTTTTATTATATAGTTTAATTATACCATATTCATCAATACTTAAATTTATTTCTTGTATTATTTGATCACCAAAATAATATTTAAAATATTTTGTTTGTAATTTATCAAACTTATTTATAAATTTAAAAACATTTTTTTTATAAGTATTATCACTATCCCTATATTCTGTTTTAATTCTAAATGTAAAATATTTCATATATTTATAAATATCTTTAATTTCAAATTTATCATTTAAATTTTTATGAATTAATAAATCTATTAAAATATGAAGATAAAAAATACCTTTTGTCATGTCAAATATTTTATTATTAAATTTAAAATAGTTAAATTTTAATAAATGATATTTTTGAAATGCATTTGTAGCAGTAAATTTTTTATCACTAATGTTTTGTTTTGCTATATTATAACTTTTTAATCCTGGTACTACTTTATTATTATAAGGTAATTTTACAAAAGTATTAATATCTTTATTTCTACATTCATCTAAATATTTTAAATTTGTATCTCTTTGTTGAGCATAAAAAATAATACTTAAAAAATCAAAATTTGTTTTATCATGATGAAACTCAAAAAATAATAAATTATTTTTTATTTTGCCTGATTTCTTATCTATTGCTGGTTTTTTTTTGGGAATTAAAATATTTTCAAAAAATTTTTTATTTATTTCTAATTTTTTATTTATTAATTGATTTAATAAATTTAAATCATAATATTTACATAATTCCAATTTTTTTTTTTTTAAATAAACATCATAAATTTCATTTTGAAAATCTAAAGTAGTCATATTATAGTCTTGATTTTGTTTAAATTCATTTGCTTTTTTAAAATTAAATATTTTTATATAATCATTATTTTCTTTATCTTTAAATTCATATTTTTTCATAAATAAATTTAATATTTTATTAAAATGTTGTTTTTCTTGTAAAATTTCATTTATTTTGTCTTGAGTATTTTTATCCATTTCTTCATAAAGAAAATTTTGTTTTTGATATTTATTTAAATTATTTTTAATATTTATCTCTAAATCACAAGTTGTTCTTATTAAAGGATCACTTAAACTTTTAATACAATTAATAAAATTATCAATATTCCAATTATTTGATATATAATCAAACCCACTATTATTATTATTATTATTTAATAAATATGTTTTTTTACAAAAATATAAAAACATAGATACATTAATATTATTTTTAAAGTTGTAATTTTTCCCTTCTAAATTTTCAGAACCTATTATTTCTTTTTCATAATTTTTATTTATTGTTCTTAAATAAATTTCAGCAAATATTCTGTTTTTTTCATATTTATTTAATTCATTATAATATTTACCAAAAGAATCACCACTAAACACTGCTGATTGTAATTTTTTATTTATTAAATAATTAAATAAATACTCAAGATAAATATTATTTTCAGATATTATTAATTCTAATTGATATAATTTTATTTCTTCTTTTAATTCTTCTTTTATACTATTATAAATTGGATAATTTATAATATATTTATAAAAATTACGACATTCACTCCCATCACCTACATTTTCTGAAGTTATTCTCATGTACTTTTTAAAAGAGTGTGGGGCGTTTTTGTTTTTGTGAATATTATAATTATAAAATTGAGATTCAGAATATATTAACATTCTTAATCTAAATAAAATTTCATTGATATCTTTTATTTCTGAAATTTCTTTAATTTTTTCTTTTTTCTTTTCAATTAAAATGTTATTTTTTAAATTTAAATATGGATAATACTTATATTGAATTGGTAAATTTTTTTTATAAGAATTTATAGTATAATTTTTAAAAATAGTTTCTTTTAATTGACCTTTTAGACCTTTTATATTTTTAAAATCTATATTTAATATTTCATTAATAGCAAGTAAAATATCATTATCAGTTATTAATTTTTTATCTATTTTTTTTTCAATAATTTCCTTAAATTCTGGAATTGTAAAATTGTATTTTTTTAATTCTTTAAAACTATTTATAATTATTTGTTTTATATTTTCAATATGTTTTATTTTTAAATTATCTTCAAAATCATAATTTTCTACTTCTAGTTCTTCATTTATCTCATCTAAACATTTAGATTTTGATTCATCTCCAATAACTATATCTTTTACCACCTGGTCAAAACTATTTTTTAAAGTTGTTTTTTGTTTTTTAAAATAATGTTTATTTCTGTGGACAAGACAGTCCACAGCATTTTTTTTTAAAACATTTAAGAACAATAATTCTTGATATTTTTTCGCAAAAGAACGTAAATATCTTCTTAAATCTATATTATTTTCCCAATTATTTTTATTATTATCACTAAACCAAGATATATAATTAAATATTGTTACATTTTGTTCGTTTTCAGGTAATCTTTTATGTGAATTTGTTCTTGTTCCTCTTCCAATAGCCTGTTCTATTTTACTTAAATTCTCATCTGGCATTAAAATATGAATTTGTCTTATTTCTTTAAAATCTATCCCTTCAGAAACTATTGCATTCCCAATTATAATTTTTATATTTTTACCATCTATATTATCTTCATCATTTAATATTTCTCTATATTTTTTTATAGTTTGTTGTGTCTTACCTGTAAATAAAACAAAATTTTTTTTATTTTTTCTTTTGCTTATACTATAATCAAAATAATCATTTTTTGTTAATAATTCTGATACAAATTCTGCAATTTTTTGACTTTGACCTGTGTATATAAATATTTTTCCTTTTGACACTTTTATAAATTGTAATAATTTATAAAATTTTGTTGAATATTTTTCCACATTATCTTGATGTAACCAATCATTTTTATTTACTTTTGAATATATTTTGTTAGTTGTTGTTATTTTTAAGTCTTCATCATTCATTATTTTCTTTATATCTAAATTAGGTGTAAGAGTTAAGTATAAAACTATAGCATTGTCTTTAAATGAAGCTTTTGAAGGCTTCGCTTTCAAAAGACTGTTGCCATTTATATAATCTAAATATTGAATCTGATGTTCTGTTATATCACATTTTATAAAATTTGAAATAATATATTTTGAATTTATTAGTTTATTAATATCTTTTGGAAATTCTTTTTTCTTAATTAATTTTATTAAATCTTTATTTAAAGTTATATTATTAGATTTTTTAAAATTAATGTTATCTAAAAGTTTAAGATTCTTTTCATTTAAACACTCAATTTCATTGTCATTGTCATTCTCAAGAGGAATTATTTTTGGAAAATATAAAGGATCATTTCCTCTTACAAATGATATTAAACCTCTTGTTTTTTCTGTTAATATTTTTTCATAATTAGTATTGTTTAATTCAATAATAGGGGCGGAATTATTATTTAATAATAATAAATTTATTAAAAACTTTAATTCTATTGAAACATTATCAACAATAGGAGTAGCAGATAATAATAATAATTTTGTATTTTTAGCATACCTTATAATCATTTTTAGATATTTACTTTTTAATTTAAAATCACCTTTTTCATTTTCTTTATTTTTTTCATTTAGATTGTGAACTTCATCAATAATTATTAAAGAATTATCAAACATTCTTCTTATTAATTTTATTTCTGAAGAAACTAGTTTAGTTATTTTTTGTTTATCATTTGATATATCAATTACAATTTCTTCCTCTTGCCCGGAAGGTTTTAATTTATATATAACTGCTTTTGTATCTTCATACTTATAAGAAAATCTTCCTTTTTGAATGATACCGTCATCATCTTTATATTCAATCTTATCATTCTTTTGAGGATTTTTAATCCGATTCATTATTGTATCAAATGTGTTTATATTATAGGGATATGTTTTTGTATTTTTTTCTTTAAAATCTTCTATTTTATATGTGTAAATAAAATTTTTCCAAATCTTTCTTTCTATTTTTGTTAAAATACTATTTTTATCTTGTAATTTTTGAAGATTTTTAAAAAAACTCTTTTTTAAATCTTGAACATTTTTATCTGGATTTTTTAAATCATCCAGATAATTGTTATATATTTTTTCTTTTAAAAGAATTTGTTTAATTTTTTGTCTGTATTTTTTACTATATTTATTTTGTGTACAATGTAAATTTTTTGTAATATAGTTTTTTTTATTTCTATATTTATTTTCATCAATTTTTAAAATTAAGTTAATTTCCTTTTTAACATTAAATATTTCATTCTCCCATGTTTTATTACTTGTTATTGATTTTGGTGCCCAAATTAATATTTTTGCATTTTTTTTATGTGCAAAATTTTCAGCAATGCTTATTCCAGAACAAGTTTTTCCAGTTCCTACACCATGCCATAATAATAAACTTTTATAATTTGTAAAATCAGATAAAAAATTTTTTACAAAATACTGAGAATTTTTTAAAAAATATCCTTCGGTAGTTGGAAATTTTATTTCATTTTCTAAAACTCTAAATTCTTTTTTTTTATAAAGTTGTTGATTGAAATCATTATCATTTAATGAAGGATATAATAAATTATTATTTTTTTTTTTTGTTTCATTTTTTTCTTTTGTTTCTTTTAACATTTTTAATAAATCTATTTTTTGTTCTAAAAAAAGAATTTCTTTACTTGTCAAAGTATCATTCTCTATTTTGGTTTCTAATTCTTTATTATTATCAATTAATAACTTTATTATAATGTCTTTTGAGATTAGTAATTTTTTTATTTCCTCATATTTTTCTTTTAATAATAAATCTTTGTTATTTATTATTTCATTGAATTTAGTAGAATCATTGAATTTAGAATCTTCTTTAGAAATCATTAATTATATAAATTAATTAAATATTAAAAATTAAAAAAATAAAATTTATTAATTTATTTTAGAAATAATTGAATTTACAAACAAAAAAAATTTTTTTTTCTCATTTGTTCTAAATTTTTTGATACAATCGTTAAATTTTAAATATTTTAAATCACTAATTTCTGAAAATTGATTAATTAAATGAGTATTTATTATTAGTTTTTTTTTATTTAAAATTTTAGCAATAAAATAAAAATTTTTATATTTAATATTATTTATATAATTAATTTCATAAATTGGTTTTATTGCTAAGATTTTGAAATCATTTATTGTTAAACCTGTTTCTTCTATAAATTCTCTTTTAGCAGTTTCTAAATTATTTTCTTTTAATTTTTTTCTACCTTTTGGAAAACCCCATTGTTGTTCTTGCCAACAAGATGTAGTATTAATATAAAATTTAATATTTTTTTTAATTAATTGAAATTTAATTTTTGCTTTATTATAAAATTTAATATTTTTTTTTTTATTTGACCATAATTCATTCCATAAATTATCAAAGTTATTATTATTTATTAAATTATGTTTTTCTTTAATTGTCATTCCATTAAATAACTTTATTAAATATTTTTGATTATGAATATTATATTTTCCTGTTAAAAAATCAAAATATTCATAACTATCTTTTCTTTTTATTAATAAATAGTTAAAATTTTTATTATTTTTGTAAAATGCAATTATACCATAACTATAGAATGTTTTATTTTTCATTTAATACATTTGTAAAAGTGTTTTTAATAAAAGTTTTATTTTTTAATTAAAATAAAAATTTATGTTATTTAAAAAAAAAATTTAAGAAATTTATAAAATTACAAAAATTTATATATACATATTTTTATAATTTAGATATGGAGATTTAAAATTAATTAGTAATTTAGGTATTATTTTTTTTGTAATTTTATATGGTATAGAAATTTTATTTTGTAAAATTTTATTTGTAATATTATTATCATCATAATCTTTTAATAAAATAAACATATTTAATTTTGAAACAATTTCTTCTAAACATTTTTTTAAATTTCTTACACCAGTTTCATTTGAAAAATTTGTTATTATATAATCTAAAACATCATCATTAAATATTAACTCATTTTTTGCAATTTTAAATTCTGTTAATATTTCAGGAATTAAATAATTTTGTGCAATTTTAATTTTATCTTTAGTATTAAAATCTTTTAAATGTAATATTGTTATTCTATCTTTTAAAATTTTATTAATTTTATTTTCATCATTAAAAGAAAAAATAAAAATACATTTTGATAAATCAAAATCAATACCAGATAAATATTTATCTTGAAAACAACAATTTTGAGTTTTATCTGTTAAATGAATTAAAACATTTGCAATTTCTTCACCCCTTGCAGAATCACTAATTTTATCTAATTCATCAAAAAAAATAATAGGATCCATACATTTACTTTCTTTTATGATATCTATAATTTTTCCATTTCTGGCTCCTTCATAAGTATAATCAAAACCTAATAAAAATGAAGAATCTTGAGCACCTCCTAATGATACAAAAGAAAATGGTCTGTTTAAAGATTTTGAAATGCCATTTTTTGCTAATTGTGTTTTTCCTATTCCTGGTGGACCACATAAACCTATAATATTTCCAAAACTATTAGGATTTGATATTTTTTTTCCTAAAATTTGTATAATTTTTAATTTAGCTTCTTTATGACCATAAATTGCTTTATTTAAATTATTATAACAATCATTCAAATAGTTTCCAATTTCAATACTTTTTGAATTTTTATTTACAAGTGGTTTTGTAAAATTATCAAATTCAATTTCTTTAAAACTATCAATCCAATTACTTAATTTATGATATTCATTATTTGAATCATCTAAATTATAAAATTGTTCTAGTTTTGTTAAAATATAAGATTTATTTTTAATATTTAAGGATGATGATAAAAGTATTTTAATTTTTAATGGTATATTTGTACCTCTAAACTTTTTTATTAATTTAATATTTTTATCAACAATCTCTCTTTTTTCTTTTGACAAATTTTTTAAAAATGTATCTTCTTCAGTATAAAAGACATCTTCATCTTCTAAATTGTAATTCTCACTATCATCAGGATGGTAACTTTCATCATCTGAATCTTTTTCTTGTTTAATAATATCTTCTTGTATTTTATTTTTTTTTATATTTTTAATAATATTTTTTAAACTTTCATAATCTAAATTACTTTTACAATTATAATCAATTAAATTTTTTAAATTCCCAAATTCATCAATATCTTTTTTTTCATTTTTATCATATTCATTTAATTTATTATACCATTTTTTAATATTTATCTTTTTATTTATTGTTGTTTTATTTATTGTTTTATTTTTTTGAAACCTTGTATAATATTTATATTCCATAATAATAAGGATGTATTATTTTTTAAATTATTAAATTTACCAAAACAATTATTTAACAAATATTTAAAAAAATAAAAATAAATAAAAATTTGATTTAAATAAATTATTATATTTATAATAATTAAATAAAATGAATGAAATTGAAATTGACACAATTAAAGGAATTCAATTTGGATTATGGTCCCCTGAAGAAATTGAGAGACGTTCTGTTTGTGAAATATTAACACATGAAACATATGATGGTGATACTCCTAAAATGAATGGTTTATTTGATCCAAGAATGGGAACATTAGATCATGATAAAATTTGTCCTACTGATGAACAATCAAATAATAATTGTCCTGGATATTTTGGACATATAAGATTACCTGTTGCTGTTTTTAATGTTCAATTTTTAAAATATATTATATCAATTTTAAAATGTACATGTTTAAGATGTTCTAATATACTTGAAAAACGAATAGATGATGATACAACACAATGTATTTATAATAAAGAAATATTATTAACAAAAAAAGGTATACATAGATGGCTTTATTTTTTCGAGTGTATGAAAAAAGAAACAAATAAAATTTGTCCAAATTGTTCAGCAATATCACCAAAATCAATAAAACGAGACACATATAGTTTAGCTAAATTAATTATTAATTGGGATAAAAAACACATGGCACAAATTAAAGCTCCAGATAATATATGTGGTGTATTAAATCCTGATGATGTTCTTAAAATCTTTAAAAGATTTACTACCGAACAAATAATTACTATGGGTTTTAATCCTATCTTTTCAAGACCAGAATGGTTAATATGTACTATTTTACCTGTTGCTCCACCTGCTGTAAGACCATTTGTGAAACAAGATGGTAATGTTAGAATGGAAGATGATTTAACACATAAATATTGTGATATAATTAAAACTGTTAGATCATTAAAACAAAAGATAGATTCAAATGCTCCTCAAAATCTTATTGATGAATGGACTATGTTATTACAATATCATATTGCTACTTTAGTTGATAATAATATAAAAGGTGTTCCTCAAGCAATACAAAGATCTGGACGACCATTAAAAAGTATTAAAGAAAGATTAAAAGCAAAAGAAGGTAGAGTTAGAGGTAATCTAATGGGTAAAAGAGTTGATTTCTCTTCACGTTCTGTTATTACACCTGACCCAAATATAGATATTGATCAACTTGGTGTTCCAAAAATAATTGCTAAAAATTTAACTAAACCAGATATAGTAAATAAATATAATATAGATTTTCTAAAATTATTAGTTAAAAATGGTAAAAACTGGCCAGGAGCAAAACAAGTATATAAAACAAAAGAAAAAAAAACTTATAATATTAGTTTTACAAATAGAATTAATATTGAAATTGGTGATGTAGTTCATAGACATTTGTTAGATGATGATTGGGTTTTGTTTAACAGACAACCTTCTTTGCATAAAATGTCTATGATGGCTCATAGAGTAAAAGTTATGGATGGAAAAACTTTTAGATTAAATTTATGTGTTACTTCTCCTTATAATGCGGACTTCGATAAACTTCTCTGTCGGAAACAGGAGACCTGAAAAGGGTGATATCTCCTAGTCAATTCATTTTTAAAAATGAATTGGCAAAACACCTCGATGCTGGAAACTCCTTAGAGTCTTAAACTACCACCTTTTATCTGAAAAGATAGAAAGGGAACTCGGTTAATTGCCGAACCCAATGGTTATAATGTTTAAGAATTGGACAATCAGCAGTGTTATCATCTAAATCCGTTATGATAAGGATATGATGAGCATTCAGAGACTGAACGGGTGTTGGTGGATAATGATGGATTAATCATCCTGAATCTGCTTAAGGTACAGTCCGTCCCATTTGGAAACTTATGGGAGTCGTCGGGAGACGAAATGAATATGCATGTTCCACAAAGTATTCAAACAAGTTTAGAATTAAAATATTTAGCCTCTGTTCCTAGTCAAATAATTACTCCTGCTAAAAATAGTCCTATAATTAGTTTAGTTCAAGATAGTATCATTGGTTTTAGCAAATTTACATCTTATTCAACTTATTTAACAGAAAACCAAATTAAAAAATTATTAATTTGGATACCCCAGTATGATGGAGTATTTCCAGAACCTATAATAAAAAAAGGAACATTATTATCTGAAATTTTAAAAAAAGATAAACATTTTCCTATTGAAAAATATCCAAATGATGTTTTACAACAACATTTATATTCTGGAAGAGATTTAGTTAGTAAAATATTACCTAAAATTAATATGAAAAAAAAAAATAATCAATATAAAAGTGCCAAAGAGGATATTAGAGACTCTCATCATGAGGTTATAATTAAAAATGGTATTATTAAACAAGGTGTTTTAGATAAAGGTATATTAGGTAATAAAGATGGTGGCTTAGTTCATATTATTCATAATGATTTGGGTCAAGATACAGCTACACATTTTTTAAATGATATGGAAAATATAGTAACAAACTTTTTATTAATAAATGGTTTTAGTGTAGGTATTAGTGATTTAATTTCATCAAATAAAGCAAAAAAAGACATGCAAGATTCAATTAAAAAATTTACAGATAAAGCTGTTAATGTTATTGAAAATGTACATAATGGCACATTTGAAAATAAATCAGGTAAATCAAATGCTATTGAATTTGAAATTCAAATGAATTCTGCTTTAAATCAAGCTGTGGCAGAATCTGGTAAAGTTGGTATGAGTAGTCTAGATTTTAATAATAGAATGACATCTTTGGTTAATTCAGGTTCAAAAGGTAATAATCTTAATATTGGTCAAATGATTGCTACTTTGGGACAACAAAATGTAGATGGTAAAAGAATTGCATATGGTTTTACAAATAGAACTTTACCTTATTTTCATAAATATGATGATAGTCCTTCAGCAAGAGGTTTTGTTAAAAATTCATTTTTAAATGGATTATCTCCAACTGAATTTTATTTTCATGCTATGGGTGGTCGTGAAGGTTTAATAGACACAGCGGTCAAAACGAGTGAGACTGGGTATATTCAAAGAAAATTAATTAAAGCTATGGAAGATTCAAAAATATGTAATGATTTAACAGTTAGAGATAGTACTAATAATATTATACAATTTTTATATGGTAATGATGGTGTTGACCCTATTTTTATTGAAAATCAATATTATCCAATAATTGATAAATCATATAATGAATTAAAAAAACGATATCTATATACTTTAGATGAAGTCAAACAAGATATAAATAAAGAAGTATTTGAACAAATGAAACAAACAAGTTTGGATTTATCTCCTGATAAAACTACAGATTTATCTACTAATAATGACCATCTTAATATATATTTTAAAAATATTTTTAAAGAAATTTTAGATGATAGAGATTTTGTTATTAATAAATTATTTACAAATAATATACAATCAAATTCTTTACAATATTCTGTTAATCTATATAGAATTATACAAAATACACGAAATTTATTTAAAACTGATATTATAACTAATAAAAAATCAGACTTAAATCCTGTTGAAATTTATAAACAACTTTATGAATTTAAAAAAATATTAAATATTCAAAGAAGTGAAGATAATAAAGAATATACTGAAGATCACGGTACTAAAATATTTCATTTATTATTAAGATGTTATTTATCACCAAAAAAAATTATTAATGAATATAAATTTAATAAAAATTCATTTGAATATTTGATTCAATATATTATAAAAGAATTTAATAAATCCTTTGCTTCACCAGGTGAAGCTTGTGGTGTTATAGCTGCTCAATCTATTGGCGAGCCATGCACACAAATGTCAAGTTTGTCTTCCACCATAATCAGGTGCTACAAAAAAACAAAAAAAAATCAAAATGAATTTTACAGTGGCACAATTGGAAAATATTTAGATAATATTATTAAGAATAATGAAAATGATTGTGTTAAACTTGATAAACATAGTCTTGTATTAAACTTAAAAGAAGATTATTATATAATGGGAGTTTCAGAAGATGAAAAAACATCTTGGAATCGTATTTCAAAAATTAGTAGACATAAAGCAAATGGTGGAATGGTTAGAGTTCATACTAGAAGTGGAAGACAAACTTGTGCTACTTTATCTCATTCATTCTTAAAAAGATCATCTAGTAAAATTATTCCTATTAAAGGATGTGATTTAAAACTTGGTGATAGAATTCCAGTAGCTAAAAATATTCCTGTTATATCAGAACCATTAAATCAAATTAAAATTGGTGAAAATATATTTAAATTAAATAAACAATTTGGATGGTTTATTGGAGCATATCTAGCGGATGGTTCATTAAATGGGAATTATATCCGAATTACTAAAATACATCCAATATTTGAAAATAATTTAAAAGAATTTGCATATAAATATAATTTTAAATTTACAACGAGAGAAAAAAAGGGTGAATATGGACCAAGTAAGGATAATATTATTAAATCAAAAGAATTATCTAAATTCTTAAAAAATAATTTTAAAACAGGTTCTTATAATAAAATTATAGCACCTTTTGTATATGGAACTAATTTAGAATTTATTAGTGGTATAATTAGTGGTTATTGGGATGGTGATGGAAATATTAATGTTAAGAAACAAATGATTAGAGTTGGATCAAGATCTGAAAAATTAATTGATGATATTTCAGTATTATTAACATATTGTGGTATCTTTTCATCAAAATTAAAAGAAACTAGAAAATCTAGTGATAAAATACTTCATACATTATCTATTCCTAAAAAATATGCTGACGAATTTAAAAATAAAATTGGATTACAAATGGATTATAAAAAAGAAGATTTAGATAAAATAATTGAATACAATAATAAACTTAAACATGATGTTTCTGAATATATTGATAAAATCCCAGAATTAGGAGAATTAATAGCTAATATTGGAAAAGAATTAAAATTACCTGGTCAAAGTAGAAATTATAGAAGATGGAGAAAAAAACCTTCAATAGGTAGAAGAACTTTATTAAAATATATTAATATATTTGATAAAGAAAATAAAATACAAAAAAATGAACAGGTTGAAAGAAACATTAATTTATTAAAACAAGCAGCATTTAGTAATGTTATTTGGGACAAAATTGTTAAACTTGAATATCTTGAAGATCCAAAAGATTATGTGTATGATTTTACAGTACCAGGAAATCAAACTTTTATGGTTGATGACTGTATTATGGTGCATAATACACTCAACACTTTCCATTTTGCTGGAGTTTCTGCTAAGTCAGAAGTAGTAAGAGGTGTTCCAAGAATTAAAGAATTAATAAATATTACAAAAAAAATAAAAAGTCCATCAATAACAATTCATCTTAAAGATGAATTTATTAATAATAAAAAGGTTGCTGCAAATATTTTACACGAATTTGAAACAACTTCTATAAAAGATGTTATTTCAAAAACTGAAATTATGTTTGACCCCCCAGGAGTTGTTAGTAAAAATCCTGATTTAGAAACTTATAAAAAATTTTCAGCTATAGTAGATTATGCTTCAGAACATCCTTGGGTATTAAAATTATCATTTAATAAAAAATTAATTTTAAAACATAATATTACTATGATTGATATTTATCATAAAATTAGTTCAAGTTTTAATAAAAATAAAGAATTAAATTGTATTTTCAATGATACAAATTCATCTGAATTAACATTTAGAATTACATTAGATTATTTGCCAAATCAACCAGGTGATTGTTCTAATATTATATCTTGTCTTAAAATATTAGAAAAAAGTATTCTTAATATTAATATTAAAGGAATAAAAGGAATTTCAAAAGTTTCAATGGCACTAGAAAAAAATAATTTTATTAAACAAGAACATGATCCTAAAAATTATGAGAATAAACATATTTGGTTATTATATACTGATGGTACTAATTTAAAAGAGATTTTAGCACATCCAAAAGTTAATGCAGAAAAAACAATTTCAAATGATATTTATGAAATTTATCTAACATTAGGAATAGAAGCAGCCAGAATTGCTTTTATCAAAGAAATTAATGAAACTTTATCTGACTCATATGTAAATCAAAGACATATTTCTTTATTAGCTGATGTTATTACAAATAGAGGTAATCTAATGTCTATTGATAGACATGGTATTAATAAAAGTGAAAGAGGTCCTTTAGCTAAAGCATCATTTGAAGAAACACCTGATATTTTAGCTAAAGCTGCTATTTTTGGAGAACTTGATAAATTAAAAGGCATCTCAGCAAATATTATGACTGGTCAAGAAATACCACTTGGAACAGGTGCATCTGAAATATTATTTGATGAACAATTATTTAATGATTTTTCAATTGACTTAGATAAACAAACAATTTTACCAAAAGAATTATGGGATGAAGAAGAAGAGAATATTAATGATGAGTGTAAAAAATTATGTATTGATTATGATTTAAAAAATGAAATTCATGAAAAGAAAATTATTAAAATAGAAGGAAAAGAAACTGACATAACATTAGATTCTTCTTGGGACAACAGTTCAGATGAAGATGGATATGCTGCTACTAAAACTGACGGGTCATCTAAACAAAGTGCAGGAACATTAAAAAATATGGATATTTTAAATAGTTGGGACAGTTCGGAAGAAGAAGATGATGATGCTACTAATAAAGCTGACGAGTCATCTAAACAAGCAGGAACATTAAAAAATATGGATGAAGATAATGATGAAGATAATAAAAATGATGAAGAAGATGAAGAAGACACAGAAGATACTGAAGAAGACACTGAAGAAGATACTGAAGAAGACACTGAAGAAGATACTGAAGAAGACACTGAAGAAGATACTGAAGAAGACACTGAAGAAGATACTGATGAAGATTAAATTTAATAAATATTTTAAAAAAAGTAATTAAATTATAAAAAAACTAAATTAATATTTTTAAAAAAGTTAATTTAAAAAACTATTTTTTTTTATTAAAAACTGTTTTATTTTAATTAAACCTAAAAATAAGAATATTCCCATTATGAAATATTGAAATATATAAATAACATTTATTGTTTCTTCATCACCATTGTAATTATTTAAACTTATTATAATTTTATTACCTATATAAGGTATCTTATTAAGTATTTTTTTTGTATTTTCTTGTGAATAGAAAAAATTTAAAATAAATAATATTTGTAAAATAGTTTTAAATAATTTACCTAAAATAGTAGCAATAATAAATTCCAAATAAGATATATTAAATTGTCCTGATATATAACCACAAGCATCAAATGTCATATTAGGCCAACAACTTAATAAAAATATACCATAACCTCTATATTTTTGAGTTAATCTTTTTGTACATTTATATAAATAATTATTTTCTATTATTTTTATTTTATTTAATGGATAATAATAACTTAAAAAATAAGCACTTGTCTCACCCATTGATGATCCTATACTAAAAGCAATACTTCTTGGTAATACTTCAATAAATAATTCATTAAAAGAATTATCTTTATTAATAATGGTTGTTTTTGCTATATCAGGAAATAAAAACAATGCTCCAGTTGATAATCCAAACCCTATTCCAATTGTGCCAAGTATTCCGATTAAATACCAGTATAATAAATTAATATTAATTAAAAAAAATGTTGTTAACAAAAAAAAAAATATTATAAAATCTTTTATGTTTTTATTCATAATCTTATAATTATTTCTTATATTTAAATATTTATTGAAATAATTTAAATATTCTACTTTGTTTATCTTTTGTAAATGGTTTAGTAATTACACTAACTGCACCATTTTCTTTAAATTCTTTAATTTGTTGTTCTAAAGCATTTCCTGTTAAACCAATCACAGGTGTTTTTATATTTAATTTTAGATATTCTTTTAAAAATCCATAACCATCTAATTTAGGCATTTCTTTATCACAAAGTATAAGTTTATAAGTTTCATTTTTTATTTTTTCAAGAGCTATCAATCCATCTTCTGCTAAATCAAAAGTTATTTTATTTCTTTTAAAAATCATACTTACCATTTTTCTATTAACTTTACTATCTTCTATTAATAATATATCTTTATTTCCATTTTTATTAATTTCAATTTTATCACTTTCACTTTCACTTTCACTTTCACTTTCACTTTCAATTTTTTCTTCAGTTTGGGATTTATATTTACAAATGAATTCAATTATAAATTTACTACCTACATTTTGTTCACTTTCACAATATACTTTACCATTATGACCATCTTCTATAAATCTTTTAACAAGACTTAATCCTAAACCACTTCCACCAGAATCTAGTGATTTACCACTTCTTAATTGTGTAAATGGTTTAAATAATGTTTTTAGTTCTTCTTTATTCAATCCAATTCCAGTATCTTTAACCATTATTTTATTAAAAATTTTATTTTCTGATCTTTTTTCTTGAAATATATTAATTTTAATATTACCATTATTTGGTGTAAATTTCGCAGCATTACTCAGAAAATTTACAATAGATTGTGTTATACGAATTTTATCTAAATATAACATTTTTTCAATACATTTTATATTTGATTCTAATTTAATATTTTTTTTTTTACATTTATGTTTAATTTGTGATAAACATCTTTTAACTATTTCTTCAATATTATTAAAATCATATGTATATTCAAATTTACTATTTTCTATTTTATTTAAATTTAGTGTATCATTTAAAATTTGTAAAATATTGTTATTAGCATGAGTAATATCTTTAAGTAATTCAAGTTTATGTTTTACTGAATCTTCTCTTGTAGTTATAATTTTATTTAAGACTGGGTAGTCTTTTTTTAAATTTGATTTTTGAATTAATGATTTTAATTTTATTGGTATTTTTGTAATAATATGTTCTAAATTTTCAGTTCCAAGAATAGATGCTTGTAACCATCCTCTTACTTCATGAAATATATATCTAAGAAATTCAGTTTTATGCTGATTAAACTTTTTTTCTATTTCTACTTTTATTTTTTCATCTTTATAATTTTTATAATATTTTTCAAGTTGTGTAATATCTTGTCCAACACCTAATATACCAGTAATTTTATTACTTAAATTTCTCCTTGGATTAGCATTCAATAAAATATTTAAAATAATTCCTTTTTTAGTTTTTAATTTACATTTATAAGAATCAGTTGATTTTCCTTTTAATAATGTATTGTTTAGAATTTTTTTAATATTTTCTTTTTCTTCTTCTAAAATATATTCTTGAATAATATGTTTTCCTAAGACTTCTTTTTTAGAATATCCAGATAATTCAGCAATTTTATTATTCCAAACATTAATATTTAGATTTACATCAGTTCCAATAATAGGAGCATTTGCTGTTTCAATTAATTGTTCATATTCTAATTTAGAAGTATAAGCTTCTGTATTATCAGTAATACAACCATACCATTTTACAATTTTATGAATTCCATTATAACCTATCAAATAAGGTTTTGAATGACAATTTATAAATTTTATACTATCTTCTACTTTTATCAAACCCTCCCAATTCAAAATTTCAAGTGTTTTATAAGAATGAGTAATACTATCAATAAAAGATTGAACATATTCTTTTTTAATTTTAGATATACTTAATTGAGACATTTTTGTCATTTGGTCATAATTTAAATTATAAATAGAATTAGAAGCTTCAGATACATATTCAAAACAACAATCATTTATATTTTCACTGTATTTAGTAAATATATAAGCCATAGAATTCATATTTTTTAAGATTTTATCTTTTTCTATATTTAGAAAATCAATATCTAAATTTTGTGTTGTTAATTTTTTAAATTCGTGTTCTAATCTGTTATATTTATGAATTAATATAATGTGGTCTTTATTATCAATATGTAATTTATTTGGCAACTGATCTTTTAATTTATTATATTTATCTAATAAAAGAGCATAATTTTTATTATAAAAGAGATTTTGTGTTGTTAATTTATTATATTTATCTAATAACAAAGTATATTCATTTTTATAGTTAATTGTTTCAGGTTGTATTTTTTGTGTTTTTTTTAAAAAATTCATTAAACTTTATTTAAATAAATGATAAATTTTAAATCAAATTTTTTTGAATTACACTTTTTTAATATTAAATTTTAAAACATTTACTTTAAGTATGCATATTTTTTGCATAATTAATATGCAAAAAATTATTTAAGAAATAAATATTTAAAAACATTTTTAATTTTAAAACATATTTATTTTAATTATGCATATTTTTGCATAATTAATA
>Ga0209403_10003502_pt1 | contig 17698 bp, 16 predicted proteins | sample ArcticOcean_MG_C_8_FD_187440 | JGI IMG/M metagenome (GOLD analysis project Ga0209403, IMG submission 187440) | Marine microbial communities from western Arctic Ocean - ArcticOcean_MG_CB11_86 (SPAdes) (version 2) | ecosystem: Environmental > Aquatic > Marine > Oceanic | place: Arctic Ocean... | reverse complement strand
TATCGCCGGAGAAATCGATGGTCGCCCACTTGTGAATGAAATTGGTGGCGGAGAGCGCGTTGCATATGTACGGAGCGCTGTCGCGAGTTACTGGCGAGGTAGGGTTTATGACACGTTCGATCCGACCGCCAACGATGATCTCGGAATGTGGTATTCGACGATCGATGACGATCACAAGTACAGAGCGCTGTTCAGCCAAAAGAACAACGCCGATTCATCTGATCGGTATCTCCAGACCTACTTCATTCAACAGGATCTGGGTAGTAACCTGCTGACTGGATACGAGCCGATCGCAGCTGCCGTGCCGAGAGACAATCGCGGTCGTATTTCTCTCACACCGGGTTCTACCTACCAGGTCGTTTCGAAACAACCCGAAACCGATCCCGACATCCTGAGACGTGATTACGCCGAGTGGGTGAGTCGTGAATACGGTGCTATTCCAGCAGGGCTCGGTGTTCTCCAACACCTTGCTTTTGCATTGACCAAAGATGCAGAATCCGATTTCGATAAAGCCTCGGCAATAACCCAGTATCTGCAGCATCTCGAGTACGACACCGAAGCGAAATCGCCGCTGGAACCGTCCACTGATCTAAACAGGTTCATCATTGGAGGACTACCCGGATCAGCCATCGACTTCGCGTCGGCACTAACCTTGATGGCCCGTTCGGCAGGCTTGCAATCACGTGTCGCAACCGGTTACTTGCCCGGTGAGTACAACGCGTACTCAGGCGCTAGCAAGATCACCCCGGAAGACGCACATGCCTGGTCGGAAATATATTTCAGGGGCGCAGGATGGATTCCATTCGACGCGTCTACCCGACCCGATCTGCCACTTCCTTATGAACTAACGGGAGCCCCGCCTTCCGACCTGAGTTCGATTCTTGACCGACGACTCGGTGACAACCTTGCCGCAGCTGCCGGAAAAACCCCCGGAGCCATTATGAAGGGCCTCGAATTTGCCATGAAAAACGGCATCGGATGGGGGCTGTTTGCGATAGTCGCAGTTGCAACCGTCTCGATGTTGATCTGGTACCTGTTCTTCTACAAGAAGCACTCTTCAAACAAGCCGATAAATTTCGAATACTCGGAGATCGATGGGAACGACCGCAAAGCGGTAATCGCAGCGTTTACCTCGGTAGAAATACACCTTGCAAAAAACGGTTTCAGGCGTCGTTTGCCGAACGAGTCGTATCGTGAATACGCGTTCGCTGCTCAGTTTTATGCAGGTGAATTCATCGATACATTGAACTGGCTTGCGGGGGCTGCTTCAAGGGCGGCTTATTACTCGGCTGACATTTACGCCGGAGAAGCGATTACGGCATTCGACCACGCAAAAGATCTTCGTTCACGGATCAGTTAGCGCTGGCTAAATGCCCGAACGAGCCTTACCCAGAACGTCAGGATTAATCAGGTTCTCGGGCGTTTCACCATTGAGTACACGCACGACCTCTTGGGCTGTTCGAGTTTCAAGTTCCAGCGTAGATGCCTGACTGAAAAACGCCGTGTGGGGCGTGATAATCACGTTCTCCTGCTTCAACAGCGGGCTTGAAGGATCCGGCGGAGTTGGTTCGACAACATCCAATCCGGCACCGGCAGTGTGGCCTGATGCCAGAGACGCTGCGAGGGCATCCTCATCGATAAGTCCACCTCGTGCGCAGTTGACGATGATCGAGCCGGGTTTCATCTTCGCCAACTCCGGCGCGCTGATCATATTTTCAGTGGCGTGTAACAACGGCACATGCAACGAAACGAAGTCAGACTGTGTCAGCACGTCATCGAGTGAAACTGCTGATGCTCCTTCAACGTCGGTTCCGGGTTCGATCAGCGGATCGTAGGCGAGGATGTTCATCCCAAATCCTACGGATTTGGCTGCCAGTGAGCGTCCAATCCGACCGAATCCAACAATCCCAAGTGTCGCGCCCCTGGTCCGGTGCATCGGCTTATTAAGCACTACATCGTTCCATCCACCTGCGACGACCGACGCCGTGTGGGGAACAAGTCGGCGGTTCAAGGCAAGAATCATTCCAAGTGCGTGATCCGTTACCTCGTCCATGCAGTAGTCGGGGACGTTGGTGACGACTATTCCTAGCTCAGTTGCCTTGGCTATATCGACGTTGTCGACACCGATGCCGTATCGGGCAGCAATCTTGCAGTTCGTGGCAGCTTCGAGCACCTTGGCGGTAACTTGCGCGAAGCAAAACATGATCGCATCGACGTCTTTTGCCAATTCAGAGAGAGTCGATTCCGAGGAGTCAGGGGCGATCACGAGTTCGATACCCGCCGCCTCAAGCACTTCACGCTCTGGATCGGTCGAAGGCCATACGTAGTCGGTTGTAAGCACTTTTGTAGTCATGGCGCAGAATGATACCTACCAATTCGCCGTGACAAATCGGAAAACGATTCTGAATCCGAGGAATGTCCCCGCAATGCGCGCTACCTCGCATAGCGGGAGCAGTACAGCCTTATTTTGCCGAGAGATTCAGAGGCAGATATTGCCGTGCGCTAGTAGGCGGGATATTACTGGGAAATCGAATATTTGAATGGAATTATCGATTGTAGCCACGCCGACTGTCCCGATGATTACGACTTTAGACGTCTTCCATCGGCTTGAAGTGACACCCCTCGACGAAGAAGTCGAAGAAGTCGGGGGCTGTCTCGAGTTCAACATGCTCAATCGTCGCAGTTAGTTTCTCGATATGTTCCCGTTTTACCGTCGAGAGAAGCATGATCACCGCACCCTCAAGCGAGGCGTTGCCGATCTTCTCGATCTTATCTTTAGGCACGTTGGCAATGAATCCGATGTCGATGGCATTCGACTCATCAACATAATTAGCGAATCCGCCGGCAAGGTACAGCTTTTCAAACTTTTCGATTGGCAAGCCATACTCACGAAGAACAATCGCCTGCCCGCAGAAGTTTGCGGCTTTGGCCTGGGCAAGCACTGAAATATCGGCACGGGACAACGTCAGGTTATTCGAGTTGGAAAATTCGTACTCATCAGAACCATCGTTTAAATTACCGAGCACGTTCATCAGATCGGTGCGACGAAGCTCCGCCAGCAGATCAATCAACCCCGATCCACAGATTCCAATCGGCTCAACTTCCCCGATGACCACCGACGACGCTTCACCGTTGTCGTTGATCGAAACTTTCTCGACAGCACCGTCATAACCGGGCATGCCGTAAGTCACCTGGCCACCCTCAAATGCAGGTCCGGCAGGGCAGGAGGCCGCAAGCAACCTGTCTCGGTTGCCAACCACCACTTCGGTGTTTGTTCCAACATCAACAAGAATGATCGGCTCGACCTGATCCTCGATACCGATAGCCAACAGGTCGGCTGCAGTGTCGGCCCCGAGATGCGACGCGATCAGCGGACCACCGTAGACAGTCGCCTTCGGATGAACCCTGAGACCGATCTCCGCAGCCGTGGTAGACAGGGCAGTAGTGGGACGCTTTGACGCCCTGAACTCATCCTCGATTATCGACTTGTATGGACGCTGACCAATGCTCTGGACATCGATTCCAAAAAACAACTCACGCATCGTCGTGTTTCCGACCGCGACGATCTCGAAAATCTGCCGACGCCGGATCTTGAGCTCTCGCACCATTTCACCGATCTCAAAATTGATTGATGACATCATAACCGCACGCAGTTCACCCGAGTCTCCGGTGCCGTCGTAAACAATACGGTTCATGATGTCGCTACCGCCAAATCTCTGCGGATTTTCGAACGAAGCTGTGTACTCCGTATCGCCCGACTCGAGATTCACGAGGTTCATCACAACGGTTGTCGTGCCGAGGTCGATCGCGATGCCGTAGATGGCACCCTTGTACTTATCGACTACAACGATACCTTCGGGGCCCTTGGACACGACATCCTCATCGACCTTGACATATGCAGGATGAAGTTCTGTGGCGCGTCGTACGCCAGATGTCAGAATCCGAGGCTGGCGACGGAGTACTGCGAACTCGATATCAGCGGAAGGATCGGCAACAAATGCCTGGCAGGCGAGTCGGTAGTCTCCCCTGAGGAACTTCTCGGCCTCAGTCGGGGGTGAAAGGGCATCGGCACCTTTTCGAACCTCGACAATGCATTCGTGGCACTCACCAGTTCGGCTGCACGAAGTCGGCACTCTTACGGAAAGAGTGTCGGCGAAATCGAACAATGAATCGTTCTTTTTCGAGTCGAGCTTTTTTGAATTGAGAAATACAGGGCTCAAACGGCTGGTGCCTCGATGAGTATGAGTACAGGTGAACTAATCTGGACTTCCCCAGAAATTCTGTCTCGAACAATAGATTCAGGGAGAACCGAGACAAACCGTTTACGTGTCCCAAGCCCCTCGATAATCGATCTGGTCACTTCCTGCGCAGGCTGGAGGGGACGTTGGATCGCTGGTGAAGAACTGGTTGCGACAACCAAACTTGGCTGTACAGCGGCTTTCAGCATCTTTGTAAGGGCATCGAGTTAGCATGACCTTATCGGCCGTCACAGCGATATCTCGGTAGATGTTGTAAAGGCGATCCAGACTGGCACGAGTCTTCTCGGAATCCAATTCGGGATTATCGCTTCGGGCTTGTTCATCTGCCATGAAACTTCCCTCTCAACAACAGGTGCCTATCGACAAACTCGACTAACTTGACTTTAACTCTTTCAGAAGAACAATCAGTTCTTTCGCCTTATCCACGGCATCAACAGCATTATCGCCGTACGCATCGGCGCCCATCTCATCAGCGAAATCCTGTGTCACAGGGGCACCACCTACCATGATCCGCAATTCATCTCGGATTCCAAGGTCTTCGAAGGTCGCAATAGTTCGTCCCATGTTCGGCATCGTCGTAGTCAATAGTGCCGACATACCAATGACGTCCGCACTGTGCTCTTCAAAAGCTTCGACGAAATCTTCTGGCGACGAATCAACACCAATGTCGTGAACGACGAAGCCTGCGCCACGAAGCATCATGATGCAGAGGTTTTTACCAATGTCGTGCAAATCACCTTTGACCGTACCCATCACAATGGTACCGGCAGGCTCAACACCTGATGCCGAGAGTATCGGCTCGATGTACACCATTCCTGCCTTCATGGCTCGTGCTGCAACAAGCACTTCCGGCACAAATATCAGGTTGTCCCGAAATTTAACCCCAACTATGGCCATACCGTTCAAAAGCCCATCGTCCAGCAGTTGGTTCGCAGTGAATCCCTCGGCAAGTGCTTCTTGAGTAAGGCGGTCGACTTCGGTGTTGTTCCCAACGATCAACTCGTACGCCATCTCTTGCATGATCGGCGCGGTACCGTTGATCGCTTCAAAGATGTGTTTCTGTTCCCCCGGGTTTGTTACGAATTCGAATTCTCGGGCAAGGCCTTCGTGCGTTATCGGCATTAATTGTCTCGGAATGTTTGAATACAGAGTCTGTCAGGCACTGGCAAAGACATCGCTCCCGCACCAGCACCAATCAATAATTGTCTCATCGGATTGAAAGAAAATGAACAGGAGATTTCGTTAACACGCGAAAATCGGCTAATTCTTGCCGCGTTCAGCTACCCAGTCCTCAATAGCGATCGGTATTTCGAGAAGATTTTCCAATTTCGTTTTCAGGGGAATCGCGCATTCTGGCGCAATCAACTGAACCCCAGCGTCGAGTGCAGCATTTACTTCAGCCCTGACCTCTTCTGGTCCCCTAGCATAAAGCGTAGTTGGATTATTTATGTTCCCAACGAGTCGAATCTTGCCATCAACCGCAGCCATTGCCTCGACAGCGTCGTTCTTCGAATCAAAATGAAACGCCGCCATTCCTGTTTCGGCAATATATGGCATGCGATCGGTCGTGGCACCGCATATGTGAAGAATGATAGGTACGGATAAAGCTTCGTTGAGTTCTTGGTGCATCTCCATCAGGAAACGTCGGTAATACTCGCTGCTGACCAGATCGCCTGTTGCGTGATCGGGGAGCGTCAACACATCGGCACCGGCATCGATCTGCGCTTGTCCGTAAAGAATCGTGATTTCCTTCAAAGCGTTCAGTGCCTTCATTGTTTCGTCAGGATCATCAACGGTTCCGAGCAGAAACGGCTCAACTCCAAATACGTGGTAAGCCAGCGTCCATGGACCCATCGTTTTCCCAACAACCGCAACTTCATCACCAAATTCCTGCTTCAGGATCTTGATTGAATCGGTGATTGCCTTTGTGTCCTGATGTTCCAGAAAGTTCGAGGGTATTTTGACATCCGACGCAGTTTTCCAGATCGGTTTCGACATTCTGACGGTGGGCCAATTGTCTTTTTGTTCCCACTGCATGTCACAGCCGAGTGCTGATGATTCCTGAATGATCGAGAAATACGGAGCGATCGTGTCGAATCCGAGATCGGTGTACGCGGTCGCAGCCAGACGGGCATTCATTTCGCCGTCTCTGTTTGCATCGGGAAACGGGGCTTCGACCAGATCCATCAATTCAACGGTGGCAACGTTGGTTGGGGTGCAGATCGGCGGGCGATCGACGGGCTCTCCTGCGAGAGCGGCCATTACCCTTTCACGGGACGTCATTTTTTCAACTACGGGTGACATTTAATTGTCCTGAGAATTGTTCTGTATCTTCTCGCTATGTTTGTGAGAAACCGAGTGTCTGAGTGTTCATCTGGCCGGCCATCTCGTCCTGTTCCAGCTGCGCGTCAATCGCACTGACGTTCCTGGCAAGTGGCAGGATCAACCGGGCAAAGTTGTCATATTGTTTGCCGTCGGGAAACGAAAACTTGTTCTTGTCGACTCGCTCGCATCCCGAGTAGCGCATAAATCCTCCGACAACCGCTCTTATTCGCATCTCCGCCCGCTCGGCATGGCCTTCGGCGGACACTGTGTAGACGTATTTCCCGTCTTCCATTGCGCCATCAAGCACGAATGTGAGCTTGGTTTTGGTATCGGGGGCTGTTATTCGCCCGGCAGGTGGTTCGGTAGAAGGGTCTTTTTCGACCGCAGAGATAAACATAAAACGCAGGGCGCGATCGAGATATAGATCCGAAGTCAACCGAAGCTGATCGGTTGTCCCATCAACTGGTTCTACATCACCGAGCCGGACACACCGGTCTCTGACCTGCTCAATCCGATCTTCTATTCCATCAAACATGCTGTAGGAAGAGATCGTCAGTAGGCCGTTCTTGATGAAAAGACCGATGCTCACTTCATGAAAGTGCGGATCGAGCGAGACAAGCTCGACGCAATGACCAAGTTTTGCTACTTTTTTCGCTATTCGTGATTCATGTGCCAGTGAAGGCATCGGTACTCGCTCCAAAACGGTCTTCGGGGACTCAGATTGTTTATGCACGGATTGATTCTACGAGAGCGCGTATGTGATCGGCAGTTGTACCACAGCAACCACCAAGAATATTAATCGGTAGATCTGCCAGTTTACGATAGTGTTCGGCCATAAATTCAGGTGATTCCAGATAGCAGGTTTCGCCATTTCGAATCACGGGAAGACCGGCATTCGACTGAACCACCAGATACTTGTCTGTAACAGCTCGCATACGAGTCGCTATTTCAACCATCCGCTCTATCCCGTTACCGCAGTTCGTCCCGACAATGTCAGCACCGGCTTCTTCCAGCCCCTCGACTGCCTGTTCTGGGGTTACGCCCATCATTGTGAAATAGCCACGCGGTCCCTTATCGAACACCATGGTCGCCATTACAACCAACCCGGTGGTTTCCTTGGCTGCCCTCACGGCAATCGCAGCCTCTTCAATGGCCAGCTGGGTTTCGATCATCACAGCGTCTGCGCCACCGGCCTCAAAAGCCTTCGACATCTCCGAAAAAGTGTCGTACAGCTCAACCTCGGTAACGGAACCAAGCGGTTCGATGAACTCACCAGTCGGCCCGATAGAACCCGCAACATACTTTCCTTCGGGGGCAGCAGCACGTGCGAGATCAGCAGCAGTTTTATTAAGTTCATATAAACGCTCTTCGGCTCCGTACCTCTTGAGCATGAACTTGTTGCCACCGAACGTATTGGTCAGAACAATGTCCGATCCGGCATCGAAGTAATGCTCAGCCATGCCCTTGATGGTGTCTGGAGCACTGGCATTCATCAGCTCCGGACTTCCCCCGGGCTCGAGTCCGTTATTCTGAAGGTATGTCCCGGTTGCGCCGTCAAATATCAGCGTCTCACCCGCCGCGAGACGGTCGAGAATGCCGGGTTTTCCGTCAGTTGTTGCCAAGTGAAATCTCCAAATAAATTGTTCAAGAACCCTGAACGTGCTGAATTAGATTCAGTTTATGCCGATTAAGACGCAGCCCAGTGGTCAATTGCACCCGGGGTTGGTTTCCTCGAACCGTCTTTTTGCATTTTAAGAATTGTTTTGACGAAATCGGCTGGCATCCTTTCGAGCCTGACTGCAACAACTTCAGCCATCTCAGTCGCAACACCGTCCATATCTTCATACGAACCGAATTCCCACGCATCCAAGTACTCGTCGGTGCCTTCACTACCGTCCATCATCGCAACAGCGTCGGCAGCTTTCTGGAAGCGATCATCCAACTGCCTCGATACCCGCCCGTTGTCGTCTTCGGCTTGGACCTGTACCGGAATTTCCTTCCAATACATAACGCGCACACGTGCCATATTTTTCTCCCATACTGTTTTTGTGCTTAGACCATTGGATTTGGATCATCCAGAAAACCCCGAAAACAACGAAGTAGTCGATAATCGTAGCATCGACGCTCGCCTTTGATTAAAGACGTGAAGCAAAATATCAATGTCATATATATTCTCGAATTGTCCCGGAGTGATCGCCTTGCCGAACTCAAGGAGTGTGAAGTAGTTGGTTGAAAACGAAACGAACCAGGAAAGCTCACCCGATGAGGTAACGGTTGTGGTGCCCGATGACGACCCACCGGTATTCGCAGATTCGGCGGCTCTTGCCCGGCTTGGCAGGTTGAGCGATGTCAAGATCAACTCTTACACCGAACGCCCAGCGAATCAGTACGAACTTATCGAACGTATTTCGGGAGCACACACGCTGGTGGTGGCTCGGACGACTACACGCGTTAATAACGTGGTTCTTGAATCGTCTGTGCCCGACTTGAAACACATCGCCATTTGGGGAACTGCGACCGACCACATTGCATTGGAAGCGGCTCGTCGGCTCGGGATAGTTGTCACAAACACGCCAAACGCCGCAACGGTCGCGGTCGCCGAGCATGCACTAGCCCTGCTGTTTTCGCTGGCGAGAAAAATACCTCAACTGGATCTACGGGTTCGAGAGGGCGAGTGGCCTGGTGGACAACTGACCCAACTTGCTGGAAAAACGCTCGGGATCGTAGGCACTGGCGTAGTGGGAGTTCGTCTGGCACGAATTGCGGAAGGAATTGGGATGAGGATCCTTGTCAGCTCGCTCAGCGAGACATTCACCAATGCGGAACATTCGAACTGGACCGAAGTAAGTTTTTCTGAACTGCTTGAGAATTCGGATGCGATATCAATTCACGCGCGATTAACGCCGCAAACACGCTCGATGTTTGGAGCCGCTGAGTTCTCGCGTATGAAGCCGACAGCACTATTCGTAAATACCGCCCGCGGCCAGTTGGTAAATTCTCGCGCATTGGCTGAAGCGCTTGCCAACGAAACCATTGCGGGAGCAGCACTCGACGTATTCAATTCCGAGCCACTTGATCGCAATTCACCTTTGGCTCATTTGCCGAACGTGATACTCACGCCCCACATTGCAGCGAACACGATGGAAGCCCTGAACGTTTCGCTAAACATGGTCGTCGATAACGTGATCGATTTTCTCCAGGGAAGAGTGCGCCACAAGGTCAGTTGACATGTCGAATTTTCGTACACTGCCTGAGCCGTATGGCTAGACCAAACGTTGATACCACAAGTCGTTGAATTTCTTCGGCGACTGGCTTCGAGATCGTCTCGACCCAAGGCTGCGCCAGCTCGATTAACGTCGATATAAACGAAAAAATGAAAAAGATGTCGGATCGCCGGCGTCTTTTTCATTAACTATAATTTGGCTGAATATTCTTTAGCCATACCGTGCTGAAAACGGTTTAGGTGGCGCTATAATCGCTCCGCCAGCAGAGAACGCAGTTTCTCGATGATTCACTCACTTCAACCGGATAGTGAAAACCAGATATCAATCACAGGAGTTCGCTAACAATGTCAGTCGGGTTTGTAGGGCTTGGAAACATGGGACAGGGAATGGTGGACAACCTCCTTGCCAAAGATGCCGAGCTGACAGTGTTCACTCGGACGCAATCAAAAATCGAAGCCATGATCGATAGCGGAGCAAAAGGTGCAACTTCGGTCGTTGATCTCGCGAACAAGGTCGACGTCGTACTGGTATGCCTTCCTGATGTGAAAACTTCTCGTGACCTGTTGCTCGGCAACGACGGTGTGATAGCAAACGCTCGAGCCGGCCAGGTGATCGTCGATCACAGCACAGTTGATATTGCGACGTCTCGTGCATGTGCAGAGGCGGCCGAGGCCAAAGGTGCCCACTTCCTCGATGCACCAATATCAGGTGGCCCCGGTGGCGCAGCGGCTGGCACACTAGCAATCATGGTTGGGGGAAACGAGTCTGCATTCGAAACTGCCAACGAATACTTCTCAAAAATGGGAGCCAACGTCAAGCACATGGGTCCAAATGGCGCCGGAACGGCCATGAAGCTCATTAATCAACTGCTGGTAGCGGTAAACACGGTGGCAGCGGCCGAAGCGTTCGCTCTGGCCAATTCAGCAGGTGTCGACATACAGATTGCAGCCGATCTTCTGGCAGTAAGCTGGGGCGGAAGCGCGATGGTCGACCGGAGCGCACCCATCACGGTATCTCGCGAATTTGCCGATTCAGCAGCACCTGTTCGCAACCTCGATAAAGATCTGGGGATCATCAAGCAACTTGCAGCCGACGAAGGACTCTCGCTGGAACTGGCACTGAAGTCATACGAGATGTTCCATGCGATGTTGGAGCAAGGCAACAAAGAGCACGACATCGCCGCCGTGCTCGAAATCATTGAAGAACGCTCAAACTAACTCGGTCAGAATTATTTACTCTCAACACCAACCTCGAATTACCGTTACGAACATCAGCCGTTCGTTTACGACATATTGAAACAAGCAACTTAGGAACTCGTAGGAATGGCAACTCACAAAATCGCAATCGTCAAGGGCGATGGAATCGGCGTCGATGTAGTAAACGAGGGCATGAAGGTTCTCGACGCGCTCGCACCCAAATACGGCATCACATGGGACTACACAGAGTTTCCCTGGAGTTCTGACTACTACTTCAAGAACGGCAGAATGATGCCAGAGGATGCTCTGGAAACACTGGAAAGCTTCAATGCAGTATTTCTTGGAGCCGTCGGACACCCCGACATTCAGGACAACATCACGCTTGATGGCCTCCTGTTGCCCATACGACGACGTTTCGACCAGTACATCTGTCTCAGGCCATCAGTTCTCTACCCGGGCGTCGAATCGCCTCTCTCGGGCAAGAAGCCATACGATATCGACCTGACAGTTATCCGAGAGAATACCGAAGGCGAGTATCTGAACATTGGCGGATTCGCTTACCACGGCACCCCAGACGAGGTGGCTGTCCAGACTGCGATCTACACTCGCAAAGGTTGCGAACGGGCAATACGCTACGCCTTCGATCTCGCTCGTGAACGTGGTAAGAAAAACCACGTAACCTCGATCACGAAATCAAACGCGCTCGGATACATGACGATCTGGGACCGCACATTTGAAGAAGTAGCCGAGGAATACACCGATATCAACACGACATCGTTGCTGATCGACGCGGCGTGCATGGACCTCGTTCGCAGACCCGAAATGTTTGATGTGATCGTTGCACCTAACCTGTTTGGCGACATCATCACCGACATCGGGGCGATCATCTCCGGCAGCATGGGACTGGCTTCCAGCGCCAACATCAACCCCGATACGTCAGTTCCATCGATGTTCGAGCCAACCCACGGTTCTGCCCCTGACATCGCAGGGCAGGGCATTGCAAACCCAATGGCCCAGATCCTCACGGCAGCAATGATGCTGCGGCACCTCGGTGAAGATGCCGCAGCGGCCGATGTGGATGCTGCAGTTCTACAACTTCTCGAACAGGGCGAAATCGTGACGCCTGATCTTGGTGGTTCGTCGACCACACAGGGAGTTGGCGACGCGATAGCCGAACTCGTTTCAAAGTAATAAACCAGCGGGACAGATCATCAAGATGGATCCATTTCAGAAAATTCAACTTGGAAACACCGGTATAGCGGTACCGAGGCTCGGACTTGGCACAGCGCCGTTGTCTGGAATGGTGCTCGGTGACGGTCTGTACGGCGGCACGGCACACGACGAGGCCGTGAAGGTTATCGACCGCGCTCAGGAACTGGGTATCTCCTATGTCGACACCGCTCCACTGTATGGCGCAGGGCGAGCAGAGGCTCGGGTTGGGCAATCGGCGTACGCCAAGGCTGATCGCGATTCCTTCGTTATTTCAACGAAAATCGGGCGGGTGCTTAATCCGGTCGATGGCGGGGTGGCTGTCGAAGACGACCCCGATGGCATTGGTGAACTGCTACCGGTGAACACCTGGACTCGCGACAACGTACACCGTTCGATCGAAGACAGCCTGAAGCGACTCAAACTCGGCAGTATCGAGATCCTTTACGTCCACGACCCCGACGTAGAGGATTACGGCGAGGAGCAGGCTGTCAACGAGGCTTTCCCGGCACTCATCGAACTGCGAGAACAGGGAGTAATCAAGGCGATCGGCTGTGGAATGAACGAGTGGCAGATGCCGCTCAAGTTCATTCAGCAATTCGACCTCGACATTATTCTTCTCGCCGGTCGATACACGCTACTCGATCACTCAGGATTGGCCGAATTCCTACCGACATGTGTTGAACGCGATGTAAAGATCACTATTGGCGGACCTTACAACTCGGGAATTCTGGCACGCGATCTCTCGAAGCCGGTAACTTTCAACTACGAAAAGGCGTCTAGCGATCTGGTTGACCAGGCCCGTAAGCTCACAGAAATATGTGATGTCCACGGCGTCGACCTGAAAGCAGCCGCGTTGCAGTTCGTTCTTGCCCACCCGGCAGTTGCAACCGCGGTCCCAGGAGCGCAGTCGATCGCCGAGTTAGAACAAAACATCGCGATGGTGCAGCAAGAGATTCCCGCTGGATTCTGGAGCGACATGCGCTCAGCCGGACTAATTCCCGACAACGCACCAACTCCCGACTAAACGATCAGCCCGTGTGGAAACCGGCGTTGTGGCCAGCCACCTCAACATGCGTCTCGACAGGCGTCTTGCCGATCAGGAAGTCGAAGTCACAGCCGTCCTGCGCCTGCGTGATGTGCTGCGAGTACATCTTTCCATAGCCACGCTCGAATCCGCCATCAACAGCAGGAGCAGCCAGATTCGCCCGGCGGCGATCCAACTCTTCGGCATCGACGTTTAGATCGAGAATTTTCGCCTTCACATCAAGCGTGATCATGTCGCCGGTCTGAACCAGCGCTAACGGACCACCGACGGTTGATTCAGGTGAAACGTGCAGCACGATAGTTCCGAACGCCGTTCCACTCATGCGTGCATCAGAAATTCGCACCATGTCTCGCACACCCTCAGCGAGCAGTTTCTTTGGCAAGGGCAAGAAACCAGCTTCTGGCATTCCGGGGCCGCCTACCGGACCTGCACCCTTCATGACGAGGATGTCGTCCTTGGTCACGTCGAGATCAGGATCATCGATTCGATTCTTGAGATCAAGTGGGTTTTCGAACACAATGGCCCGGCCGGTGTGCTGCAATAGCTCCGGCGATGCAGCGATGTGCTTGATCACGGCTCCATCGGGTGCGAGCGATCCCTTCAGCACGCTTAGTCCGCCCTCTGGGGCAAGCGGTGCATCTGGCGAAAATACGACATCGTCGTTGTAGCACTCGGCGTCGGCGATATTTTCGCCCAATGTTTCGCCAGTTACGGTCAGACAATCGAGAGTCAGAAGACTTTCCATCTTCTTCAAAACCGCTCCGACACCACCTGCATAGAACAGATCCTCCATCAGGTATTTGCCACTCGGTTTCAAGTTCACGATCACAGGAGTCGTTTCCGAAAGATCATTGAATCGTTCAAGCGGAAGTTTGATACCAGTACGACCAGCGATGGCGGTGAGATGGATGATCGCGTTGGTCGATCCTCCAGCAGCGAGAAGCATGCGAATCGCGTTGTCGAACGCATCCTGAGTAAGGATGTCGGAAGGTCGAATTCCCTTTTTCACGAGTTCAACTGCCGCACGTCCTGAATCCTCGGCGAGTACCTTGCGTCGAGAATCGGCTCCCGGCACAGCGGCTCCTCCCGGCAGGCACATTCCGAGCGTCTCGACAATTGCACCCATCGTGGAAGCGGTTCCCATCACCATGCAGTGTCCCGGTGAACGATAAATCGCTGCTTCCATTGAATCGTAATCTGCCTGAGTAATTGTCCCGGCGCGCAGTTCGGACCAGTATCGGCGACAGTCGGTGCAAGATCCGAGTTCCTCCCCCTTCCAGTTGCCATTTAACTGCGGACCACCCGTTAGAACGATTGCTGGCAGATCGGCAGATACAGCACCCATGAGCATCGCGGGCGTCGTCTTGTCGCAACCCGAAAGAAGTACTACGCCATCGATCGGGAGACCGCGGATCATCTCCTCGACGTCCATCGCCATCAAGTTCCTGCAGAACATCGAGGTGGGAGAAAGGAAAAATTCACCAAGTGAAATAGTCGGGAACTCTATCGGGAATCCACCGGCAGCGAGAACGCCTCGCTTAACATGCTCGGCAAGACCTCGCAGATGGGCGTTGCAGTGCGTTGCCTCAGACCACGAGTTGGCGATTCCGATTACGGGTCGACCAGTAAACGATTCTTCAGACCAGCCCTGATTCTTCAGCCCGGCCCTATGAAGAAATCCTTCCAGATCTCTTCCCCCAAACCACTCTTCTGATCGTAGAATTCTGCCGTTGGCCTGCTCTGTACCCATCAATTTATATCCTCGTAAATACCAAAAGAAAGCTCGTGAGGCGGCGAGTCTAGCAAACAACCGGGTGTTATTTTGTTGTTATCAAGCGCTCAGTACCATACAGATCCTCAATATCCAGACATGACTTCAAATAACAACATTCGATTTCCAGAATTGACCGTGTCGGGCTCCCCGAAAACGATGGGCCAGCAAATAGGTGAGCATTTTCGTAGCCAGATTATTGAACTATCTGAACTGGTTCTCGACAGATTCAACAAAAGCGCGGCGAAACCGATTTCGTGGGTACAGGCGGAATCGGTCGCAATGGGCAGTTTCAATCGGGTTTCCGAATACTTCCTGTCCGCACTGGAAGAGTTGAGCGGTACGGCCGCCGCTGCAGGTGTACCAGTTGAGAGATTGATGGTGTTGAACGCCAGAAATATGCTTGGTGAAACCTCGGATGGCTGCACCTCGATAATGGTTTCAGCTGAGAAATCCGATACGGGAAGCGGCTTCGCAGGGCAGAACTGGGACAACGACCCGGCAATGGCCCCGCTATCGGCTGTGATCACGCGTAAAGGCGATGACAAAGCTCAGTTCACATCATGGATGCAGCCCGGAACGGTGGCGTACATGGGGTTCAATTCTGCCGGCATCGGTATATGCATGAATGCAATGAACGGTCCCGCTGATCCCGCTGGCATCCCGTGGTATTTTTTCGTGCGAGCCATTCTGGAATCCAACTCGACTTCCGACGCTGTCCACGTTCTCGAAACAGCGCCAAGATCTCTCACTGCCAACGCAGCGATGATCACAAGCGAAGGACCGCTAGATATCGAGATAACCCCAGACGCTATCGAGTCGATCAAGAGCGATTCGCAGGGTTTCCTGGTGCACACAAACCACTGCACCCACCCTTCGTTCACATCACACAATGTTGAGTTTGAGGATCGGATATACGGTCAATCGTTCGACCGGATAGATCGTGGAGGGGAAATACTCAGTAACCATTTGAACGATGGACTGGTGTCACTCGACGCAGCCAAGGCTTTGCTCTCGGATCACGACGGATTCCCCACTTCGATCTGTCGACACCCAAATGACGACCCACAAACCGGGTGGCAACGTAGCGTTATATCTATCATTGTTGAACCAGACAAAAAACGAATGCACGTGTCGAACGGAAACCCGTGCGAAAACGCTTACGAAACATACGACGCTGGCTAGTCGACTCGGCTACCTGACTATCGCTAGAAACCCAGAAATTAAGAAAGTGAACGCAGTTGAGATTCAGCAAGCCAGCATTGATGGGCGCCGGGCTGGGGTTCGTGATGGGCATAGTGTTTATGATCATCTCTCTACTGCAGTTCGATGATGCCGAAACAAACGCAAAAGACGTTGTACTGGTCGGCATACTGTTCGGAATTCCGTTCTCGGTGCTGATCGGAATTGCAATTGGTTGGGCCTGGGGGAGATTTCTCGGGCCCCGCAGTCTCTAATACTCAGCGGCGAAGACGCAGCCGCCGCAGAATCCGCGTGATCAGCCCTTTTGGACCTGATTCATCGTCTCGCCTGAGTCGGTCAGCGGTACATGCAGCGCAGGTGCAGTAAGGCGGATGATTCCCACCCCTGTAAGCTCGCTCGTCCACAGTTAGTCGCTTTCAGTTCCCAAGATATAAGATATTGATGATCGTTTGGACTCGACATTCGGGTAGCGTCGATACTCGGGCTAGATGCAATTTTACTTGCATCGAATCTCGAACGGCGCGGAACGCGTAAAACTCTCTGTTGCTTATCGGAAGATACCAAATATAAACGGAGAGTTGAGTTTGCAGCAGCCCTGAGATTATTAGGCGGCCCGAGCGAGGAACGGCGGCTCCTGCTGGTTCGAGTTTACGTTCGCAGCCTTCAGCGCCCAGTTGACGCGCATCTCTACTTCACCGGGATCCCATGGCTTCATCACGTAGTCACGTACGCTAAGCTGCACTGCTTTCACCATGTTCTGGCGATCGCCCTGAGCGGTCACCATGATGACGGGAAGAGAAGAAAACTCTGGCTGGTCTTTCAACCTGCGCAATGTATCGAGTCCATCCATTCCGGGCATAGCAATATCGAGCAGTACAACATCCGGACGAGATGAAGAGATCACTTCCAGCGCTTCAAGACCATCTACGGCCTGCACCACCTGGTGACCTTCTTCTTCGAGAATCTCAGCGAGAGCGTCTTGTATCTCTTCATGATCGTCAACGACAAGAATCGTCGGCATGGTTCATTCCTGTACTTTCACTATCCGTACACGTTCCGAGCTATTCACACGAACGATACGCGGACATGTCTTTCAACCAATACTGTTCCAGTCTCGGGATTCCATGCGCGATATCTGGTTTAGCCACGGTGTGAATAAGGTTTGCTGGGACAAGAGTGACAACCCCGGTTTGAGTTGCAGAGGGCGTCTCCTGACATGCCTTAGTTGTATGGAATTTTGTTCGGACTCATATACGTACTAGAGGAACTTACTCGATGCTTGCAAAGACACGCACCTGCGCACTCGTCGGACTCGACAGGGTCATGGTCGAAACTGAAGTGGATATTGCGCCAGGGTTACCTGCATTCCACATCGTTGGTCTAGCGGACATAGCTGTCCAAGAATCAAAAGAGCGTGTCCGTGCGGCCATCCGCAATTCTGGTGTTGAATTCCCGATGCGACG
>Ga0209403_10003500_pt1 | contig 17702 bp, 16 predicted proteins | sample ArcticOcean_MG_C_8_FD_187440 | JGI IMG/M metagenome (GOLD analysis project Ga0209403, IMG submission 187440) | Marine microbial communities from western Arctic Ocean - ArcticOcean_MG_CB11_86 (SPAdes) (version 2) | ecosystem: Environmental > Aquatic > Marine > Oceanic | place: Arctic Ocean... | reverse complement strand
AAATATTATTAAGTTCAAGATTAAACTTAGGTTCCCTTTTTTTAATTCTTTTTCATCTTTTACATACCTGGTAAAGTCACCGTAATTTACAATCACGATTGAAAAGTAAGCAAAGACAGTCCCAGCTACTGTAATAAGTGGGGCTATATTGTCTAAATCAAACACATTGTTAATCAAAAAAATATCAGCAAACGCAGTTGAAGTAACTTTTACATCATAAAGAAATACAACTAAAAAAAATAATAACATTCCTGAATAAACTGTTATTGCTGAAAATCTAATAATGAATCTATTAAATTGATGACTTTTACTGAAGAAAAAAATTTGAAGAGCTATAGTTAAAGTAAAAGCTACCCAATCAAGAACATTTAAGCCTAAAAGAAAAATTAAAAAAATATCATGGTCTAAAAGAGTAGTGTCAAAAGAAAAAATAGAAATTCTAATTAGATAGCTAAATAACTTTGATAAAAAATAAGTCTGAATACCAAACATGAATATACCAACCAAACCTCTAAAGAGACCAAAATACTTTGCTCCTTTTATTCCTAGGGAGCTTCTTAAAATTATCGAAAAAGGTAGGCCGTATTTTTGTGATGGTTTTCCAATTAGATTAGCAAAAAAATAAATAAAAACTGAAGCTATTAATGATCCAAATAAAACAACAAAAACATTTAGTTCATAAACTAAATAAAGCGATGCTATTAAAGAGAATCCAATAATACTTTGAATATTATTTCCCCAAAAACAAAATAAATCCTTCCAATCCCAATTTTTATCGTTGGGGTTAACTGAAACTAATTCCCAGTTAATTAAACTACTTTTTGATTTATTTTGATTCACTTAATAGATAATAAACTAATAAATTCTAATGGAATATCTTTTTTTTTATATTTGTATTAAAAGTATAAGTAATGAAGCTATTTAAAAATAATATTGGTTATTTTGCAATGTTAATGGCTGTCATAGGTTTTGGATCAGGACCACCATTTGTAACTCTTGCATTAAGAGAATTTTTTATCATTGATTTGCTTGCAGTAAGGTTTCTGATTTCTTTTTTTTTAATATTAATTTTTGGAATGATTGTAAGAGCAGATCTATCTATAAAAAAGGTAGGATTAAAACCTTTTTTAATGGGACTGCTTAACCCCTTTTTGGTAACCTTGGCTTTTCACATAGGTTTAATGCTTACCAGTCCTATTAATGGAGTAGCCATTATAAGCACCATGCCATTGATGCAACCTTTTGTAGCAAGATTTTTTTTAGGAGAAAAAATTGAGCTCAAGGTTATCATTGGTGCCTTTATTACTATTATAGGCACTTACATACTTTTAAAAAGTCAAACAGAATCTGGAAATGGAAACTATCTTGGAGACTTAATCATTTTTCTTGGAATGACTTGTGCTTCAATTAATGAAGTAATCGGAAGAAAGGTCATGCAGACTAAAGTTGATCAAATTGCAGTAAATACTTATCAATATTTTACAGGTTTTATTTTATCATTTTTAATTTTATTTATTATTTGGCCTAACTCTACTTTTAACTATTCATTTCATTTAGATTTTACACCTTCTGTAATGGCTGCAATTACTTTATCTTTTATTACTTTTGCTTCTTATTTATTTTATAATTATGCCTTAAGAAGAGTTCCAGTAGGAAGAATTAGTCTTATGTACCCTTTGACAGGACCTATAGGTGCTCTATCTGCTTGGTTGGTAATTGATGCTGAAATTACTTTTAAGATATTTATTTCATTAGGAATTATATTAATTGGAACTATTACGCCTTATCTAAATCAGAAAAACTAACTTTCTAAGGATACATTACAGTTGGCAACCAAAGTGCTATTTGAGGAAATATAATAATTAAAATTAATCCTAACACCTGTATAACCATAAATTGCATCATACCAAGATAGATATCTTTAAGTTCCCACTCAGGCACAACACCTTTTAAGAAATATGCAGATAGAGCTACAGGTGGAGAGAGCCAGGCGGTCTGTAAGTTTACAGCCACAAGTATTGCAAACCAAATTAAGTTAAACTCTAACTCTTTAATTAATGGCACAAAAATTGGTAACACAATAAGAACTATTGGAACCCACTCTAAAGGCCAACCTAGTAAGAAAATTACTGCCATTAATATTGCCAAAATAACATATCTATTAACATCAAGATTTAATAAAAATTCTGTTAATAAAGATGGTGTTCCTAGTTTAGAAAACACTGCTCCAAAAAAGTTTGATGCTGCAACTAAAAACATTATTAAAGCTGTAATTTCTAAAGTTTTAATTAAAGATTCTTTTAGCTTTTTTATTGTTAATTTTTTATAGGCTAAAGCAAGCAACAAAGATCCAACAGCACCAATACCAGCACCTTCTGTTGGTGTTGCTAAACCAAACAATATACTTCCTAAGGCAAAAAATACTAAACCTGCTGGTGGAACCAAACCTAAAAAAAACTCTACCCAAACTTTACCCATATTTTTTGGTTGCATATTTTTTGGTAAAATAGGACCAAGTTTTGGATCAAAATAACATCTAATAGTAGTGTAAAAAGCATAGAGAAATGCTAACATTATTCCTGGCAGTATTGCAGCTGCAAATAAATCTGTTACAGGAATTTCTAAAACTGGCCCCATAACAACAAGCATGATGCTTGGTGGAATTAAAATTCCAAGAGTTCCTCCAGCACATATTAAGCCAGCAGATAGCCTGGTATCATAACCAGATTTAATCATAGTTTTACCCGCCATAATTCCAAGAATTGTAACTGATGCCCCTACTATTCCTGTTGCAGCAGCGAAAATTGTTGACACAAACATAACAGCATAAAACAATGCACCTCTTGTTTTAGATAACATTAATTGAATAGCAGAAAACAGTCTTTCCATTAGACCTGCAGACTCCATCAAAATACCCATGAAAATAAAGAGCGGGACAGCCGCAAGTGTACTTTCTGTCATAATCATGTTGAATTGTAAGGTCATTAAGTAGAAAACTAATTTTCCAAAACCCCAATATCCAAACACAATGCCCAAAAATATTAAAGTAAATGAAATAGGAAAACCAATGAAGATAGCAAACAACATTGCACCTATCATTATTGCTCCTATTATTTCTGGTGAGAAAAAATCCATTATGGCCATCTACCTTTCACAAACGCATAATACGTTTTAAATATTTCCGATATTCCTTGAACTAATAATAAAAAAGCTCCAATCGGCATGCAGCTTTTTAGTGGCCACATTATTGGCATCCATGTTGTATCCATAGCTCTTTGTATTCTTACTTTTCCATCCAAACATTCTGCTAAAATAGATTTTCCACAAATTGAAGTGTATGCATAATCAAAGCTTACCCAAAAAAAGACTAGAAAACCTGGAAAGAAGAATAATAAATATAAAAATAAATCAACTTTTGCTTGAGTTTTAACTGCCCAATTTCTGTATAAAAAATCTGCTCTTATATGAATACCTTTTGATAAAGCATAACCAGCACCCAACATAAATAATGCACCTGCAATCATTCTACTAACGTCAAAAGCCCATAAAGTTGGTCTATTAAAAAAATGTCTACCAACAACTTCAAAAGTCATTGCAAAAATTAAAGGAACTATCGCCCAGCAAACTATTTTGCCGACTCTTAACATGTTACGATCAATAAATTCTATTGTTCTTGCCATCCAAGGAACCATGTCCTTAGGCATTTTTAAGCTAGTACGACGTTCAGCAATCAGTTCATCTGTGATATCAAGGGTTTGCTTAACACCTTTAGAATGTGATTTTTTTTTTACCATGATTGCTAATTTATAACTTGGATTTAATTTTTTTTTATTAAAAACGGGAACTTAAAAATTATAAGTCCCCGTTTTAAATTATTTATTTACTTTTGTTGTTTAGCGAAAGCAGTTCCAATTGATGCATCAGATGTTTCCATTTGTGCAATAAAAGGTACTACGATTTTTGCGTGAGCAGTCATGTGCTTGTAAACTTTATCAAAAAACGCATTTTCTTTTGAGTTCTTTTCGATAGTAGCTTTAGCAGCAGCCATATATTCAACAAAGTAATCTGCTGGTGTGTCATGAAGTATAACGCCATGTTTAGTTGTTAGTTCAATTAACGCTTTTCCATTTTCAACAGCTCTGTTTGTGATGTTTCTAGTTATCATCGCTTCAGAAGCAATTTCCATTGCATATTTCTCTTGCTTAGTTAACTTGTTGTAAACATCTTTGTTGAAGAATACGTCTCCATTTACAACGTTTTGGTGTAAACCCTGAAGGTAGTAATTCTTTAATACCTTTTGGAAACCAAATACTAAATCTGGTTTTGGACAACACCATTCAGCAGCATCAATTGTTCCTTTTTCAAGTGCTGGTAAAATATCTCCACCACCCATAGAAACTGATGCAACACCAATGTCTTTGTATGTTTGACCAGGAATTCCCGGAGGAGTTCTGAATCTGTATTTTCTGAAATCATCCATGCTGTTGATCGGTTCTTTAAACCAACCTAAAGCTTCTGGACCAGAAGATGCCATAATAAAACCTTTTACGTTCATACCCATTTCGTCCCATAGTTGATCGTATAAAGCTTTACCACCGTTATCAAAATACCAAGCTAACCAAGATTTAGTACTTAAACCAATACCACCTCCGGCAACCGGTGATCCAAATAACATAGCAGCTGGGTGATAGTTAGACCAGTAGTGAGTCCAAGCAGCACCACCATCAACAAGACCTTTGTCAACAGCTTCTAATGTTTCTTTCATACCTACAACTTCACCAGCACCTAAAAGTTCAAATTTTAATGAACCACCAGTAAGACCAGTAACTCTTTCAGTCCACATTCCTACGATTTGAGCATCATAAGAAGTTTTTGGAAAAGTAAGTTGTATCTTTAAAGTTTTAGCAGATGCAGAAGCAATAATAGATACTGCAAAAACTAAACTTAAAATCAATGTTGTGATTTTTTTCATTTTTTCCCTCTCTGTTTTTTTATTAAGCTTAATTAGAGTTGAAATTAACCTTATTGTAGAAGAAAAGTAAACATCTAATGATTATTTATGCAACCTGAAGTTTATTTAAATATTGGTATGTTTTAAATACATACAAGTAATTAATAAATTTTAATTTTTTCCTTTGGGATCAAATGGATAATCCCAAGCATCCCCACCAATTTTTTTTGATATACCTGAGTAATCAGTTTCACTATCACCATCATCACAAAATTTTGAAAATATTTCTAATGCAGCTTTACCTAATGGTGTTGATGCATCAACAGACTTTGCGGCATCATTTGCAAGCTTCAAATCTTTAGTCATCATAGCAGCAGAAAAACCTGGTCTATATTTATTGTTTGAAGGTACTCCTTCAGTAAGGTTAGGAATTGGAGTGTAGGTTGATAAGGCCCAATTATTTCCTGATGCATTCTTCATAATTTCATGAACTTTTTTTAAGTCCATCTTAAGTCTTTTTGCTAACATCAATGCTTCAGAAGCAGCAATCATAGAAATACCTAAAGACATATTGTTGCAAATTTTAACACCAACACCACTTCCCTGTGGACCAGCGTGTAAAATTTTTTGACCCATTATATCAAATAAAGGTTTTGCTAAATTTACCGCATCATCTTCACCACCAACTAGAAAATTTAATTTACCCACTCTTGCACCCATAACTCCGCCTGTTACAGGAGCATCAATCATTTTAATTTTTCTGTTTTTTGCTTCTTTTCCTAACAATAAAGATGTTTCAATGTCAATTGTTGAACAATCAATTATCAGAGCCTCTTTTGAAATTTTATCGATGATACCTTTTTCTCCAAGGTATAAAGATTTTACATGCTTTCCTTCAGGTAACATTGAAATAACAAAATTAGCATCTTTTAAAACTTCATCTAATGTGTCGACAACATTTAAATTTGCCTCTCTAGCTTTTTGAATTACTTCAGGTGAAACATCATAAACTTTAACTTCTTTTCCAGCCTTAACAAGCTGATCCGCCATTGGATTACCCATGTTACCAACACCAATGAATGCAATTTGATCTGTCATAATTAATTATCTATATTTGATTTTCCCCTATTTATCAAAACAGTTTTGCTTTGTGTAAAATGATTCATCATACTATCAAAAGCATATTCTTTACCTAATCCACTCATTTTAATTCCACCATAAGAAACATTTGCTCTTGGAGCTACACATTGATTGACCTGTACAAATCCTGCTTCGATTTCATCAACAAATTGTAAGGCTCTTGATAAATCCTTAGTCCATAAAACTGCGGATAATCCAAATTGTGTATCATTGGCACTTTTCATAACTTCATCAAAACTTTTAAAAGGTATTGCGCAAGCAACAGGTCCAAAAACTTCTTCTTGGCAAACAGGAGAGCTTACGGGTAGACCAGAAAGTAATGTTGGTTGATAATAAAAACCATCTTTATACTCTCCACCTTTTGATTGATTGCCTCCATGCAAAATCTTTGTTGAAGAATTTTTTTTTGCAATATCCATATAATACAAGGTTCTTTTAAGCTGTTCTTCTGAGATAATTGCCCCAATATCGGATTTTTCATCAAGTGCATTTCCCATTTTAAGTTTACTTAATTTTTCAACTGCCCCTTCTAAAACTTCGTCATAAATTTTTTCATGAATATAAACTCTAGAACCTGCGGTACATGCTTGACCTTGTCGTGTGTATCTCATTCCATCTATAACACCAGGAATTGCAATATCTAAGTCTGCATCACTCATAATAATATTTGGATTTTTTCCACCTAATTCTAATGTAACTGGACATAATTTAGGGGCGGCTTTCATCGCTATGATTTTTCCAACAGAAAAAGAGCCGGTGAAAGTTACTTTTCTAACTTTTTCATGTGTAATTAAAGGTTCACCACATTCTTCACCGTAACCTGAAATTACATTTAAAACTCCAGGAGGCAATTCTTGTTGAAGAATTTCACAAACTAATAAAGCACAAAATGGTGCTTGTTCAGCTGTTTTTAAAACAACAGTGTTACCCGCTACTATTGCTGGTGCAATTTTTGCAACAGTTAAAAATAATGGAGCATTCCAAGGAATTATTGCACAAACAACTCCAATAGGATCTTTTGTTGTATAGTGAATTGTGTTTGGAATATTAGGTGGGTAATTTTCTCCTTTTATTTCACCAGCAAGCCCTGCAAACATATGTATTAATTCAATTGAAGCTGCTGTTTCTGGCTTTGCTTGTGTTCTTAGTGCATTACCTGTATCTAAGGCCAATAAAGTTTCAATTTCATCTTTTCTTTCTTCAAGCTTTCTTGCAGCAGCAGTCATCATTTTTCCACGCTCTCTAGCAGGAATTTTTTTCCATTTTTGAAAAGCAGTTTCAGCAGAACTCACCGCTGTATCAACATCGTTTTTATCACACTGAGGTGCTTCGCCAATTTGTTCACCTGTACTTGGATTTATGACTTTAATTTTTTTTGAAGATTTTGCAGATATTAATTTTCCATCAATTAAAATTTTATTTGATAATCTCTTTGAATTAGCCAGAGCTAAATCTAAATTTTTTTTAAAATTATCACTCATCTAGTTTTCTATCTCACCTTTTCTAGTTTTGGCAGCTAACCAGCCACCATCTATTTTTATCTCTGATCCATTAATAAAGTCTGCATCATCGCTTGATAAAAATACTGCGGCCCCAGATATATCAGAAGGCATTCCCCAACGTCCAACAATAGTTTCCTTGCCCCATGCTTCACCATGTACAGGATCTTCAGCAAACTGTTGATTGAAAGGTGTTGAAATTAAGCCAGGGCAAATAGTATTAACGTTTATATTTTTTCCAGTTAAATCAACAGCCAATGCTCTGGTTAAACCTAAAACACCTGTCTTGGCAGCTACATAAGCAACTCTATCAGGTCTACCCATAAAACTAGCAATAGAACCAAAATTAATAATTTTGCCTTTACCATTTTTAATCATATGAGGTATCACGGCCTTACAACAAAGATATGGCCCAGTAAGATTTACAGAAATCATGTCATCCCACTGCTGTTTCGTGTGGTCTAATATATTATTAATATGCCTAATACCTGCGTTATTAATTAAAATGTCAATTTTATTGAATTTTTTAATAGCCGCTTCAGCCATATTATTTGCACTAATTTCATCAGCAACATTAGTGCTAACTACAATTGCCTCACCTTTATTTTCTATAATTTTATTTTGGATTTTTTTTCCACTTTCTACATCCATTTCAGCGATAACAATTTTTGCTCCTTCCTTTGCCAGTCTTAGGCAAATTTCCGCACCTATACCCTTTCCACCACCAGTAACTATTGCAACTTTATTTTCTAACTTCATTTAAAACATTCTTGAGTGAATAAAAAATTAATTTAGTAAGTTAATCCTATTTTATAATATTATCCAAGTAATAAATTTTAGTTAAAAAATTATTTGGTCAATTCATTAGAGTAGTATACAAAGAATACTATAATGAAATTTTCTCCTATAGCTAATGCACTTAAGTTAATTGGTGGCAAATGGAAAATAATGATCTTAGATAATTTATTATCTAAACGTATGCGTTTTGGAGAATTAAAAAAATCATTGAATGGAATAACATCTCAAATGTTATCTAAACAATTAAAAGAAATGGGAAATGATAAACTTTTAATTAAAAAAGTTCTAAAATCACAAATTCTTAATACTGAATATTCTTTAACTGAATTTGGCAAGTCTACTATTCCTGTTGTAAAATCATTAATTAAATGGGGTAGTTTTTACAAAAAGAAGATAACCAAAGTTATAGATGATGATCAGGATAGAGTCATAGATTTATTTCATGATGAAATTAGATTAAAAAACTTACAAAGAAATAAATATAAATAAACTAATTATCTTTTTTATTTGACACTAATTTTCTATCTTCATTTAACCATTGAAGAATCCCACCCTTTAAAACGGAAACATTTTTAAAACCAAGATCTTCGGCAAAAGCATTCCCAAGTATTGCTGCTGTTTCTCCGTCATGACTAATAAAAATAATTTCAATGTTTTGAGATTCTTCAGCTGCTAAAGCTCTCACTTTATCCAATAGATATACATTAAATTTTCCATCTTTATTAAAAGCTGTTTCTTGAAAGGTCCCTTCAATAACTCCATTTTCCCATTGATTTTCTAATCTAATATCTAATACAACAGCATTATCATTTATTTTTTTTATTAATTCTTCAGAATTAATCATTTTATAATGAGGATCCAATACATCGATAATTTCAAATTCAAATATTAAATCTGTATTAGGAGGTATTACATCTCCACCACCCTTTTCTCCATAGGCTAATTCAGCTGGTATCTTAATCTTTCTTTTGGTGCCTTTAGTGGTGCCTATTATTCCTTGTTCAAAACCTGGAATTACTTCTTTCATACCCATTTGAACAACTAATGGTTTATCCTTACCAACATTTGTGTCAAAAACTTCTCCATTCTCAAAAGAACCTGTGTACTCGATTTGAACCCATGAATGATAAATTATTTTTTTTCCATCGCTAGGTTTGCTGGAGATAATTTCAATTTCAGCAGCAGTTAAGTTAAAGCAAATAAATAAACTTATTATTATTAAAAAATATTTTTTCACAATTACTTTATTAAAAATTCCTTATATTGATTTTTTTCAACTTTATTACATATATTTCTATATCTAGGCATTCCTCCAGGATAAGGAATAAATACTTTTGGCTTACCAGGTATATTATCTCCTTTATACCAAGAACTTTTAGCTTTCATAAAAAGTGACGCATCTGCAAGTTTTTTAATTTCACCACTCCAATTATTTGCTGAATTAATTGATGCTTCAATTGATTTTTTATTATTTTTTTTTAAAAATCTCAAGCAATTTGTTATCCACTCAACATGTTGCTCTATTTGAACGGGTACATTAGTTAGCACTGATGGACTACCTGGACCCTGTATAATAAATAAATTTGGAAAATTTGGTATCATTAAACCAAGATAAGATGTTGGTCTTTTGCTCCAAAAATCTTTTAATTTAATTTGTTTTTTTCCAGTTAAGTTTAGAGATAAAAGTGGACCAGTTAAAGCATCGTATCCAGTTGCAAAGATAATTTTATCAAAATGAAAATGATTCTTTTTTGTTTTAATACCTTTTTTTGTAATTTCAGTAATTGGGTTTGATTTTAAATCTACCAATTGAACATTTTTTTTATTAAATGTTTCGTAGTAATTTGTATTCAATGTTGGTCGCTTTGAAGTAAATGGATGATCAAAATTTGTAAGAATTTTAGCTATTTTTTTATCTTTAACTATTTTTAATATTTTTTCTTTTATAAAGTTTGACGCTGTTTTATTTGCTTTTATATTTTTAGTAATATCAACAAAACATGCTCTAAAAGACAAACTTCCTTTAGACCAAGCCTTTTCATAAATTTTATTTCTTTCTACTTTACTAAGATCAAAAACTGATCTGTTTGAAAAATTAAATGCATGTCCTCCTGGTGTTATTTTTAAAAGTCTTTTTATTTTCACATAATTCTTTTTAAAATTAATTATAAATTCTTTTGTTAGTTTTTTATTTCTAGCGGGAATACTGTAATTTGGAGTTCTTTGGAAAATTACAAGTTTTTTTGCTTTTTTTGAGATTTCTGGTGCAGTTTGTATGCCGCTAGATCCAGTTCCAATTTGAGCAACAACTTGATTTTTAAAATTTACATTTTTTTTAGGCCATCTTCCAGTATGATAATATTTTCCTTCATATTGATTTAATCCTTTAATTTTTGGTATATTGGCTACAGAAAGTGAACCAACTGCACAAATCAAATATTTACAAAATAATTCTTTATTTTTATTTGTTTTTAATTTCCATAATTTTTTACTCTCAAAATATTTGGCTAAAATAATTTTATTATTAAATAAAATATTCTTTTTTAAATCTAATTTTTTTTCCACATATTTTAAATATTTAAGAATTGTAATTTGCTTTGGATATTTTTCTTTCCATGTCCAATTTTTGTAAATTTTTTCAGAAAAGGTGTAACCATATGTGTAACTTTCAGAGTCACATCTTGCACCGGGATATCTGTTCCAATACCAGGTTCCACCTAAATCAGACCCTTCTTCTATGACTAATGTTTTTAAGTTAAGTTTATCCCTACATTGATGTAATTGATAGAGGCCTGAGAAACCTGCTCCAATAATTATTGAGTCGTAATAAATCAATTTAATTATTTTGTATGATCTTGATAAATTTTATTTGAAGATTTATCTGCGCCACTAATTAAGTGTAATTGTCTTTGTAGTGAGTAACCAATTTTATCTTCAATAACTTTAGCTCCAACATGATCAAAAAAAGATGTAGCTGGCATATATCTATATGTAATTCCTGCTCTTCTTTTTCCTGAATTATTGGCTTTTGAACCATGAAACAAGTAAACGTCATGTAATGAAAACATTCCTGACTTTAAAATCACAGATTTGGCTTGATCTTTAATTTCATCTATATTTTTTAAAGTTTGGTTTAAGGTAACATTGGATGAGTCCAGAGTGTTATGCTCAGCTAATTTTTTATCCAAATGAGAACCAGGTATGTATTGTAATGGTCCATTTTTTTCAGTTACCTCATCAATTGACAGCCAAACTGTAACTGACTGTAATGGTTTTATTGGCCAATATTCTCCATCTTGGTGCCAAGGAGTTTCTTTGCCATTTCTTTCTGCCTTGCAGAACAATGAAGAGCCCCAAAGAATTATATCTTCGCCAATTAATTGTTTTACTTCATTAATAATCTCCGGATACATAGCAAATTTTAAAAAATCGTTGTCCCTCTCATATAGTCCACTTACAAATTCTGTGTTTTCATTTTTATGATTTTCCAAATATTTATCGAGTGTTTTATTTAATTTTTTCACTTTATCTACTGAAAGACACGTGGAGCTTTTGACTAGCCCTTCATTTTTATAAATATTTAATTGATTTGCAGAGAGCATGTCAAAAAATAACAGATATAAATTTAATTATCTAGATAATATTAGATTATTAATTCAATATAATTTATATAAATATTTATGGAAAATTTTGATTATATCATTCTTGGAGCAGGGTCTGCTGGCTGCGTTCTTGCTAATCGATTATCTGAAAATCCTAATAATAAAGTTCTATTGATTGAGGCTGGTGGAAAGGATAATTATCCATGGATTCATATACCTGTTGGATATTTTAAAACTATGCATAACCCTGATGTTGATTGGTGTTACAAAACTGAACCTGACGAAAGTATGAATAATATTTCAATCAGATTTCCAAGAGGTAAAGTTTTAGGCGGAAGTTCTTCTATCAATGGTCTCCTTTATGTAAGAGGTCAACATAGAGATTATGATGTGTGGAGGCAGTTAGGAAATACAGGATGGAGCTGGGATGATGTGTTGCCTTATTTTATAAAAGCAGAAAATCAAGAAAGAGGTAAAAATGAATTTCACGGTGTTGGTGGACCGCTATCTGTTTCAGATCAAAGAATACAGCTACCACTATTGAATGAATTTCAAAATGCTGCAGAAGAATTTGGTATTCCAAAAACAAAAGATTTTAATACTGGTGATAATCATGGTTGTGGTTATTTTCAAGTAACTGAGAAAGATGGGTTTAGATGTAGTACATCAGTTGGATATCTTAATCCAATTAAGCATAGACAAAATTTAAAAATTATTACAAAAGCTCATGTTAAAAAAATTATTTTTGAAAATAAAACCGCAAAGGCAGTTGAATATTGGCAAGATAATGAGCTAAAGAAAGTTACAGCAAATATAGAAATTATTTTATCATCTGGGACCATTGGATCTCCACAAATCTTACAAGTATCTGGGATTGGTAATGGTGATAAATTAAAAGACTTGGGTATTGAAGTTACTCATAATTTAAATGGTGTTGGTGAAAATTTACAAGATCACTTAATGTTTAGACCAATTTATAAAATACATAATTTAAAATCATTAAATAAAAAAATTAATAGTTTATTTGGTAAGTTAATAATTGGACTAGAGTATGTATTTAATAGAAGTGGTCCTATGACTATGGGTGCTAGCCAACTTTGCATGTTTGCAAAAAGTGATCCTTTATTGGAGCTTCCTGATTTACAATGGCATATTCAACCGATGAGCATGGATACCTTGTCTGCAACTAAAAACCACGACTTTCACGCATTTACTCCAACTGTTTCAAATGTAAGACCTTCAAGCAGAGGTCATGTCAGTATTGTAGATAAAGACTCAAGAACTTATGCAAAAATTAAAATGAATTATCTATCAACAGATGAAGATAGAAGAATAGCCGCCAAGGGACTCAAGTTAACTCGAAAAATAGTTTTAGAATCTGAAACATTCAAGAAATATACACCTGAAGAATATAGGCCTGGTATTGATCTTAATAATGATGAAGAGTTAGTAACAGCAGCTTCTAATTATGCCCAAACAATATTTCACCCAGTGGGAACTTGTAAAATGGGACAAGATGATATGGCAGTAGTAGATGAAAAATTAAAAGTTAGAGGTATTAAAAATTTGAGAGTGATTGATGCATCTATAATGCCAAATATAATCTCTGGAAATACAAATGCACCAACAATAATGATTGCTGAAAAAGGTGCAGATATGATACTAAACAAGTAATGCTTTCAGATTTATTCGGAACCGAACAACTTATAATCTTAAGTCAAATAATATTTATTGATTTAGTATTAGCAGGAGATAACGCCATAATAATTGGTATGGTAGCATCAAAATTTCCAGTAGAACAAAGAAAAAAGGTAATTTTCTGGGGTATCGGTGGTGCTATTATTTTAAGGATTATCTTAACTTTATTAACTGCTTACTTGCTTCAAATAACTGGGCTAAGGTTAATTGGTGGTCTATTATTACTTTATATAGTTTACAAACTTTATGTAGATGTAATTAAAGGATCTGCAAACGAAGATAATATAAAAGTTGATAACTCAAGCTTCATGAAAGCTATATTAACTGTGTTAATTGCAGATTTTACAATGAGCTTAGATAATGTCTTAGGTGTAGCTGGTGCAGCAGGTGATCATTATTTTTTGCTAATTTTTGGATTAGTTTTATCAATAGTATTAATGGCAACAGCTGCTAACTTAATATCAAAATGGATTAATGAATATAAGTGGATAGCTTGGATTGGCTTATTAGCTATTCTAGTAGTAGCTATAGATTTGATTTATACTGATATTAAAATATTAATATAAAATATGTATTTACAGAAAATTAATTTAAAAAATAAATATGCATTAGTAACTGGGGCTGGCAAAGGCCTTGGTAGAGCTTGCTCTATAGCATTGGCAGAAGCAGGAGCAACTATCATTGCTCTAAGTAGAACTCAATCAGATCTTGATAAATTAGAAAAAGAGATAAAAAAAATTAATGGTAGAGTTATAAAAATTAATTGTGATGTAATGGATTACAATGAGTTAAAACAAAAATTAGATAAAATAAAGATAATTGATATTTTGGTAAATAACGCTGGAACTAATATTCCTGAACCATTTGAGAAGATCAAGCAAGAAAATATGAATTACCTAGTAGACCTCAACCTTAAAGCTGCATTTAATGTTGCACAACTGGTTGTAAAAAAAATGTTAAAAAATAAAAAAAGAGCTGGTTCTATAATTAATATGTCATCACAACTAGGTCATGTAGGAATGGCTGGTAGAAATGTTTATAATATGACTAAATTTGGAATTGAGGGTTTAACAAAAGGTATGGGTGTAGAGCTTGCTAAGTACAATATCAGAGTAAATACTGTAGCTCCTACTTTTGTTGCAACACCAATGGTTAAAAAATTTTTTAAAAACAAAAAATTCAAAAAGCTAGCTTTAAGCAATATACCCATGGGTAAATTAGCCACTGAAAGTGATGTAGCAACTAGTGTGTGCTTTTTAGCTTCATCAGCTTCTTCAATGGTTACAGCTACATCAATTCTAGTCGATGGTGGATGGACTGCAAAATAATATATAAATTACTTTTATTAGTAATATTTTTTTCTTCAACACAAACTCATGCAATAGAGTTTAAAGGAAAATTTATTCAAGGCCATTTTATTATTGGTAAAACAGATCCAGGAACAAAAATCTTAATAGATAAAAAAAAAGTAAAAGTTTCTAAAGACGGATATTTTGCATTTGGAATTGAGAAAGAAAGAAAGTTAGACATTACCATTACAGAGGGTAACAAAAATATTGTTAAAAAAGTTCTTAAAAGAAAATATAAAATTCAAAAGATTGAGGGTTTACCTGGAAAAAAAGTTACCCCTCCTGAAGAGTTTTATGTAAGAATTAAAAAAGAAGGTAAATTAATTGCGGAAGCTAGAGCAATTGATAGTGATCTATCTTTTTTTAAAGATAAATTTATTGTTCCAGTTGATGATGCAATAATTACAGGTGTTTATGGTAGTCAAAGAATTTTAAATGGCATACCAAAATCACCTCATCTTGGATTAGATTTTGCTAAAAAAAAAGGTACTCCTATTAAAGCAATGAATAATGGAATAGTAACATTAGCAGAAAAAGACTTATTTTATACAGGTGCTACTTTAAATTTTGATCATGGCCATGGTGTATCAACACTTTATATGCATATGGATGAAATTTTTGTAAATGTTGGTGATCATATTAAAAAAGGTGAGATAGTTGGAACAATTGGAACAAGTGGAAGATCTACTGGACCTCATTTAGATATTAGACTTAATTGGTTTAGCATTAAACTAGACCCTGCAACTATATTAAACATCCAATAATTAAAAAACTTTATTAGAAAAACAGCAGACAAATTAATTAATGCATTTGTTAACAATAAAATAATTGAACCTCTTCCATCTAAATTTACAAAAAAATTAATATTACTAACTTTCAGTTAAAATTTTTCTTAAACATTTTTGTTATAACTAAAAACAATTCTATCATTGTCAATTTTATGTTCAAAAAAATCTATTATCTTTTAGGGAAACCTTCAGGAGTATAAAATTTTCTTATCTTTTGTAAAGATAGATAATACGAACTTTCTCTAAATGATTTTTTTATTTTCTTTTTAATTTGTAATATTTCATTAAAAGCATTTCTCATGGTATCCTCTAAACCAGAGAAAGTTAAGTCTCCTTCATCTGCGCCATGCATGATTTTGCTGATTAATTCAGGGTCTGTTTTTGTTTTAGTTCTTTCATCTAATAAATTTACTAAATCTAATATTTTTTGTTCTTGAAATCTCTTTTCAACTCTGCCAAATCGTATATGGGAAATATTTTTAACCCACTCAAAATAAGAAACAACAACTCCTCCTCCATTCACATAAATATCTGGGACAACCATAATACCTTTTTTATATAAAATTTTATCTGCTTCAAAGGTTGTTGGACCATTAGCCGCTTCTATAATTAGTTTTGTTTTGATCTTTTCAACATTGTCTTTTGTTATTGAATTTTCTAGTGCAGCTGGAATTAAAATATCACATTTAAGCTCCATAACTCCTTTAGAATTCTTTTTAAAGACTCCAAGTTTAGAGTTATTGATAGTTTTATTTTTATTAAAAAACTTTTGAAGTTCAGGAATATTTATTCCTTTTTCATTGTACAAATAGCCATCACGCTCGCCTACTGCTATAATCTTAGCTTTATCTCTAATATACAAATGTTTAGCTAAATTACTTCCAACATTACCAAACCCTTGAATTACTATAGAGTTATTTTTTAAATCACTTTTTAATTTTAATTCTTTAATTATGTCTTTATGTCTAAAGATTTCTCTTATAACTTCTTCAATACCTCTGCCAGTTGCCTCCGTTCTTCCAATAATTCCTCCACTATGTAGTGGCTTCCCTGTTACACACCCTCTATAATTAATATCCTCAGGTCTTAATGATTTATAAGTGTCCTGGATCCAACCCATTTCTCTTTCAGATGTACCAACATCTGGTGCAGGAACATTTAATGCAGGTGAAATGAAACCTTTATTTATTAATTTTGTTGCAAAAGCTTTAGTGATTATTCTAAGTTGATTTTTAGTATACTTTTTAGGATCTATTTTTAGACCACCTTTAGAACCACCAAAGGGTATATCAACAATTGCACATTTATAAGTCATTAAGGACGCTAATGCTTCAGTGTCATCCTGATCTACGCCTTCAGAATAACGCATGCCACCTTTGCTTGGTAGGATATGTTCTGAATGTACAGCTCTCCAACCAGTAAAATTATGAATAATTTTATCTAATTCAACTCCTACATTTACTTTAATTAAAGAATGAGTGGATTTAATGTGAGACAATAGATCTTGTCGGAAATTTAAATTTCTTGCTGATTGATCCACATATAAATCTACATTTTCTTTAAAGCTCATTATTAAAACTTTATATTAATAAATGAGACAAACCCACCTTAATTTTACTTTTTTTAAAGATGATAAGATATAATAAGTATCCATGAATAATTTTATTTTATTTGGTATTACACTTTTTTGCTGGTCACCTACATGGTATCTTATTAAATTCCAATTAGGGTACGTTGATCCACTAGTTTCTGTATTATATAGATTTCTTGCAGCTTCAATTATAATTTTTATTTACCTGTTAATTAAAAAGAAAAACTTAAAATTTTCTTTAAATCATCACATCTGGTTTTTGCTTTTTGGGATTTGCCTTTATTCT
>Ga0209403_10003498_pt1 | contig 17707 bp, 22 predicted proteins | sample ArcticOcean_MG_C_8_FD_187440 | JGI IMG/M metagenome (GOLD analysis project Ga0209403, IMG submission 187440) | Marine microbial communities from western Arctic Ocean - ArcticOcean_MG_CB11_86 (SPAdes) (version 2) | ecosystem: Environmental > Aquatic > Marine > Oceanic | place: Arctic Ocean... | reverse complement strand
CGATGAAGTATTTATTAACGTTATACGTAAATTTTAATTAAAAAAAAAATTAAATAATACATTTAATTAAATGAAAAAACTTTTAGGGATCGTGGTTCTAGGATTATGTGGGAAGACTATATGTCAGACTTGGAACAGACTTGGAACTAGAGCTCTATCCGACCACTAAATCAAGTTTCTTCTTACCTAATCTCTCGTTACCATTTTCAGTTACAAGATACGTTTCTCCTAAATTCATGGCTAAACCACTGTCTGAATCCATAAGTATCATGTGCATGAAGAACACATTACCTGGTTGGATAACATACGGATTACCCGTGTAAAGCATTGGCCAGTCCATCCAGTTTGGAGCAAATAGTGCTCCAAGAGAATAGCCACAAGCATTCATTCTTGAATTTTTATAGTCTAGTTTATCAAAAGTTTTAGCATGAACATCAAAAACCTCACCAGCAGTTGATCCTGGTTTTAGTTTATTTTCACAAGCTTTTAGCGTTTCGGCACAAGCATCATACATTTTTTTTTGCTTATCATTTATTTTGCCAATTGGAATAGTTCTGAACATTGCAGAATGATAATGTTTATAGGTCCCAGCCCACTCTATTGATAGTTGATCTATTTCTTCTAAATTTCTTTTTTCACTTTGATAACGACATAATAATGCATTTTTTCCTGACCCAATAATAAATTCATTTGCAGGGTAATCTCCCCCACCATTAAAAACGGCACCCTGCATTTCAGCAAGAATTTTAGATTCACTTATGCCACTATGTGCGACTTTCCACGCAGCTTCCATAGCTTTATCCGCAAGTTCTGCAGCTTTTCTTACATAAGTTATTTCTGTCGCTGATTTAATAACTCTGAAATGAGAAATTAACTCCGATTTATCATGCAGACTTGCAAAATTATTTAAAGAAATATTTAATCTAATAGCATTTCTGCCTGTTAAGCCGTAAGCTTCATATTCTATTCCTAGGTTTGATTTTTCTAGTCCCAGGTCTATTAAAATATTTTTTAAATGATCTGATGGGTTGGATTTGTCTTTATCAACCCAAATTTTAATATCTTTTATAATTGATGTATTTTGTGCTTGTCTTAAATCAGGAGCTCTTGTTAGTAATATTAAATCTCCTTTAACTGTTAAGATTAAACATTGGAAAAAGACAAAACCAAAGGTATCATATCCAGTGAGCCAATACATCGACTCTTGCTTGAACATTAACAAAGCATCCAACCCTTGTTTTTTTAATTCTTTAATAACTCTGGATTGACGTTCTTTAAACTCTTCTTTTGAAAAGTGAATTGCCATCTTTACTTAAAATAATTTTTTAATATATTTAAATATATATTAGTTAATTTTTTTAAGTCCGACAAAGGAACTGATTCATCAACTTTGTGCATTGTTTTTCCAACCAAACCAAATTCAAGACAAGGGGCAATTTTTTTAATAAATCTAGCATCAGATGTTCCTCCCGTAGTAGATAATTTGGGTTTAATTTGTGTAATTTTTTTAATGGTATTTTGAACCATATAGGTCGTTCTATTTGGTTTTGTTAAAAAAGCTTCTCCAGAAACTTGATAGTTTATATTAAATTTGCATTTAGCTTTTTTAACCATTGACTTAAATACTATATTAAGTTTTTTTTTTAATGAATTTGAAGAATGTTTATTATTGAATCTAATATTAAATACAGCTTTAGCTGCTCCCGGTATTACATTATCAGCGTGATTATCTATATTGATTTTAGTTATTTCTAGATTGGAGGCTTGAAAATTTTTTGTTCCTTTATCTAATTTTATTTCTTTTATTTTTTTTAAAATTTTTATCATTACGTCTGATGGATTATTTGCTCTATCTGGGTAAGCTACATGCCCTTGAATGCCAAAAATAGTAAGTTTACCTGTAATACTTCCTCTTCTTCCAATTTTAATCATCTCTCCAAGTTTATTTGGATTAGTTGGTTCTCCCACTATGCAGAAATCTATTTTTTCTTTCTTTTTTTTTAAATATTCAACAACTTTTTTTGTACCATTAATTGCTGCCCCTTCTTCGTCACCAGTAATTAATAAACTTATTGATCCTCTAAATTTTCCATTTTTTGCTTTAAATCTACTTACCGCCGCCACAAAGCAAGCTATAGAAGATTTCATATCATTGGCTCCTCTACCAATTAACTTATTATTTTTAATTGTTGGTTTAAATGGATTGAAACTCCAATCACTAATGTTTCCTGGAGGAACTACATCCGTATGACCCGCATAGCAAAAATTAGGAGATGACGTACCTAGTTTCGCGTATAGGTTTTTTACATTTTTAAAATTTAAAAGCCGGCACTTAAAACCTAGAGATTCTAAGTTTTTTGCTAAAACGTTTATTGCCCCAGCGTCTTTTGGAGTAATACTGGGCTTGCGAATCAATTCCTTGGCTAATTTTAATTCACTGATTTGCATGAGTCTTTTAATCTCTCAATAAATCGTTAATTGAAGTTTTACTTCTTGTTTTTTCGTCTACTTTTTTTACAATTATTACACAATATAAAGATGGCCCATCAGGACTATTTTTACTTGGCATTGCCCCAGGCACAACGACTGAATATGCAGGAACTTTTCCAAAATGTATTTCACCTGTTGATCTATCAATGATTCTTGTCGACGCACCTATATAAACTCCCATTGATAAAACTGATCCTTTCTCGACAATAACACCTTCAGCTATTTCCGCTCTGGCTCCAATAAAACAATTATCTTCAATTATTGTTGGGTTTGCCTGCATGGGTTCTAATACCCCACCTATTCCAGCCCCTCCTGATATGTGACAGTTTTTTCCAACTTGAGCACATGATCCAACTGACGCCCATGTATCAATCATACTGCCCTCATCAACGTAAGCTCCTAAATTTATAAATGATGGCATCAAAACAACATTTTTTCCAATGAAGGCTCCTTTTCTCACAACTCCATTTGGCACAGATCTAAAACCTTCTTTTATAAATCTTTTTTCATTCCATTTTTGAGTTTTCCCCTCAACCTTATCGTACCAAACTGCATAAGGTCCTTTTGAAGTTTTCATTTTATTAACTCTGAAACTTAATAAAATTGCTTTTTTTATCCACTGATTAACAATCCATTCATTGCCTTTTTTTTCAGCAACGCGTATTTTTCCTGAGTCCAATAAGTCTATAGTTTTACTAATAGAATTAATTATTTTTCTACTAGATTTTGGATTAACTTGGCTTTTATTATCCCAAGCTTCATTAATTATTTTTTCAAAAGGATTATTATTCATTATGCAGCTTTAACTAAGTTAATTTTTTTTAAAAATTCTGATAAATTATTTGTTTTATAATTAATAAATTTACTATCTGAGAATTCTTTTGCCCAAGGCTCCTCATTTTCAATCCAAATTGTTTTCATACCCATTTCATATGCTGGTTTTAAATTTCTTGCAATATCTTCAACAAATACACTTAATTTTGGGTCAATTTTATGTTTTTCTACTAATTTTTTATAAGGTTCTATCGAGGGTTTTGGAACATAATTAGCATTAACAATGTCGAAAATACCATCAAAAAGATTATCAATACCTATTTTTTTAGTCACATTTAATGCATGCTTTCTGGATCCATTAGTAAAAATAATTTTTTTTCCATTAAGTTTTTTAATTTCAGTAGCTAATTTATGATCTTTTTGGAGAAAGCTTATATCCACATCATGTACAAATTCCAAAAATTCCTCGGGGTCAATTTTATGATTTTTTATCATACCATTTAGAGTTGTATTATATTGGTAAAAATAATTTTTCTGAATCTCTTTAGCTTTTACTAAATCAATATTTAGCTTGTTAGATATATATTTGGACATTTTTTTATCCACCTGCGCAAAAACTTTAGTTTGACCAGAATATAATGTGTTGTCTAAATCAAATATCCAACAATTTATTGAATTAAATATTTTCATTTTCTTATAAGAGTTCCAGACCCTTTATCAGAAAATAATTCAAAAAGAATAGAGTGCGGTTTTCTGCCGTCAATAATTACTACAGCTCGCACGCCATTATTTACCGCATCTATGCATGTCCTTATTTTAGGAATCATTCCCTCACTAATTGTTTCATCATAAATCATTTTTTCTGCTTCGTCTGATTTTATTTCAGAAATTAGTTTTTTATTTTTATCATAAACACCCTCTACGTCAGTCATGAGCATCAATCGTCTTGATTTTAAGCTTTTGGCAAGTGCCCCTGCTGCAGTGTCTGCATTAATATTGTATGTTTGTTTTTTTTCATCTATTCCCATAGGAGAAACAACTGGTATAAAATTTTCTTTTAGTAAATTATTAATTAATTTACTATCAATTTTAGTGGGTTTACCAACATATCCTAAAACCTTATTTTTTTGTTCAGCATAAATTGAAATATTTTCTTTTACAGTCACAGATTTTGCTTTGCATTCCTTTTTTTCTAGGGCTGTAATAATTTCTTTATTAAATTCGATCATAACTTCTTCTACAACTTTTATAATTCTCTCATCAGTTACTCTTAAACCCATAATGAATTTACTATCTATGTTTAATTCTTCTAATTTTTTTTTGATTCTTGGCCCTCCTCCATGCACAATCACGGGAGTTAAACCTAATTTTTTTAAAGTTGTTACGTCATTAACAAAATTAGTAAACAGATCTGGATCTAAAAGAACACGACCTCCACATTTAATGACTATTTTTTCTTTTAAATATTTTTTTATATATTTTTCTATTTCTTGCACAGCTGGTCCATTTTTTGGCCAGTACTTTTTTATCTTATTATCTAAGTTTTCAGCTATAGACATTTACTATTTAGATAGTTTTAACTTTCGTCGATCTCATTATGATCCACTGTTGCGTTATGGTTAATATATTATTTACAGTCCAATAAACAACTAGCCCTGAAGGGAATGGAGCTAAAATGATTGTTAAAAAAATTGGAAAGAACATAAAAATTTTAGCTTGTATTGGGTCAGGTGGAGTTGGATTTAGCTTTTGCTGTATAAACATACTAATTCCCATTAGTATTGGCCAAGCTCCAATCATTAAAAAAGTAGGCGGATCCCAAGGAATAAGTCCAAATAAATTAAAAATAGACGTCGGGTCTCTATCAGACAAATCTTTTATCCAGCCAAAGAAAGGTTGATGTCTCATTTCAAGAGTAACATAAAGCATTTTATAAATAGCAAAGAAAAAGGGAATTTGTATTAAAACAGGCAAGCATCCTGAAACAGGGTTAACTTTTTCTCGTTTGTACAGGCCCATCATCTCCTGTTGAAGTTTAACCTTATCATCTTTATGCAATTCTTTTAATCTAATCATTTCTGGTTGTAGCATTTTCATTTTTGCCATAGATTTAAAAGAGTAATTTGCTAAAGGAAAGAATATTAATCTAATTAGTGCAGTAATTATAACTATAGCTAAACCAAAATTTCCAGTTAATTTGAAAAAATAATCTATGATAAAAAACAAAGGTTTTGTAAAAAAGTAAAACCAACCCCAATCAATAGCAAGATCAAACTTGTCTATTTTTAATTGTTCAGCATAACCATCTATAACAGCAACTTCTTTTGCGGCTACAAAGGCTTTTATTTCATTGCTTATAGAATTATTAGGATTTAAAATTTTTGCCTCTTTAATTATATAATTGGCTTTAAATTTTCCATCTTTAAATAAAAATTCAGCTTTAAATTCTTTTTCTTTTTCTGGAACTAATGCTGTTAACCAATATTTATCAGTTATTCCTAACCAGCCTTTAGAAGCGTTTATAGTTAACTTTTCCTTTTCTATGTCGTCATAATCTTCTTCTTTTAGCTCATCTCCAAAGACACCCAAGAAACCTTCATGTAAAATATATATTTGCCTCCCCTCCGGCTTACCTTTTTTGGTGATCTGCGCATATGGGTAAAATTGGAAAGAATTATTAGAAATATTTTTAATTTTTTGTGTAATTTTGAATAAAAATTTTTCATCCAATTCAATTTTTTTAGTAAAAATTAAACCTTCATTATTATTCCATTCAATCAAAATTGGGTTATTAGGAGTAAGAACATTATTTCCTTTTATTTTCCAAATTGTATTATCCAAAGGTAGTGAAACTTTTTGATCTCCACCTACCGCCCATCCAGTTTCAATAAAGTATTCATTAATAGAGTTTTTTGGGTTTAGAAAAGCAACTCTATTTTCACTATTTAATTTTTCTTTATAATTTTTAAATATAATATCATCTATAATTCCACCTTGTAATGATATAGATCCTTTAATGTTTTGATTTTCAACTTTAATGCGATTAACATTATTAATAGCCTCATCTCTTGTAGCTGCATCATCAATCTCTTTAGTTTCAACTGAAGGACTATCACTTTTTTGTGTTTGATTCCTTGTGCTTTCGTTGACTGGATTATTTGTAACAGGAGGTTCAAAGAAGGCTGCCCAAAATACCAACACTAGTGTTGAAAGAACAATAGCTATTAAAACATTTTTTGAATCCATTTATTTTTTTTCCTTTTTAAGTCTTGGAGCGGGATCAAACCCGCCTCCTCCTCCTAAAATTTTTATTGGATGACATCTTAATATTCTTTTAAATCCTAGGCACAAACCTTTAAAAGTTCCATTAAATTTTAAACAATCAATAAAATATTCTGAACAAGTAGGAAGATACCTACACCTAGCTGAAAAAAAAGGTGAAACTAAAAACTTATAAATTTTTATCAAGAGTATTAAAATATGGTTTATAAATTCCATTTAATTATCCATTTGATTGTTTAATTTTTTTAAAGACCATATTCATTTCATTGAGAACAAGCACAAACTTATCTTTGTAAACATTATTTTTACCAAAAATTACATAAGTATAATCAAGGTCAATCAATTTCTTCTTTTGTAATATTTTTTGCACTGCTGATTTTAATTTCCTTTTAATCTTATTTCTTTTTACCGCATTCCCAATTTTTTTTTTCATTACAAAACTAATGTTCAAATATTTATTTATATTTTTTAAATTTTTATCAAAATAAATTGTAAAATATTTAGTGCTTAATTTTTTTTTTTTTAAAATCCCAAGAAACTGTTTGCTTGTATTAAGGCTTTTAAATTTGATCATTTTGAGAATTAATTAAGTGGATATTTTTTTTCTTCCTTTTGCCCTTCTTTTGGCGATAACTTTTCTTCCACCCTTTTTGCTCATTCTTGATCGAAAACCATGCCTTCTTTTCCTTACAATTCTACTTGGTTGATAGGTTCTTTTCATAAGATTTCTTTAGTCCTTCTTAAAATTTTTTGATATTTATAAGTAATAAGGACTTATAAGTACAGTTAAAAATTAATATATGAACGTCAAACCATTAAATATAAAACTAATTCTGGGAATAGTATACTTAGTAATTATTTCAGTTGGAGTTTACTTTTTGCTTACTAAAATCGATGTTAAAGATTTGATGAGCTATGAGTTTATAAGGTCAAATAAGGATGCAATCTTAAAGTACAAAGCAGAAAACTTTTTGTTTTTATCCACCGTTTTTTTTATTTTTTCAACTCTATGGGTTTTACTTTTAGGTTTTGCAATGCCCTTGTTAATATTTAGTGGTTTTGTTTTTGGGAAATGGTGGGGAATATTAATAATTCTTATTTCCACAACGATCGGTGCAACCTTGTTATATATTTTAGTAGGTTATTTTTTTAGGGACATGATTGAAGAAAAGTTAGCACCTAAATTTTCTAAATTGAGAAAATTTTTTATAAAAAATGATATTATTTATTTTATGAGCTACAGATTTGCAGGAGGATTTGGCACACCATATGCAATACAAAATATTCTTCCAATATTATTTAATATGCCAGTTAAAAATTATATCATTGCCACTTTAGTTGGTAGCATACCTTCAATGTTTGTTACTGTGGCGCTTGGCAGCGGGATTGAAAGCATTATGAAAAAAAATGAAAAGCTTAGTATTGTAAATGTAGTAAGCTCACCAGAAATCTATATTCCTATGGTTGGATTTTTTGTTATTTTGTTTATTACAATTATTATTAAAAATATTTATTTTAAAAAATAATTTTACAATAAAAATGAAAATAAATAAAAAAATAATAATTTTTAAAAACGATAGATTAGGAGATTTACTTCATGGTATTCCCGCAATAAACAATATAATAAATAAAAATCCAGATAAAGAAATTGTAATATTTTTGTCGAAAATTAGTGAAAAGTTTTATTTTCTGTTTGAAAAAAAAAATACAAAATTAAAAGTATTAAATTATCATTTAACAATATTTGAAAAGTTTAGAATTTTAATCTATTTAATAAAGAATAAACTACAAGAAATTTATATCTTGTCACCAAAAAATTTTTATTTTTATTTACCACTATTGTTTACTAAAATAAATTTTTTTGCATTATGTATGAGTGGTGTTAATGGCTACAGAAGACCCAGTTTCTTTTTAAGAAAATTCTTATATAAATTTGTGATTAATGATAGGGGAACACTCAAAAAAAGAAAATCAGTTAGATCATTATTGCTTGAGCTAACAAATAAAGATCTAGAGGTTGAAAATAGTTTAGATTTTGAATTAAATATTCCAAAATCCGATAATTTAAAAAAATATTTACCAAAAAGTTATATGTTGGTACATTTTAAAAAAAAAGTCGCAACAAAACTGGGCTGGGGTGCAGAAGAGCTTAATCTTATCCTAAATCATTTAAAGAAATATATTCCTAATATAGTATTAATTAAAGATATTGAAAAAGATGAATTAAATTTAATTTTCAGAAAAAAATATAAAACTTTAGATTTTGAGAATAATCTATTTTATAATAGTGAAAATAATATTTTATTTTTTGATAATGTGGAAGGTGAAGATTTATATAATCTAGTAAAGTATTCAAAAAAAGTTATAGCTTTTCATGGCACTATAACGAGTATTGCAATGTTAAATAATACTCCAGTTTTAGATTTATTTTATTGTGATATAAAAAATATAAAAGATTATCATAGTTATAAAAACGCATTTTTTGAATTTAAACCTAGATATAATGGTTATGATTTTATTATTCCGAATAAAAGTGTTAAAAAAACTTTAAACAAGATGAATTTCGCTATAAGAAATTAATTAAAAGAAATTATGAACAGTTTATTTGATACAGATAAAGAACTCCAAAGCACTAAAGATTGGACAGGTTTTTTAAAGATTTATGATAAGTATTTTAAAAATTATAAAAATGAAGAAATAAATATTCTAGAAATAGGAGTTGATAAAGGAAAAAGTTTAGAGCTTTGGAGAAATTATTTTACAAAAGCTAAAATTTGCGGGATTGATATAGCAGAAATGAATTTCAAAATTGACGGGGTTGAGTTAATTACTGCGGATCAGACAAATGTAAAATCTTTAAAGGAAATATGTGAAAAGTATAAATCTTTTGACATAATTATTGATGATGGCAGCCATGTGTCAAAGCATATTATTGCTTCATTTAATTTTTTATTTGATTATTTATCTGATGGTGGGTTGTACGCAGTTGAAGACTTACAAACCTCATACTTTCCAAGATTTGGTGGAAGCAGGATAAATTTAAAAACAAAGAAGACAGCTTTAAATTTTTTAAAATCTTTGACAGACTCAATTAATTACGAACATAACGATAAACCATTTTACAAAAAAAAATTTTTTGATGGCTTGATTGAGTATATTCATTTTTATCAGAATATTTCTATCCTAAAAAAAGGGCAGAGTAAAAAAATTTTTTATAAAGACCAAAAAAAAGAAAAAAATCTAATTGGCGTTATAAAAAAAATAATCTCAAATTTTTATGAATAAAAATTTGATTGTAAAAATTTCAAATGGATTTGGAAATCAAATGTTCCTTTATGCAGCAGCTTATGCTTTTGCAAAAAAATTAAATTATAGTCTATTAATTGATAATGAAACTGGAATTAATTTAAATCTCAAAAAATGGAATAAAAAAAAAAAATTAAATTGGAAACCCAAATATGAGTTAGATATATTTAAACTTCAATCAAATATTGCTAGTAATGATTATAAATCTCCAGGAAGTCTGGGTCATGTGAAGAGAAAATATAGAAAATTTATTGATAAGTTTGCTCCTAAAAAAAATTTTTTGTCCGAGCAATTGGACAAAAATAAAAAAACTTCATACTCTGATGCCTATTTATCACAAAGATATTCAAATACTATATATTTAGAAGGTTATTTTGAATCAGAAAATTATTTTAAAGATTATAGACGTGATTTGTTAAATGAGTTTTCATTTAAACTAGCACCTGATCTTAAAAATAATATTTTTAAAAAAACTATTGACGATTCAAATGTAGTATCTATTGCTTTTAGAAGTAATAGATTTTCTGAATTTGCCAATAATAATAAATTAGAATTTGAAAAAACTTCAAATTTCGAAAAGCTTACAATTAAGTATATATATCGTGGAGTTGAATATTTTAAATCTAAGCTAAAGAATCCTAAATTTTTACTATGGTCTGATAATTTTGAAAAATTAGATCAGCATTTTGATCCTAAAATTTTTACATTCGTACAAAATGAAAAAGATAAAAAAATATTTTTAGATTTTTTTTTAATGCGACAATGTAAATATTTTATTGTGGGCTCAACTTCTTTTCATTGGTGGCCAGCATGGCTTTGCGACAATAAACAAAAGATTATATTGCGCCCAAAAGATCCAGATCTTAATATATCTTCAAATTTAAATTTTTGGCCAGATTCATGGATAAAAATTTAATTATCATAATATTTATTTACACTTAAAAGCTGTATTAAATTTTTAGATTTTCTATTTTAGCTTGTTAGATTCTTTAATAACTCTTTATATAAACTCTAGTAAAATTAGAATCTTCAGCAACAAATTTTTGAGTTATACAAAAAATAGCCATATTATTTAAGTAACTTGACAAAACAACAAACAACAAAGTACAAGATAAAACGCAGTATGGTGAATATATGGGCATACATTACGATTATAAATCAAAGCGCGGTGAAAGAGCGATGCTTAAAGAAGCTAAACGTAAAGCTAGATTAGCTGAGAAAAGAGCAAAAAAATTACAAACAACAGAGCCTGTTGTAAAACAAGAAACTAAAACACACGACATTAAGAAAATAATAACTTTAGAAGATTTAACCAACCCCAATCAGAAATAAAATGGATGCAGTTAAATTTAAAAAAAAATTCACAACATAATAAAATTGAGAATGCTTTAAAAAGTAATCTTAAAAGAAGAAAAATATTTCAAAATAAATTAAATAAAAAAAATAAAGAAAAAAAAAAATGAGTGTTTTACCAGATCGATGGATCAAAAAAATGGCTCTAGAAAAAGAAATGATAAAACCTTTTGTTTCCGAACAAAAAAGGGAAAATAAAATTTCTTATGGTTTATCTTCTTTTGGTTACGACGCTAGAGTTTCAAATGAGTTTAAAATTTTTACAGATGTAGACTCTGTTATAGTTGATCCAAAAAATTTTAAAAATAACAGTTTTGTTTCCAGAAAAACTGAAGAATGCATAATTCCACCCAATTCATTTGCGCTTGCGAGCACGATTGAATATTTTAAAATCCCAGAAGATGTCTTGGTGATTTGTTTAGGAAAATCGACTTATGCAAGATGTGGCATTATAGTTAATGTCACGCCACTCGAACCAGGTTGGGAAGGTCATGTTACTCTAGAATTTTCAAACACAACACCTTTGCCAGCTAAAATTTATGCAAATGAAGGAGCAGCTCAATTTATATTTTTAAAAGGAAATGAAAAGCCTAACACAACATATGATCAGCGAAATGGAAAGTATATGAAACAATTAGGCGTTACTTTACCAAAAGTATAATCTTATCATTAATGCAAAAATTAGAAATCCAAGGAGGAAAGAAATTAGTTGGTACAATTAATATTTCTGGATCTAAAAATGCCACGCTTCCTATATTAGCCGCAACGATATTAACTGATAAAAAAGTTATCATTCATAACGTTCCTTCAGTTAGAGATGTTACAACGATGATAGAGTTACTAAATGAAATGGGATCTGTGGTCAAGTTCAACGCCAAAGAAAAAAAAATAGAAATAATAAATAATAAAAGTTTAAAAACTTTAGCACCCTATAATCTTTTAAAAACTATGCGCGCTGGAGTTTTAGTTTTGGGAGCTCTTTTAGCCAAATATAAATCTGCAAAAGTGTCATTACCCGGTGGTTGTGCTATTGGTTCAAGACCAATTAATTTACATTTAACTGCATTAAAAAAGATGGGAGCAAAAATTAAATTAAAGAATGGTTATGTTATTGCATCTGCTAAAGATGGCTTAAAAGGTTGTTTTTATAAATTTCCAAAAGTATCGGTAGGAGCAACAGAAAATATCTTAATAGCATCTTGTTTTGCGCAAGGAAAAACCCAATTAAGAAACTGTGCTTTAGAACCAGAAGTTCAAGATTTGATTACTTTTTTAATAAAACTTGGATGTAATATTAATTTAGTTGGAAAGAGAGGCTTAGATATTATTGGTGTAAAAAAATTAAAATCTGTATCCCATAAAGTAATTTTTGACAGAATTGAAGCTGGAACATATATAATTGCCGCAGCATTAACACAAGGCAATCTTAAAATTAAAAATATAAATTTACAAGTAATGGCAGCCGAAATTAATTTGTTGCGAAAAATGGGAGTGAAGATAATTTTAAAAAAAAATCATGTAATGATAAATTCACCCAAGAATCTCAAAGGAGTAAACATAACGACTAAGCCATACCCAGGTTTCCCAACTGATTTGCAAGCTCAAATTATGGTATTGATGACACAAGCCGTGGGAACTTCAGCAATAAAAGAAAATATTTTTGAAAATCGCTTTATGCATGTTTCGGAGTTGAGAAGAATGGGGGCCCAGATAGAAATAAAAGGAAATAAAGCTAAAATCTTTGGACAAAACAAATTAAATGGAGCAGAACTAATGGCAACTGACCTGAGGGCATCAGTTAGTCTAGTTTTAGCTGCGTTGGTTGCATCTAAAAAAACTATTGTTAACAGAATTTATCATTTGGATAGAGGTTATGAGGAAATTGAAAAAAAATTATCAAATTGTGGCGCTCGTATCAAAAGATTAAATTGATCAAGGATAAAAAATATCTTAATTTATTTAGTAGTTTTTTCAGGGTCTAACTCATTATACTCGATTTAGTAATTGCATTTGAATGTTGCAATATGTCATAATTTTTAATAAAAAATAATCAAATGGAGAATATTATTGTCTAAATCAGACTTTTTAGAATTTAAGGGAAAAGTTACAGAACTTTTACCTAATGCAATGTTTAGAGTTAAACTTGAAAACGATCATGAAATTCTAGCCCATACAGCTGGAAAATTAAGAAAAAACAGAATAAGAGTTTTATCGGGAGATAATGTTTTGGTTCAAGTTACTCCCTATGATTTAACTAAAGGAAGAATAATTTTTAGATTTTAATTTGGCCTTGTAGCTCAGTAGTAGAGCAGTACCCTGAAAAGGTATGTGTCGTTAGTGCGATTCTAACCAAGGCCACCACCTAGGTTTTTATCATTTAATGGACTGTTAGCTCAGCTGGTTAGAGCGACCGCCTCTTAAGCGGTAGGTCCTGGGTTCGAATCCCAGACAGTCCACCATATTTTGCTAATTATCTGCCTTATTTCATCTTGACAAATCTTCAATAAATCTACTAAAATATTGTTAGCCAAAGATATTACTATGGCTAATATATAATACTAAGGAACGTTAAATGAGTCTTAAAGGTAAGGTAAAGTGGTTCAATGGAAAAAAAGGATACGGTTTCATCGAACGTGAAGACAAGGAAAAAGATGTTTTTGTTCATCACACAGCCGTGAGAGAGGCTGGTCTTAAGTATCTTAACGAAGGTGACGAACTAACATTTGAAGTTGAGAATGGCGACAAAGGTCCTTCCGCAGTAAAACTGCAAAAAGCTTAATCGTGTTTCAATAAATTTCACAAAAATGAGGTAGAAAAAATTATATATTAAATTGCTGCTACCCAGCGCAACTTCTTATTAGATTGACTAGTAAAGAAGTTAAAGTAACAAAAGAAAGGTAATAATAAATGAGTATAAAAGGAAAAGTTAAGTGGTTTAACCCAACTAAAGGGTATGGTTTTATTGAGAGAGATGACAAAGAAAAAGATGTTTTTGTTCACTCTTCAGCAGCCAGAGAAGCAAATATGGATTTAAATGAAGGTGATGAACTGACATTTGAAGTAGAGAATGGCGACAAAGGTCCGTCTGCTGTAAACCTACAAAAATCTTAATCGTATACAATCTGTTGTTGCAAAGTAAAATTTTTATGCTACTTTGCAACAATGATTAAAAATTTAAAAACCTCAAAAAATCTTACTGTAAAACGTCATTTTGCACATGCTAAGTCATTGCTTAGCTTATAATCATACATAAAAATTTTAATTAACGATAATTTAATATAAAAAGGATATATGCAGCTGTAGCTCAGTTGGTTAGAGCACTAGTTTGTGGAACTAGGGGTCGGTGGTTCGAGCCCACCCAGCTGTACCAAAAAAAATGACAAAAGAAAAAACATTTAAACCTTCAAAGGAATTACCTTTAGGTTTTGTCGATAGGCAAGAAAAAGAATTATTAATCCGTGATTTTGTAATTTCTAATATTAAAGAAGTTATGATTAAGTATGGCTTTCAGTACCTCGAAACACCAAGTTTTGAGTATACGGATAGTATTGGAAAATTTTTACCTGATAAAGATAGACCAGGTGAAGGAGTTTTTTCTTTTAAAGATGAAAACAAATGGTTATCGCTTCGATATGATCTTACTGCCCCTTTAGCTAGATATGTAGCTAAAAATTATTTAGAAATTCAAAAACCATTTAAAAGATATCAATTAGGCACCGTTTGGAGAAATGAAAAACCAGGACCTGGTCGTTATAGAGAATTTTTGCAGTTTGATGCAGATTATGTTGGAACAAAAAACCTACAAGCTGACGCTGAACTTTGTGTATTAATATCTGAGATATTAGAAAAGTGTGGACTAGAGAAAGTTGATTACACTGTTAAAATTTCTTCTAGAAAATTCACAGATAAATTGTTTGAAAAATTAAAAATTACATCAAAAGATCAAATATCCACTACTTTACGTGCCCTTGATAAAATTGATAGGCTTGGATGGGGAGAAGCGAAAAAACTTCTTGGAGAAGGTAGAAAAGATAAGTCTGGAGATTATACAAAAGGTGCAAACCTTAATAATGACCAGATCAAAATAATAGAAGACACTTTAAATAATAAAAACCCTAATAGCGAAGATGTTGAGGAAATTATAGAAATATTCCAAGCCTATAATTTTAAAAATTATAAATTTGATCCATCAGTCATAAGGGGACTGGAATATTATACGGGCCCCATTTTTGAAGTAAATTTAAACTTTGAGGTAAAAAATTTAAAAGGACAGGCCATTCAATTTGGATCAATAGGAGGTGGAGGAAGATACGATAATCTCGTGAACAATTTTGGAAATTTTGATTGCCCAGCAACGGGAATATCAATTGGTCTCGATAGGCTTGTGTTTGCGTTAATGCAGAAAAAAGATTTTAAAATAAAAGCCACAAGACCAGTAATTATATGTGTTTTTGATAAAAGTAAAATTAAAGAATATATTGAAATATTAAATAAACTTAGAATATCAAATATCAGCTCTGAGATTTATCCAGGAGAAGGTAAATTAAAAAAGCAAATGGAATACGCAAATAAAATTGATTCCCCAGCTGTTATTTTGTATGGGGACGATGAAATAAAGTTAGGAAAAGTAACTTTAAAAAATCTTGAGACTGGAAACGAGAGTTCTATTAAAATTGAAGATCTAGCGGATGAAATCAAAAAATTATTCTGAAAACATAATAAAAGTTTTTAAGAAAGATGGTTTTGCTTTATCAAAACCAGATGTGCTTTTAGATTCAGATTATATTATTCAAAGATCAGGTGAGAATTTTAGAAAGTCTATGTTTACTTTTGAGGATGATACTGGAAAAAACATGTGTTTGAGGCCAGATTTGACTATAGCTTCATGTATAAAATATTTAAATGATAATACTAAAGTTAACACAAAAATTTTTTACTCAGGCCAGGCCTACAGAAGATCAAATAATAAAAAAGATAAAATTATTAACGATCAGTTAGGGATAGAGATTCTAGGTTCTAAAAATAAATCTACTGACGATTTAAAAGTTTTAAGAACAATTAATAATTCAATTAAAAAAATAAAAATAAAAAATACCTTCATCAAGTTAGGAGATGTAAGTTTATTTCAAAATTTAATTGAGTCTTTAAAAATTCCAGAAAGATGGAAGATGAGACTAAAAAGACACTTTTGGAGACCTCAATATTTTGAAGATCTGCTTAATAGACTCGAAACTAATTCTGATATAGATCCAGCCACAGTTGATATAGATAAAAAAAAATTCTCTGAGATGGAAAATCTTAATCAAAGCACTGAAATTGCAAACCGTAAAGTTTCCGAAATTTTATCTAGATTTGATAGGAAATTAAAAGATCCAAGATCATTTTTAGAAAATAAAAAAATTGCAGGAATTATAAGAGAGTTTTTAAAAATTAATTGCTCAATTGATAAACTGGAAAAAACTTTAAATGGATTTGCTAAAAAAAATAAATTAAGCGAGAGTGTATTTAAAGATTTGTCAAATATAAAAAATTTAGCAAAGATAAATTCTAAAACTATTTTTTTAACAAACTTTGGCAGGGATATAGAGTATTATACTGGAATAGTTTTTGAGATATATAATTCATCCAAAAAAGAGATTGCGAGAGGTGGTAGGTATGATGGTTTACTGAAAAGTCTTGGATCTAAAAAAAATATTTCTGCAGTTGGGGCTGCAATTAACCTTAACAATTTATAGATATGAAAAATTTAATAACTATAGGTTTGCCAAGCAAAGGAAGATTAAAAGAAAAATCAATAAACTTTTTTGAAAAAAATAATTTAAAACCAACCTCTAATGGAGGGGAAAGAAATTATTTTGCACAAATCAAGAATTTACCTAATTCAAAAATTATTTATTTACATGCCAAAGAAATCATTCAAAGACTAGGCGATGGAACTATAGATGTGGGTATATCTGGCCTAGACTTATTAAAAGAATCAGCATTAAATCTTCAAAACAAAATTGATGTAAAAAAAAAACTCGATTTTGGTTTTGCAGATGTTGTAATTGCTATCCCAAACGATTGGATAGACGTTCAAACAGTAGCAGATTTAGAAGAAGTGTCTTTTGACTTTAGAGATAAAAAAAATATTAGGTTACGTGTTGCAACCAAATATCCAAATTTAACTAATAATTTTCTTGTTTCAAAAGGTGTCACTCAATACAAGATTGTTCCAAGTCTTGGTGCTACTGAAACCTATCCATTTATTGGATCATCAGAAATTATTACTGATATAACTTCAACCGGAAAAACATTAAAAGATAACAATTTAAGAGTTCTAAAGGATGGGGTTATTTTAAATTCCCAAGCTTGTTTATTGGTTTCAAAAAAAAAAACGGCTATGTTGGGGCCTTTTTTGAATTCATTAATTTAAAAGGGTTACCTGGGTATTCAGCGAAGATAGATTCATTGAACATTCATTGTAGGTTTTAATTCAGTTAAAAAAAAAGGGCAGTAAAAA
>Ga0209403_10003497_pt1 | contig 17716 bp, 17 predicted proteins | sample ArcticOcean_MG_C_8_FD_187440 | JGI IMG/M metagenome (GOLD analysis project Ga0209403, IMG submission 187440) | Marine microbial communities from western Arctic Ocean - ArcticOcean_MG_CB11_86 (SPAdes) (version 2) | ecosystem: Environmental > Aquatic > Marine > Oceanic | place: Arctic Ocean... | reverse complement strand
CTGGGACAATGCTTCCACTCAGGTGCATCCGCATCAATAGCACCAACACGACGGCGACACTCATGAACGCGATGTATCAGATCTAAGTCCCATGACTGTCACGGAGCTCATTACCGGCGCATTGCAAGATCTGCGCGTCATCCAAAGCGGAGAAGTGGTCTCGGCAGACGATGCGGCACTTGGCTTGTCGCGTTTGAATGATTGGATTAATACGCTGGCAACAGAGCGGTTAAGCGTGTATACCCTTACGCGCACTGTGTGGACCCTCGTTTCTGGAACGGGTTCCTACACGATTGGAACAGGGGCGACTGTTAATATCGCACGGCCCACAGGTCCGTTAGCGATTGAAAATATCGGGTTTCAGGATACCGCGCCCGATACGACCATTGAATACAATCTCGGGCCTCCACTCACGGAAGATGCGTATGATGCCATCGCGCAGAAGACGCTCACCTCGACCTTTCCGCAGGTCTGGTACTACAACCCTACATACGATGCTAGCGGCTATGGCGTGTTGATCCCTTACCCGATCCCGACCAGCACTACGCTCGAGGGTGTCATCTACTCACTGACACCTGTACCTGAGTTTGCAGCGGTCTCTGATACGGTGGCACTTCCGCCAGGGTATCGGCGGTTTCTACGAACAGGATTGGCGCTCGAGCTCTCTTCAGCGTTTGATGCTGGCATTACGCCGGCGTTGCAAGTGGCCGCGATGGAAAGCAAGGCTGATGTAAAGCGAGCGAATATGCGTCTCTCTGATATGTCGTCCGGCGTAGCAGGGACGCTCTTCGGCGGTGCGGGATGGCCCTATAACATCTATTCGGATACCTAATGCTGTATCCCGGCTTTATCTCAGGGTCGTTTGCCTTGCAAAGCCCAATGGCCGATATAGAGCGCACGGTCAATTGGTATCCAGAACGCATTAATCAAGGCGCGGTTCCGTGGGGGGCCGCGCTCTATCCGTGTCCTGGTCAGTCAACATTCTTGACGGTGCCAGAGGTCAATACGCGGGCGTTGTTTTCGATGGCCGGGCGAGTCCATGCGGTTGTCGGGCCCACACTCTACGAGATATTCGACACAGCGACGGCCACGAGTCGCGGCACTGTCGTGCAGGACTCGAATCCCGCTTCGATTGCCTCGAACGGCGACGGCGGCGACGAGCTCCTTATTGCCAGTGGGACGAATGGCTACTTGCTCAATCTCTCCACGAACGGCGTCTCCACGGTCTTGACTGGAGATTGCGTGATGGCCGGAATGATTGATGGCTATTTCCTCGCCTTTAACACCGCCACCTCAAAGTTCCGCATCAGTGAATTAAACGATGGCACAACCTGGGATGCCACCCAGTTTGCCCAGCGCAGTATCGCACCAGATCCGTGGCGGGCTATGGTGATTGATGGGAGCCGGCAGATTTGGCTCATTGGGGAACAGACAGGAGAGGTCTGGTATGACGCCGGCACGAGCCCGTTTCCTTTCGCTCCCGTCCCTGGGGCCGTCTTTAGTTATGGCACCCCCGCACCCTGGTCCGTCAAGCTCGTAGGGGACACGATGTGTTGGCTGTCTCGAACAGCCGATGGGGCGGGCATGGTCGTCAGCGCCCAAGGCCCAAACCCTGTACGTATTAGCACGCACGCTGTTGAGACGGCCATTGCAGGGTATGAGCGCACCTCAAAGATTACCGATGCTGAAGCCGTGGTCTACTCAGCCGAAGGCCATATTTTCTATTGCCTGACATTCCCGAGTGCAAATGCCACATGGGTATATGACCTGGTGAGCGGGATATGGCATGAGCGTGGAGTATGGGATTCTTCAGATGGAGACTTTGGTATCTGGGGACCGCGGAGCCATGCCTATGGATTCTCTAAGCACTTAGTCGGCGATCGAAGCAGCGGATTGCTATGCGTGATGGACAACACCACCACAACCGAATGTGATGGGTCAGTCATCCGGCGCGTACGTACTCCTCCACCTTTATGGCGTAACCCAGACGTGCGCCGCATGTTTGTCAGTCGGTTCGAATTGATGATGGAGGTCGGCCTGGGTAACTCGAGTGGTGCCGGCGTCGATCCGAGCGTCATGCTGCAATCCTCGATCAATACGAAGACCTGGTCTGACGAACGCACGGCCGGTGCGGGGAAACAGGGCGCCTATGGCGTGCATGTCGTCTGGACGCGCTTGCCTTCGAGCACGCAGTGTTGGGTCCCAAGCATCACAGTGAGCGACCCGATCCCGTGGAGATTGGTGGGCGCGGAAGTCGAGGGACGTGGCTTCTGGAGGAGCGGCTGATGTCGTCAGTCCTCGCGCCTATACCAGAATTTGTCGTAGAACGTCCCGTCTCGGACGACCGTATCAGTGGGCGCGTTACCCACGCAATGCGGTATTGGTTACTGTCATTGACGGGACGTGTTGATAACACCCCGGAACGCCTGGGCACCGTCGAGAAAACAACGCAAGCAGCCTCGCTGAGTGCCACGGCTATTGCAGTGCCGTCGATTGCGCCAGGTGTCTACCGCCTCTCGGCGGCGGCCCGTATTACACGGGCGGCCTCGAGCTCTAGCTCATTAACGATTACGTTTGGATGGACTCAGGTCGTGGCCTGTACCGATAGTAGTGCTGCGATGACTGGCAATACGATCGCCACGACAGGAAGCCTCGTGGCCATCGTGCGGGCTGACCAGGCCACAAACCTCACGTATGCCACGACGTACGCATCGAGCGGCGCGACAGCTATGCAGTACCGGCTAGATATATGCGTGGAGCAACTCGTATGACGTGGGTCACGACCGGCGAAATTTCTCCAGTGTCAGAGCGCACATGAGTGACTGAATTGCGCAGAGACTGTTATATAGTTTTGATAGTGCAGTGGCCATGCCGCCAGTGAAATCAGAGGAAAATCCAATGTTAGCAGCTCTTGCACCTTATCTTATCCAGGGCGGAGTAAGCCTGTTTAATAGTCTGTCTAACCGAGGTGCGTCTGGGAAGGCGGCGAATCAACAAGCCTCTGCGAGCCGTGAGGCGGCCGAGATCCAGGCAAGAACAGCACGGGAGGCACTGGAGTATACGAAGGGCCAGTCGCGGTGGCTCCGTCAGCAATCAGAAGTTAATCGCGAGGCCAATTTCAATCAATGGTTGGCGGACCAGAAAAACGTCGAATTGCAGGGCTGGGACACAGCCGTCAACCAGCGCGGCGAGACAGCAGCAGGGCGCCGAAACATATACGACCAGGGTATTGCACAAGGACGCAATACCTATGACCGGTGGGAGGGCCAGCAACAGCGCCTGGGCAATATCGGACAACTCACAGGAGCTGCGCCGAGACAGATCGCCGGCTTGCATGAGGCCGCCTACACGGAGATGGACCCCTTGCAGCGCACTGCGCGGGCCTATCCTGGATATATCCCCGGATCGACAGAGATTCCCCCAGACCCAGCTATCGAGGCCATGACCGAGGAGCAGCAGCGGGCGACTGCCTTGACGGATCTCGCTATGCGGGAGGCGGCCGCGAGAAATGGTGTGAGCCCTGAAGAGTATAGTGCCTGGCAAGGAACGGAAGAATACGACCGGCTCATGGGGGCTGGGGGTTAGCAGTGTCTACTGGGACGACCGTGGCGAACCCTCCCGTGCCGGCCGATACATTGCCGGTTGCTCTCGCAGATCGGAATCTCGGTGGGCGTCCAGCGGGTCTCAAAGTGGGGATGCGCCTCAAGGATGGCACTATTTTCGGTCCCTACAAGCCTACGGTAGAGAAAGAGGAGTTACTGCGCCTCTGGAAAGAAAACATGGCTGCGCACATGCCCGCGATTATTGCGTCGCAGATTCTGTCGGCCGTAGGACAGACTCATTTGCAGATTCGTGATAAGTCGGGTCGCTGGGCGCATGTCACTGATCCAGAGAAGGCATCTGAAGCACTAAATCGCGGAGAGAAGCACTACCGCTTGACGAGCGTGAGTCCCAATACACAAGCCTTGGCTCAGATCATGGACCGAATGTTCGGGTCGCCCAAGCAATCAATTGAGATAGACGTGCAGCCCACGACGAATTTATCTGATACCGAGTTAGTCGAAGGATTAAATGTGTTGCTGAGTAAGTTGCAGTATTCAGCTCAAGGGGAAATCTAATGTCACAAAGGCCGCGTACCGCGCATGAAGAAGCGATGGAGGACTGGTTTCGTGGTGGAAGCCAAGGGCCACCGCCAAAAGAGGAAGACTATCCAGACACGGACATTCCCGGTCCTCCTATAAGCACAGACAGCGAAGAACCCAAGTACGAAAACCCTTTTGGATCAGAAGAGGGGGTTCAGTCACCGACCGATGCCGGCGTCCATGCCATGATCGAGCGCGACAAGGGCGACTGGTTAAATAATTTACGGACACACGCCTCGGGATTCAGCGAATCTGGCGAGGGGTCTAACTGGGAAGATGTAGCCCAGGATGAGTTGGATGGGGCTATCCGGCAGATGCAATATGCCGACAATGCCGGAACAGACCCACAGCGATGGCTCGATGAAGCCAAAGCGAGAATCACCAGACGCATCCAAGCTGACGATACAGGCGATGACTCAGGCAGCAACGACGGTAGAGGAAACCAGTCGGGCAACAGCAGAGGAAACCAGTCGGGCAACAGCAGAGGAAACCAGTCGGGCAACATGGGGCAGATGCTAGGGCCCAACAGGAATCGGGAAGGGTATACCCAGGCGCCAACTAACTCGCTGGGCCGTCCAACGAGTATCATTGGCAATTTCGAGGGCGCAAGTCCGGCGGTACCGCAAGTGGACCCGTATGGGCCAACGGCTCCGTATGCGGCCCCAGACCCCTATGCGGCGTCCACGTACACAGCCCCAGACCCGTATGCGGCTGGCGCATACACGGCACCGACTTATGCCTCTCCGGTCCCATTCACGGCACCGACCGCGGCCGACATGGCAGCGGACCCCGGTTATCAGTTCCGCCTACAGCAGGGCCAGCAAGCACTGGAGCGAAGCGGTGCGGCCCGTGGGGTTACTCGGACAGGGGGTACGCTGAAGGACGTTTTGGATTATGGGCAACAGGCGGCGAGCCAGGAATACGGCAATGTGTATAACCGGATGGCGAACCAATACGGCATGAACGAGGGCCTTCGCGGTGAAGCGTTTGATCGGAATGCCGGCAATGCCCGAAACGCCTGGACAGGGAACGAAGCCGGCCGAGCGCGGGCCTACGACGTGAATGCGTCAAACGCCTGGAATACCTGGGCGGGGAATGAGACGGGTCGGGCGCGCGCTTATGATGTGAATGAGGCCAACCGTTTGTCAGCCGAGCGCCAGACGCAGCAAGGACGCACGACGGGCTACCAAATCGGGGCCAACCAACAGCAGCAGGATTATCAGAATAAGTATAACAATTGGGTGCAGTCCTACAATCAGTGGAGACAGCAAGGCCAGGATCGGTTCGGAGAACAGTACAGCCTGGCGAGGAGCTAACGAGAGCCATGCCTCCCTTTCAATATCGTACCGTCCAAGACCCCTACGTCGGGTCCATTACCAACCTAATGGGCGCGGGTTCTCGAGCTCGTGCGCAGTCGATCCGTGAAGTAGGGAATATACGCGCGCAAGAAGCCCGGGAAAAGGGTGCTATCACATCGCAAATGATTGGGAGCCTTGGCCAGATTGCCGGCGAGGGCTACGAGAGCCATCAGGAAGCGAAGGCTGATCAGATCTACAATGATCTAATCAAGACCATAGATAAAGAGACGATTAGCTTCGATAGAACGGATAGGCTGCACCCTCAAGATATGCCGGGGGCGTCTACGGGAGTAGGGCCGGCACCGCCGACCGAGCAAGTGTCGTATGAGTCGGGCGCGCGCGAAGGCGACTACGAAAATGGCATCTACACAGAGGAGCCCATCCAGGATATTGTTCCCCCCTCACCGGAGTCGCTCGACCGTGTTGGCTATACAAGTGAAGGGCCGGGGTATTCACGCATCAATACAGGCGACACGGGTTTTCTCGGTCCTCAAATGCCTGGGAGTGGGACGGGACTGAATGAGCCTCCGCCTCCAGTGCCCGACCAGTCATGGCCGGGAGTGCTTGGAGACATCACCGAGGGCCAGCAAGCAGATCGCGGCCGCCTCTTCACGCACATTACAGACGATGGGCGCCACGACATTAGCACGCTCCAGTCGGCATTGATCGAGAAGGGTGTCCCGCCTACTCAAGTACGTCGCCTTCTCTCACGGGCTTCGGAACGAAATGAGGCGATTGCTCAATTCAATGAAGCCAATGCGAAAGAGAACGCTCGGGAAGAAGACATACAGCACGACCGCAATCTGATAGTGCTCTATGAGACCTATGGAAACCATCCAACCCAGTCCCAGTTCATACAAGTCTTAGGACGCAAGCGGGGCATGGAGGACTATACGAAGTATCTCAATCTAGAAAATGCGTCAAGTCTACTTCGTCAGACCCAGCGCGAGAATCTGCCCTCTGTTTTACGGTCGATCGTGGCAGGAGTCAGAGGTCTCTATGGCACTGGGCGCGCGCAAAGTGGCGCTTTCGCGGCAATGATTGATAGTCATAGGGCTGAACTTGGCGATGATCTGGCTCAGGGCCTGATAGATGGTGGCATCGACGGATTAGAGGCAACCATCAAGAGTCAACTCGCGGTAATTGATCCGCCGGCCAAAGAAGATCAGCTAGATCATGAAGGGCTGGTTGTGAAAGCCGAGGCAGCCCATAGGTCAGCCAGTAATACTTTTGGAGCAGAGTCTCCAGAGGCTGCTGCGACGGCGGGTCAAGTCGCGGAAGCCAGGCACAACCAGAGACTAGGCGTTATCAGGAAGGCTGCGCCCACTACACGCTCTACAACCGTTCCGAAGAATTTTGAAGAGCAGTATTTTGCCTATATCCAGGCGCGCAATAAACATCGAAAAGGATCTCCAGAGTGGACTCGCTTGGATAACCTGGCAACTGAGACTGAGCCACATCTAAACCCCACTGAACTGCAGGATCTAGCTCCATTTTATACGAAGTACAACGATCTTGGCGAAGATAGGTATAAGGAGATTAAGGATCTCGACAAGATAATACGTACGTCCCAGGGAAAAGGCCCAGGGATGAGCGAAGAACAAATCGCGGCACTGAACCCTGAAATGGCAATCATAGCTAGTCTTGCGTTGGCCGGAGATAAGCAGGCTCCGCTTCCGGAGAATTTCAGGATCGAGCAGATGAAAGCGATACAGGGTCGCTTTGACGAGGGGGTACGTACCTTAATGGCGAGTGCTACGGCGCAAGGCATCCCATTTGAAGTGCCTTCAGGTGGGAGCCCAGCGACACCGGTACCCTCTGTGAAGGGCCTATCATGGCCAGAAGCCCTCGCCGCTGAAACGGGAACGGCCACTTCTGGGAAACGCTCTGCCGCAGTCATAAGATCGTTCTATGGGGGCAACCTCCCTAGTAACATGAGGGAAATGTCTGACGAAGAGCTCGAGCGAGCGTACGCCGAGTCCTTCTCACGGTAATGGCATGCGAGAGAATCAACGGTTAATAGATAGTCCCGTTAAACGGTCTCTGCCTAAATGGCCTAGTAATCTACCGCCAATACCGAGTACCTACCGAGCACAGACGCGCCGGCCATTGCCTCAATGGCCCGACAATCTGCCCGAAATACCGGACACCTATCTAGGGCAGACGCGCCAGCCTGACCAGCCTTCGGCATCGCCAGGCCCACGAACGCCACTCCAGCCTGACGTAAGTTCCGAAAAAGACCTCTACGCACAGAAAGATCCCCCCCCTTTATCTGCCGGGGCTGGATTAGGTCGCGGCGTTGATCTGACTCAGGCTTTAGTTGGAGGGGCGATCGAAGTCTCAGGAGAGATCACTGGCATTGACAGGATCGCGGATGCCGGTGAGCGTATGCGAAAACGCAATGTTGCGGAGATGGAGGAAAATCCACGATCCGCAGAGTTCCAGGATGTCCTCGAAGATCCCGCGGAGTTCCCGCAGTGGGCCAAGGAAGTCGGAACGGAAAATCTGCCAATGATGGGCACGATGGTTGCCGGCGGCGGCGCTGGATTCCTTGTGGGAGGACCCATTGGTGCAGTTGTCGGAGCCCTTGCGCCGCTAGTCTTTGGTGTAGGAGAGGCACAACTAGCAATTAAGGGACGCGACCCCGAGATGGAGGCGCCCTGGTATGCCCTGTCTGGCGGCGTGCTCATTGCGGCGCTTGACAGGATCGTCCCCGGCAAACTCGGTGGGCATCTTGTTGCGCGGTTCGGTCGCAAGCCCGCCGAAGCCATTGTAAAACAGGCGCTCGCAAAGCCACTCCAGTCACGATTTGTGCAAGGAGCGGCCACTATCGGTTCCAAGACTGTCCAGGGGATGTCAACTGAGGCGATTACCGAAGCCTTGCAGGAGGTGGTGGGCGAGGTAAATGCGGCCCTGGCGACTGGCACCGACATGGACTGGGACGAGATGGGTCGCCAGGCCCTAGAAGCCGGCGCAGCCGGCGGCTTGGTTGGAACAGGCACAGGGGCCGTCACTGGCGCGACAGATATCCGGAGAGCGCCACCACCGGAAGCGCCAACTGCGCCACCGCTCGAGGTCACACCCGAGACAGGGCCCGAAGTCACGGTTGAGGCAGAACCTGTAATCACACCTCAACCAAGGCCGATACCGACACCTGAAGTAGCCCCAGGGCCTCCTGTGGCCCCCATGGAGACCGAAGTGCCAGTCGGTAAGCCCCTGGGCCCCACACTGCCGCCCGTGGCGCCCACAGAGGCCAAGGCGGGGCCTGTGCCCCCTGCTGGAGCTCCCAGCGGGGTTCCTGCTGAGACTACAGCCGCGGACCCAGGTGTACTCCCTGCCGTAGTTGGAATGGCAGTGGATGGGCCCACTGAGGCGCCTAAGGACGTCTCTGCGCTTCGCGGACTCGTGGCTCGATACGGCGAGCAAACTTCGCCATATGTTAAGAACGACACAGATCAGTCTGCGCGTTTTACTCCTGCAACCCTCTATCAGTTAAGGCGGATCAGAGACGAGCTAGAGGAATTTAAGTCTATTGCGGGGTTTACGGTATATGACGAGTACGGCCCTGGCGTAACGGTTGAACGTCGAACGCCTCCGTCACCGCGCGCACGGGTGGCGGAAGACATTGAAGCGTCTTCTCATCGGAATAGGAACGCTAAATCGTCCGCAACCAGCTACAAGCGGATAGTGGACGCGGTTAATGTCCTTCTCAAGCCAGGCCAGTCGAGAGTTCACAATAACGTCGCAGAGGGCGCGCTGCGGGTAGCGGAAATGCGCGAGGCGAATGACTTCACCGATATTCAGCAGCCGCAGCTAGAGAAGCCTTTTGACGAGACATTCAAAGACACCTCGGAAGAGCAAGTCACATCGGCGCGGAAGCTCAGACAAGCCTGGTTCGATGCCGATGAGGCATCTACGAAAGCAGATGCTCGCGTCCGCGAGGTGAAGCGTGACCAAGACTCGGACAACTATTTCCGAGACATTAGCGCAGCCGAAGAGGCGTCAGAGCAAGCCGATGCAGAATCCTCAGAGGCTCGCGATATATACGAAGCCGCACTGAATGATCTCTCCGAGGAGCAACGCGCACAACTTGACGAAGGTGACGTTCTAAAAACGCTCTTTCGAGAACTGGCCAGGCGCGTCCATCCAGACCTCGCGACGAATGACGGCGATCGAGAGAGGCGGACGCGCGCGATGGCGGAGGTGAATCGTGCCTACAAGGACAGTGACGAGGCACAGTTGCGGGCGATTCTTGGTGAATGGGAAGCGAGTCCTGACGCAACGCCTGATGTAGACGTCCTTAAGACCGGAGAGTCCCAAGTTCGGCTACCAGAAGCCGGCAAAGTTCGTGACGTCGATGTGGACACGCCAGAGGTAGCCGACCTGCCGTTTTCGCTTCAGCCTGAAGCGGGAGTCCCGACGACCGGAGAAGTGGCAGCACAGCAGCCCGCGCTTAATGACATAAGTGACGCAGAGGCGCAGTACAACCTCGGGTTGAAGTATTCCGAAGGGCGTGGCGTCCCGCAGGATGACGCCCAAGCGGTGGCATTGTGGCGCAAGGCCGCCGACCAGGGACACGCAAACGCGCAGTACGAACTTGGGATTGCGTATTACGACGGACAGGGCGTCCCGCAGGACGATGCCCAGGCGGCGGCATGGTGGCGCAAGGCCGCAGACCAGGGACACCCAGACGGGCAGCAAAGCCTTGGGTTTGCGTATCGCAGAGGGGTGGGTGTCCCGCAGGATGAAGACCAAGCGGAGTTTTGGCTTCGCAAGGCAAAGAGCCAGTCCATCGCCCAGGGCCGTCTACTTGATGATGGGGAGGCAGACGCCCAGGATGATGAGGGCGCGCGACCGATGCTGGGCGGGGGCGACACGACCGCTGCCTCGAGAGGGGAGTTCGCTGAGTTCGGGCCGGATCAATCAGGAAAGGACGATATTCGTCCAGCGGAATTCCCAGAGCTAGTGCTGTTAGCGAGAGAGCTGTTAAAACACGCACCGAAAGTTATGAAGCGCTTTCGGGGGGCAGCAGGAACGCTTGGCCTATTTCGCGGATCTGGCGGAGGGAGCATTGAGCTCTTGGCCGATCTATTCAAGCAAGGGAATGAATTTAAGTTAGCAGCCACGTTGGCACATGAGATTGGCCACGTAGTCGATTGGTTGCCTCAAGAAACTCTCGCCCGCGGCAATCTCTTGGGGCGCCTACAGTCGCTGCGAAAGTTTATGGGCAGCTCGTTTTCGCTGCCTGGGCACGCCCTGGCGGGAAAGTTTGCGCTCAGGCCGGCCGATCTGGTGATTCGAAACAAGGACATCTTGGCGGAGCTAAAGGCGTTCTCTCGAGAATGGCGCCCCTGGAACCCAGAGACGGCCAGCAAGCAAGAGAAGCTCTACCGGAATAGTGCGCGAGAGCTCTATGCCGATGCGTTGTCAGGTTTATTGATCCGGCCTGGACTGTTACGCACGCGAGCGCCGAAGTTCTACGAAGCCTTCTTTGCGCTACTGGAGAATAAGCCGGATGTGAAAGCGCGGTACTTCGAGATCCAAAATCTACTGAGCCAGCCACGCACGACTCTCGTCGCTCAGCGACACGAACGGCTCATCGAGGGATTTAGGCAAGGGGAAGAAACAGCGCTCGAGCTACAAGCAAAGGAAGAGGCGCGTAGAAAAAACGAGGGGGGCATCGTAAATGCGTGGGAACGGATAAAACGAGAGCTGGTCGATCTTGCGCGCCCGCTTGAGAGGCTCTATGAGAAGCATAACGTACCAGAGCACGCCCGACTGACCTACATGCTAGAAGAAAAACGGTATTTAGGCGGCGTCCTTAAGGCGTTTACTGCAAAACACATGGACCCGATCCTTGCGGCGATAAATCCAGATATCGGCATGGATGCCTTCGGGAGCGCCCTGGTATACGAACGGATTATTTCCGGAGATCGGAGTGACATAGCCAATCCGACAGGGATAAGCCCCTCCACAGCAGCAGAACAATACGCACACCTGAAAGAGGAACTGGGACCAGAGAAAACCAAAATCTTAGAGACCCAGCTCGGGCGCTTCCAAGAGATGGTACAGGTCATTGCTGAAGATGGATATAAGTCGGGGCTCTACAGTGACGCCATGTACGAATCCATGCGGAAGAATCCGGCCTATGCGACGTTCCAGGTCGTTGAGTACATGGATAAGGACTTGTCGGCGCGAGTTTACAATCAGAAAGGGACACTGCTAGAGATTGCCAATCCCGCGTGGTCAACCTTCATAAAAACACTAGCAATCATTGGTGAAATCGAGCGCAACAACAGTAGGCGAAAGATCGTTGAGGGACTCCAAGAATTCTCTCCAGAAGAGGTGACTCCAGCCAAGGTGTCGATGAGTACGCGAGACGATGGCGGCATCGTGCGCACATTTACTATGCCGCCTCGCGGAGAGGGGATCGTTGAGTTTAAGGCGAAGGGCGTTACGCAAGGATATTACCTGGATTGGTATGTGGCCAATGCCATTCAATACGAGTCCCCGAGATACAACAGTCTAATTCTTGAAGTTATTACGCGGATGAACAGCGCGTGGTTTCGCCCTCTCTTCACCATGATAAACGTGGGATTCATGGCAGCGAATAGCCGTCGGGATTGGAGCCGTTTTTACAAAAATAACCCCAAGATGACGATTGCTAAATCCATTAGGCTATACATCGAGGCCGTGCCGATGGCGAGAGCCCGGGCGCTTGGGCCGCCTAAGAATCCGACTCCAAAAGAAGTAGAAGCGCAGGAACTGTTACTGGCGACCCTTGGTCATCGCATGCTTAGTAACACCTGGGAGGACGTCGTAAAGGGGCAAGAGGACGCCGACGTTATTTTTGAACGGATTCTGCGTCAAGCAGGAGCGCCAGGAATGGGTGGGCCGTTACCGAAGCCCTACTTGAAGCCGCTTTTGGCCGCCATAGATGCTGTTTTCAATCTCGGAACTTTTATAGAGACTCTTCCGAAGGCGGCGCAAGTCTACTATCTCACTGAGGAAAATAGGGAGGCTGGCATGTCGCCCGAAGAGGCGGTTTCTAAAATAACACCCGAAGAGCGCCGCACGCTGCGTCGGGATATCGGAAGCCCAGACTTTCTCCAACTCACTGGATGGAAGCCATTGACGAATAATATTGCGCTATATTCAGACTCGATGGTTCAGGGAATGCGGAGTGATTTGCGTGTGTCCACGGACCCAAGCCATCCCAAGACGATGGGGCTATCTGGGTGGTGGTGGAAGACGATTGGCATCGACGTGGTTCCCAAGCTCTTTATGGTGGCGGCCTTGTATGGATGGTTGGGTGACGAGCTCAAGCGCTTCTATGAACGTGTGACCGAATATGATCGCACAAATTACACGCCGATTCCGTTATGGTGGACAAACATGATTGGCCCGGTGACGTATTTCCGGATGCCGCATGGTGACTCCGGACGACTCATTGGGGCTTTAGCTTATAAGTCGATGATACACACCCTGGAAGGCCGAAACGCGGCCCAGGGCTTAGTCGCCTTTTTCGATTTAGCCGCCGGTCAAATACCCTCACTCACGCCCCCCGTGAGCGCCGTTGTGTCAACCGTGGAAATGGCGCGCGGTGGAAATCCCCGTGATTCTTTCCGGCAGCGCGACCTGTTGTCACGGCAAGAGCAGGAAGCACGAGGATGGCCGGCCTGGAAGAAGTTTTTCGGATGGAGTTTCCAGAATTTAGGGGGGAGCACCTTCTGGAAATTCTATCCAGGCGAACGATTGCCACAGAAGAAGACAAGGACCCAGACATTCTTGGATCTGCCTATGGTTGCCCCGCTTCTCGGTCGGTTTATCCGAAGTACAGACTATGGCGATACGGAGCGCCTCCTGGCACTACTCAAAGAAGGAGAGCAGGAAAAGGCCCAGGGACGCCAGCGCGAAAGAAGCGCAGTCTATGACATAGTTCAGCGGGTGTACACCGGGGGGCCGGAGGGGTGGGAGGGTAAGAATTTCACGGAAGAAGAGCTTAATGCAGTGGCACTGGGGATTGTCAGTGACGCATGGCCAGATGATCCAGTTCGCGCCGCTGCACGGTACACATCTCAAGATATTCAGAAGGAGATCAAGGAGTCAGTAGCCGGTGGAATGGCCGGGGCGTTCCTGCGTGAATGGATGAACGCGCGCACAAAACCCGATCGTGGAATCATCGTACGGGAATGGATGAGGGCCCTTGGAGTCAAATGAGCCATCGACACGCTTGTGGTGTCCACGTACACTAGAAGAGGAGGAGCATGATGCCCAAAGTCGGTAAGCAAGTCTATGCGAGTGTGAAGAAAGCGAAGGCGGTTTCCAAGCAAACCGGCAAGAAACTCACGTACACGAAACGTCCGTCCGCCTATAAAGGATAAGCCAGATGGCCCTCACGCTCACTCCGACCCCATTCCAGCAGGTGCTCGTTGATGGTGAGCCCCAGTCTGGGGCGAAAATTACCACCTACACGGCCGGCACCACGACCGCGGCGGCGACCTATACCACCAGCGCGGGCGATGTCGCGAATGCGAACCCGATCGTGGCGGATGCCCAGGGCCGCTACGTGGCGTATCTCTCGGCGGGTGCGAGTTATAAGTTTGTCATTACGACCTCGGCGGACGTGGCTATTGACACGCAAGACAATGTGAGCTCCGTGCCTGGGGCGTCAGTCAATCTCGACGTGCTAGGGACCGTGGGTGAGGCCGTCACCGCCGGCCAGGTGGTGTATATCAGTGACGGCTCTGGGAGCAAGACGGCCGGCCTGTGGTATCTCACCGACTCAGATAATACCTACTCGAGCTCCAGTGCTGCCGAGATCGGGATCGTTCCGAGCGCGATTGTGATTAACACGGAAGGGACGATTCGGCTGGCGGGGCGCATTGCGACCGCGGGCTCTGTGGTCGTTGGCTCCCTGTATTACTGTAGCGCCACGCCTGGCGCGATGACCGCCTCGGCTCCAGCAAATGTGCGCACCATTGGCATTGCCGACACGACCTCCACGATTATTCTGAATGCCAATACGGCGGTGACGGGTCTCCCGAACCCCATCACGCAAGATCTGTTGTTCACCGACAACACGTACGACATCGGCAAGATCGCGGCCTCGCGTCCACGCGACGGGTTCTTTACGAGGAACGCGGTGGTGGGCGGCACGTTGGGTGTCACGGGAGTCGCGACGCTGACCGCACAGCCCATTCTGTCTACGCTCACCGCGTCCAGGGCGGTGTTTAGCGATGGCAGCAAGGGACTGGTGAGCAACGCCATCACCGGCACCGGCAATGTCGTGATGTCCGCGAGTCCAACCCTCACAGGCACCATCGGGGCGGCGGCCATGACGCTCTCGACGCCGTTGCCGGTGGCATCTGGTGGCACGGGGATCGCGACCATCACGGCGAACACCGTCATGCTCGGGGCTGGAACCTCCGATGTCACGCTCCTGGCTCCAGGCTCATCAGGCAACCTGATGACCAGTAATGGCACGGTGTGGGGATCGACTGCGCCCGCCGCCGTTGAATCAATCGATTATCTCCAAATTGAAGTGATGGTGAACTAATGGCAAATGCCACAGCGATGATCCCGTTTTCCGGCAGCACGCAGGGGCAGGGGGTCAAAGTCGCAGCGACCTCCAGTGCCGGAACGCTAATCCATACGACCGGCACGAGCGCGACGATTGTGGATCGCCTCTCGGTCTGGGCCTACAACGCGCACTCGGCAGATGTGCTGCTCACCATTGAGTTCGGTGGGGCCACGGCCCCCGACCAAAATATCGTGCAGACCATCACCACGAAAACGGGATTAACCCTAGTGGTGGACGGCTTGATCCTCCTGGGGAACGGGAGCGCGGCACTCACGGTTAAGGCGTTCGCCGCGACCACGAACGTGATCGTTTTGAGCGGCTACGTGATGCGGGTGACGCCATGAAGCAGGGCGTGAGCGCGAACGAACTGTGGACGCAGGTACCGCTAGCAAACCGGACGGTCACAACTACAGCCACCTCGGTCGTAAACTCCGTTCAGCGTGGGACAATTTCACACACGGGGTCCGCGTCGTCGTGGACCGCCACGATCTCGTCCGTGGATACCGGAAAGTCTGTCGTTTTCAATGGCGGCACGCGGACTGAAATGTCTGCCCTGAGCAAGGCCATGACGACTATCACACTGACGAACGCGACGACTGTCACGGCGCAGACGGCTGCCACGCCAGATGACAGCAATGGCCGAACGACATATGAGGTATTGGAGTACACCTAATCATGAGAAGTTTCGTACAGCTAGACGACGACGGCAACGCCGTCGCTACGCTGGAGTCGCCGTATCCGCCAGGATCTGATAGAGCAGTGGTGCCGGATCATTTTGTTGAGGTGACAGACCTTGATCCACAGGACTGGCTCGTGATGCGGTGGACCGGTTCGGCGTTCGAGGCGCGGACGGATCTGTAAGCCTCGCACTCGCGTCAGCCCATGCCCGATCCCCTCACTCGCGACGAGTTCCTAGCCCACCTTGTGCCTATCCGAGGTCGGCTGGATGAGGTCGTGGGGTTGCAGCGGCTGGCGAATGGCCGTGCCTCGAAAGTCGAGTCTCGTCTGGCGGTCTTAGAAGATCGCAGTCCACATCGAGCGAGCCTCATTGCGGGGGGCGCGTCAGCGGCGGCGGTTGGGGGTCTTGCCGCCGCCGCTAAATTGCTGGGGTTCTTCCCGTGAGCCGCGCCCTCGACGACCTCGCGCCCTCGTTTCGCCCGGTCGCCTTCGAGCTCCTGGCCCGGTGCGTGGAGGCCGGCATCCCGGTCCTCGTCGTCGATACGCTCCGCACAGATGCCGAGCAGGCCATCAATATCGCCAGAAAGGCGTCTTGGGTCGTCAGGAGCCGCCATCAGGACGGTCTGGCTATCGACATCGTGCCCTACTCGGTCTTCGACGCGCATGGCGCTGACAAGCTCCTGTGGGACGCCAGCGACCCTATCTGGCAGAAGGTCGGTGCTCTGGGTGAGGCACTGGGGCTGCGGTGGGGTGGCCGGTGGACGCAGCGGGACATGGGCCACTTCGAGATCGTAGAGCCGCTGGATATGCCTGTCTCGGGATCACCTGTATGAACATCTTTGGGGCGCTCCGTCTCTGGAGCAAAGTGAAACCGATCATCTCGGTCATGGAGGACGCACAAATGAGCAGCAAACCCATCTGGAAATCGCGCATGTTCTGGCTGAATATCCTGACTCCGGCGGCAGACTTGGTTGGCATCCTGCCGCTCCCTCCCGGCACTGTCACGCTGGTGTTGGGCTTGATCAACGTCGCGCTGCGGGCGATCACCTCGACGCCGGTCCATGTACTCCCGAGGCCTAGCGACTAAGCTCGACTTTCGTCATGAACACCGGCGTATTCGGCCCCATGTATGCGCCGACGACGTTGTACTCGAAGAACTCCAGCGCCCCATCCTCCGACATCCCGTCACGATCTCGGAGGATGTCAATACATGCCTCGTAGTCGTAGATCGCGACGGCTGCATTGAACTGAAAACCGAAGCCGAGGAGCGCGGCCTCGAATCCGTCCGCTAGGAGCGCGTCGCCGTATGGTTTGATATTCATATCAGTCACTCAGGTGGATCGCCCTTGCAGGGGTGACGCTTGAAGTCCTGCCGCGCGGCGGGGACGGGCCGACTTGGGCTGGCGTTTCTGGCGTTTCTTCCGTGGCTTCCGCTCCATCTCTAGTCGAGCCGCCGCGCACCGCTGGCATGTCTGCGCCGTGCCGGGCTCCCAGGTGCCGTCAAGGCGCTGCCCGCACAGGATGTAGCACCAATGGCCGCCCCTGGAATCGCGCAGGAGCTCTTCGAAGGTCACTCCCGGGGCCGCGCCCGACGGTAAACCCAGACGAGCTCGTAGCCGACTTTCGCCGCGAGGAGCTGGCTCACGCCTTTTCTGCCCGATAAGATATGGCTTAGTGAGCCCTTACTGATTCCGATTTGGCGCTCGTAGGCGGACTGGCCGCGCTCGGCGATCCGCTGGCGTATCGCATCGAGGACTGCGGAGACGTTCTCAGTTTTCGGTGGTGGTTGTTGTGGCATAAATAATTACAGTGTCGTTGCGTCTTCGATGGACTCGATGATCTCGACCCAGACCCCGGCCTCGCCGAACTTCGCCCAGAACGCCGCCTCGGCCTTCGTCAGCCGCCGCGCACTCGGCTTCTTCGCGCCGTCCTTAATCTCGACCAGAACCAGCCGT
>Ga0209403_10003496_pt1 | contig 17717 bp, 17 predicted proteins | sample ArcticOcean_MG_C_8_FD_187440 | JGI IMG/M metagenome (GOLD analysis project Ga0209403, IMG submission 187440) | Marine microbial communities from western Arctic Ocean - ArcticOcean_MG_CB11_86 (SPAdes) (version 2) | ecosystem: Environmental > Aquatic > Marine > Oceanic | place: Arctic Ocean... | reverse complement strand
AAACATTTATATTTTTTTTATTGATTTTTTTTTTTAAACCCCCATATTAATAATAATGGCAATTCAAAAAGCAAAATTTTCAATAGGAGACATTGTAAAACATAAACACTTTGAGTTCAGAGGTGTAATTTATGATGTGGATTTCGAATTTAATAATTCTGAAGAATGGTATCAATCTATTCCAAAAAATGTTCGTCCAAGAAAAAACCAACCTTTTTATCATTTACTTGCTGAAAATGATGAGATTACTTATGAGGCCTATGTTTCAGAGCAAAACCTTCTTATGGACGATTCAGAGGACCCTATTAAACACCCTTTAATTGAAGAGATTTTTTCTGGAAGAAAAGGCTCTAGCTACTTTAAGCCCTCCAATTAATTCTTTTTTTAAACACAATTAGCTCAAATCTTAGACATATATAGTTGTTATCTATAATTATGTTCTGATCAAGAATGTTAAATAACGTTTTTATCATTATTTTCTCTCTCTGCATTCTTGATCAGGATGACTTTTCATAATAAAAATAAAATTATCTTTTTTTAATATATAATTTAAAAATGTTTAAATCTTTTGAACCTAATAAAATTTTTGCAATCACCTCTAAGGCACCTAAATATGTTTTATTTTTATTTATCGTTGTCTTAACAATTGGGTTAACCGAAGCACTTGTTCTATCCCCAGAAGATTATAAACAAAGTGATGCAGTAAGAATTATGTATGTACATGTGCCGGCTGCATGGATATCCCTTGGAATATTTTCAAGTTTAGCTTTGTTATCCGTTGGAAGCTTTGTTTTTAAAAATAAAAATTTTGCTTTAATTGCTAAAAGTTTAGCTCCCTCTGGGTTTGTTTTTAATATTATAGCATTAGTTACAGGTTCAATTTGGGGTAAACCTACTTGGGGAACTTGGTGGGCTTGGGATGCAAGAATAACCTCCATGTTAATTTTAGCTTTATTTTATGGAATGTATTTATTGGCTTGGAGAATTTATGAGGACAAAGAACAAGTAATAAAGGTTACCTCCTTGATTGCAATTTTAGGAGTGGTAAATGTGCCCATCATTAAATTTTCTGTTGATTGGTGGAACACACTACATCAACCAGCTTCAATTAATATTTTATCAACCAACACAGCAATTCATACATCAATGTTAATCCCTTTGGGCATTATGACTGCGTCATTTTCCCTTTTTTCACTGCTCATTTTTTTGATGAAATATAATACTGAACTGATAAAAGTAAAAAATAAAGGATTAGATAGATTATGATAAATGAAATAATTTCAATGAATGGGTACGGAGCTTACGTATGGTCAGCTTTTTCATTCACATTGATTAGTTTTACAGCTTTATATTTTGTAACTAAATTACAACTTTCAAAAGAGCAAAAAAGATTTGTTTCTAAATTTGGTTCTCTAAATGTAGAGAAAGCTAGAGCTGCAAGATCACAAAATATTAATAGAGAAATATTATCTAATACATCGAATATTTAACTAATAAACCATGTATGGTAAAAAAGTTAAATTACGATTTATATTCTTAGCTTTAATTTTAGCCTCAGTAATTTTAACAGTTTTTCTAGTTTTACAATCATTAAAAGAAAACGTTGTATATTTCCAGTCTCCATCTGAAATAAAGTCTTTAATAGAATTGGATAAAAAGAAGATAAGAGTAGGTGGAATGGTTAAAGAACAATCAGTTTTTATAAATTCCAATGAAGTTAATTTTATTATTACTGATTTTAAAAATGAAATTAATGTTATTTATTCAGGGGCCATTCCAAATTTATTTGCAGAGGGAAAAGGAGTAGTTGCTGAAGGCTTTTTAAAGGATAAAAATTATTTTTCTGCTACTAAAATTTTGGCAAAGCACGACGAAAATTATATGCCTCCAGAAGTTAAAGAAGCTATAGGAGATAAATAAATTGCTCGCTAATCAGATAGGTTATTATTCTTTAATTTTAGGCTTACTGCTTTCATTTTTACTTTGTGGTGTTTCAATTAAAGACCTTAATAGTAGAAGTAAGCAGATTAATCAAAATGTATTATCCTTATCTTTTCTACAGTTAATTTTCGTAATTGTAAGCTTTTTAAGCTTGATCTTATCTTTTATAAACTCAGATTTTAGTAATGAGACAGTCTTTAATAACTCACACACTACCAAACCATTATTTTATAAAATTTCAGGAACATGGGGAAACCATGAAGGAAGTTTATTGTTATGGTTATTAGTATTAACTTTATTTATTTTTCTATTTTTAATTAAATCAAGAGAACAACCTAAAAAATATAGAATTTTAACTTTATTATTTCAACAAATAATAATTATTGGATTTTTTTTATTTGTGCTGATGACGTCTAACCCATTTAATTATTTATTTCCAATTCCTACTGAAGGTCTTGGCCTTAACCCAATTTTACAAGATCCAGCTTTAGCAATTCATCCTCCAATTTTATATTTAGGTTACGTTGGTACATCAATAATATTTTCGTCATCACTTGCTGCAGTTACACAAAATTATGTTTCAAAAGAATGGGGCCAACACATTAAAAAATGGGTTTTAGTTTCGTGGATTTTTTTAACTATAGGAATTATGCTAGGATCAATTTGGGCTTATTATGAGCTAGGATGGGGAGGTTTTTGGTTTTGGGATCCAGTTGAAAATGTTTCTTTAATGCCATGGCTAACATTAACAGCATTATTACACTGCATTATAGTATTGGAGAGAAGAGCTGCGTTAACATCTTGGGTGGTTATACTATCTATTACAACATTCACTCTAAGCATGTGTGGAACTTTCTTGGTTAGGTCTGGAATATTAAATTCTGTACACACATTTGCAAACGATCCTGCAAGAGGGATTTTTATATTAATCTTTTTATTTATTTTAACTGTTTTATCTTTAGGAATATTTTTTTTCTTTCACAAAGAAAATAATAAAAACTCAAATAATTTTTTTTGGCTTAGTAGAGAAACTTCAATATTAATAAATAATTGGTTTATGATGTATTTTTTATCTGTTGTTTTAATTGGTACAGTCTATCCAGTTTTTCTAGATGTAATATCTTCCGAAAAAATTTCAGTAGGGCCTCCTTTTTATCACAAATTAATAGTCCCTTTTTTAATACCATTTTTATTATTTATGTCTCTTGGACCAAAGCTTAAATGGATTAAGTCAAAAATTGAGAATAAAAATTCATTAATTATTACCTTTGTAATTTCAGCAATGTTAACATTTTTTATAATAAAAAATTTAACAACTGATTTACTTTTTTATACAGTTTTAATTTCAGTTGTTTTTTTTTTATTTTTTATAACTTTGAAGGAATTATTTATTAAAAAATTTAATAATATTTCTCGAACAGTAGCACACTTTGGTTTTAGCTTATTATTATTAAGTATCTTGTTTAACAGTATTTTATCTTCAGAAATTATAACCAACATAAAAATTGGAGAAAAATACAGTTATAACAATGGTGAAATATTTTTTAAAAATATAGAAGAGATTAAGGAAAGTAATTTTAACTCCATCATTGCTTATTTTGAAATAAAAGATGAAAATGGAAAAATTGTTGAATTAAAACCTGAGATTAGAGTTTATAATCAGCCTATAATCATTACTAGCGAAGCAGATATAAAAACGACATTATTAGAAGATAAGTTTTTAGTAATGAATCTTGTAAAAGGTAGTGAATATTTTAATATTAGATATCAAGTAAAACCATTTATGGTTTGGATTTGGATTTCAGTCTTGCTATTAACCCTTGGTGGATTAATGAGTTTATTTAAAAACAGATATGAAAAATAAGTTTAGCTTATTTATTATAATTATTTTTTTAAGCTTTTGCTTTTTTATTTTTTACAAAGGATTGAATAATTCAAATATTTATACACCTAAAATTAAGGATAAAAAGAATATACCTATTTTTGAAGCAAAAGATTTTAATTCAAATATTTATATTAATTCAGAAAAAATTTTTGAAGAAGATATTTTTTATATTGTAAATATTTGGGCTTCTTGGTGTATCCCCTGTAGAACAGAACACCCTCTATTAATGGGATTAAGTAAAAATCAAACAGTTAAATTAATTGGGTTAAATTATAGAGATAACTTAAATAACGCCAAAAATTTTATTAATGAATTTGGCAACCCCTATTCTCAAATTATAATTGATTATGATGGTACTTTGAGCGTTGAATTTGGAGCTTACGGTGTGCCAGAAACTTTCATAATTGATAAAAATAAAATAATTATAAAAAAATTTATTGGTCCCATTAATAAAAAAATAGTAGAAGAAATTAAATTGATTATTAAATGAAAATTTTAAAGATATTTATAATTGTATTTTTATCCATAGGTTTCTCCCATTTAAAATCTGGTGAAAAAAATAATGAATTGAAAAGTAAAATCTTAAAAAATATTCGCTGCTTGATTTGCCAAGGGCAATCTGTTTATGATTCAGAATCAGAGTTTGCTTCTAGTATTAAGTTAATTGTTGATAGAAAAATTAACGAAGGACTAAAAGAAGATAAAATATACCAATTTTTAAGAGAAAAGTATGGTGATTGGATAATTTATGATCCACAATTCAACAAAAACACTTATGTTTTATGGTTATTACCATTATTGTTATTTTTGTTTGGTGGTGCAATAATGTATAAAAAAATAAAATGAATAAAAAATTAAAAATGAAACATGATCAAATAATTAAACCAATCTTGTTAATTATTTTTTTATGTTTCCCATTATCATTTGTCAATTCTGCTGAAAAGAATCATATATTTAGTTTTTATTCTGGAATTTTCGACGTTATTGACAAGGAAAAAGATGAGCAAACTAGTTTATTAGGTTTTGAACACAATAATTCAGATTTATTTAAAGATACCTTTCTAGGGAAATTTTCCCCAATTAGTGGTGGTTTTATTACGCAAAAAAATTCTATTTATCTTTACACTGGAGTGCAGACTCAATACGAATTAGGACCTTTAAAAATTACACCAAGCTTTGCCCCTGGGTATTATGAAAAAGGGAATGGGAAAAACTTGGGGAGTGTTTTAGAATTTAAAAGTGAAATTAAAATAGGTTTTGATATCTTAAAAGGTGCAAAAGTTGATTTTGCTTATAGTCATATTTCAAACAATGAATGGGGTAATATAAATCCAGGTGTAAATAATCAAAACATTTCATTTTCTAAAAGTTTTTAATAAATGAATTTAAAAGACTGTCATAATTTTAGTGACTTTAGAAAATTAGCTAAAAAAAAATTACCCTCACCTATTTTTCATTATATAGATGGTGCTGCAGATGATGAGATTACTTATGATAGAAATACAAGTGCTTTTAACGATGTTGACTTAGTTCCAAATGTTTTAAGAGGTGTTGAAAATGTAGATCTATCAACAACAATATTTGGAAAAAAATTAGATTTACCTTTTTATCTAGCTCCAACAGCTTTACAAAGATTATTTCATTATGATGGAGAAAGAGCAGTTGGTAAGGCAGCTCAAAAATTTAATACTATGTTTGGTGTTTCAGCTCTTGCAACAGTAAGTGTTGAGGAAATAGCTTCTCTAGTTGATACACCCAAAATGTTTCAGTTTTATTTTCATAAAGATAGAGGGTTAAATGATGCTGTAATGGCAAGAGTTAAGGCTGCAAAATTTGATGTTATGGCACTAACTGTTGATACAATAACAGGTGGAAATAGAGAAAGAGATTTAAGAACTGGCTTTACATCACCCCCAAAACTAACCATGTCAAGTCTTTTTAGTTTTGCTTTAAAACCAATGTGGGGAATTAATTATTTAACTAAAGGAAAATTTGAACTACCACATTTACAAGACCATGTTACAGAGGGAACTAGTACAACAACCTCTATTGGAAATTATTTTTCTAGCATGCTTGATCAATCGATGAATTGGAAAGATGCTGAAAAACTTCGTTCTCAATGGGGAGGTCACTTTGCTTTAAAAGGTATAATGAGCGTAGACGATGCAAAAAGAGCAGTTGATATTGGATGTACAGGAATAATGGTTTCAAATCATGGAGGAAGACAATTAGATGGATCTAGGGCTCCATTTGATCAACTTGCAGAAATCGTTGATGCTGTTGGAGATAAACTTGATGTAATTTGTGAAGGTGGAATTCATAGAGGAACTCATATGCTTAAAGCTTTATCTTTGGGGGCAAAAGCATGTTCAGGCGGAAGACTTTATTTATATGCATTAGCAGCAGCTGGACAAGCTGGTGTTGAAAGGGCAGTAAATCAATATCGACTAGAATTAGAAAGAGGCATGAAACTAATGGGCTGTACTAAAATAAGTGACTTAAATAGAAATAACTTAAGGTTTAGATAATTATGAATTTAAAAGACTGTTACAACTTTAATGACTTTAGAAGATTAGCAAAAAAAAAATTACCTGCACCAATTTTTCATTATATTGATGGTGGCTCAGATGACGAAATTACTTTAAATAGAAATACTAATGCTTTTAATGATTGTGACTTAGTTCCAAATATTTTAGCAAGCGTTGGTGAGCCTGATTTATCTACGACTATTTTTGGAAGAAAAATTGATATGCCACTTTTTCTATCACCAACAGCAATGCAAAGTTTGTATACACCTGAGGGAGATAGGGCATCAGCAAGAGCAGCTGAAAAATATGGAACCATGTATAGCATGTCAACTATGGCATCTTTTTCAATTGAAGAAATTGCAGATATTTCAAATGGCCCAAAACTTTTTCAATTATATGTTCATAAAGATCAATCCATTACTGATGACTTAATTGATAGATGTAGAGCGGCAAATTTTGATGGACTATGCTTAACTGTAGATACTTTGGTTGCTGGAAATAGAGAACGAGATTTAAGAACTGGCTTTACAACACCACCAAAACTAACTCTTGAAAGTTTACTTAGTTTTGCAATGCGACCTGAATGGGTATTTAAATATTTAACAAATAAAAAGTTTGAACTTGCAAATATAAAAAACAAAACAGATAAAGGAACCAATATTGCAAAATCAGTTATGGATTATATTAATGAACAGTATGACCCAGCAATGAACTGGGAAGATGCTGAATACTGTATTAAGAGATGGAATGGACCATTTGCACTTAAAGGTGTTATGTCTGTGGAGGATGCAAAAAGAGCAATAGATATTGGTTGTACAGCTATAATGATATCAAACCATGGTGGAAGACAATTGGATGGCTCAAGATCACCTTTTGATCAAGTAAAAGCAATATCTGATGCAGTTGGAGATAAATTAGAAATTATATTGGATGGTGGAGTTAGAAGGGGAACTCATGTGCTTAAAGCTCTGGCAGCAGGTGCAAAAGCTTGTAGTTTTGGAAAGATGTTTTTATTTTCACTAGGTGCTGGTGGTCAACAGGGTGTGGAACGAGCTTTGCAAAATATGCATGATGAAATTCGACGTAACATGATATTAATGGGTTGTAAGAGTGCAAGTGAACTTAATAATTCAAAAATTATTTATAAAAAATAAAGAATGAAATTAGCAAAAAGTCTTGAAAGATTAGGAAGTGAGTCTGCTTTTAGTATTTTAGCAGAAGCAAAAAAATTAGAAGAACAAGGTAAGCCCATGATACATTTAAGTTTAGGTCAACCTGATTTTAAAACTCCACAACATGTTGTTGATGCTGCAAAAAAAGCTTTAGATGATGGTCATCATGGATATGTTTTATCTAATGGAATTTTAGAATGCAGACAAGCAGTTACCAGAAAAATTAAAAAACTTTATAATAAAGAAATAGATCCAGAGAGAGTTCTAATAATGCCAGGAGGCAAACCAACCATGTATTATGCAATACAGATGTTTGGTGAACCTGGTGCGGAGATAATTCACCCAACACCAGGTTTTCCAATTTATGAATCAATGATTAATTATACAGATTCAAAAGCTGTACCTTATGATCTTACACAAGATAAAGATTTAAAATTTACAGCAGAAAAAATTTTATCTTTAATTACAGATGAGACTAGATTGTTAATACTTATAAATCCTAATAATCCAACAGGAAGTTTTGTTGAAAAAGAAGAAATTGATAAATTAGCTGAAGGACTTAAAAAATATCCACATGTTGTTATTTTAAGTGATGAAATTTATAGTAGACAAATTTATGATAATAAAGAGATGCCAACGTTTTTTAATTATCCAGAACTTCAAGATAGACTGATAGTTTTAGATGGATGGAGTAAAGCTTATTCCATGACTGGATGGAGAATGGGATGGAGTGTATGGCCAGAGAATCTAGTGGAGCATGTAACAAAATTTATAATTAACAGTGTGTCATGTGTTAATGCTCCTTCACAGTTTGCAGGTATTGCTGCATTAGATGGTCCAGATGAGCCTATATTTGAAATGATGAAAAAGTTTGATCAACGTAGAAAATTAATTCATGAAGGTTTAAATAGTTTACCAGGTATTGAATGTAGTTTGCCGGGTGGAGCTTTCTACGCATTTCCAAAAGTTATTGGAACTGGAATGAATGGTTCTGAATTTGCAAAAAAAGCCATGCATGAAGCGGGTGTTGCTATTGTTCCAGGAACAGCCTTTGGTAAAACATCTCAGGATTATGTAAGATTTAGTTTTGCAGCATCACAAGATAATATTTCTCAGGCATTAGAGAATATTAAAAAAATACTAGGTTAGATTTTTAATTAATATCAAAAACTTTACCAGGATTCATTATGTTATTGATATCTAGACTTCTTTTAATAGATTTCATTACTGGAATGTTATCGGCGTGCTCTCTTAACAAATAAGCTTTTTTTTGTAGTCCAATTCCATGTTCACCAGTTATTGTTCCTTCTAGTTCAAGAGCTTTATTAATAAGACCATCACTATATTTTCTTATTAGTTTTTGTTTTTCTTTATCATTAGGATCGTACAAAATTATTGAGTGGAAATTACCGTCTCCAACATGACCAACCATTGGTGCTGTAAGACCATATTCCTTAACTTTTTTTTCAGCCCAAGAAATACATTCTACAAGCTTAGAAATAGGAACACATATGTCTGTAGAATATACTTTCATATTATTTCCAAGAGATTTAACAGAATAATAAACCTCATGTCTTGCTTTCCATAATTTATTTCTTTCTTCAATTGTTTCTGCCCATTTAAAATTGCTTCCATTATTATCTTTAGATAATTCTTCTACAATTTCAATTGACTCTTTATTGGAGGCTTCACTGCCATGAAATTCAAAAAAAAGAGTTGGAGAAGCATCTATATTTTCTAATTTAGAATACTTGATACTTATTTCCATTTGTTCTTTATTTAACATTTCTATTCGTGCAATTGGAACTCCATATTGAATTACTCCTTGAGCAGTTAAAACGGCAGAATCTAAATCTGGAAAATGACACACTGCACTCATTGTACTTTCGGGAATAGGGGACAATCTTAATTGAACTTCTGTAATTATTCCTAAAGTCCCCTCAGACCCAATAAATAAATTAGTTAGATTGTAGCCAGCAGAAGATTTTTTTGACCGGGATCCCGTTTTTATTATATCTCCATTTGCTAAAACTACAGTTAATCCTGATACTACTGTCCGCATAGTACCATATTTAACTGCCATAGTTCCAGAAGCAGATGTTGCTGTCATACCACCTAAAGCAGCGTCAGCACCAGGGTCAATAGGAAAAAAAATACCATCATCTCTCAAATGTTCATTTAATTGTTTTCTAGTAACATTAGCTTGAACTCTACAATCAAAATCAGATGCATTTACACTTATTATATTATTCATTTTTTCTAAAGATATCGTGATACCATTTGCATTACCCACAACATGTCCTTCTAATGAAGTACCAGTCCCAAACGGAACTACTGGAACCTTGTGATCATTACAGAGTTTTAGAATTTTAGAAACCTCTTCATTAGTCTCTGGAAATACTACTGCTTGTGATAATATTGGATCATAAGTATCCTCACCTCTAGCATAATTTGCTCGTGTTGACTCAGACCCTGAAAACCTATCTTTTAAAAGATTAGTAAGTTCAGCTTGTAAAATATTATTTTCCATTTCTATAAAAATATTATACCAAGCATATAGTAAATTAATATATTCAAAATATGAAAAAAATTCTAGTTACAAGAAGCCTTTTAAGGGAATGTGAGGATAAAATTTCAAAATTATTTGATGCAAATCTTAATCTAAATGATGAATTGTACTCACAAGAAAAACTCATTGATTTAAGTCAAGGATGTGATGGTATTTTAACTTCATTAACAGATAAAATGAATGAAGAGACGATAAATAAGCTACCAAAAACAATTAAAATTATATCAAACTTTGCCGTTGGATTTGGAAATATTGATTTAGAAGCTGCAAAAAAAAATGGAATTATAGTAACCAATACACCTGATGTTTTAACTGATGCTACTGCTGAAATCGGAGTTTTGTTGATACTAGGAGCTTGTAGAAGAGTATCTGAAGGTATTGAAAGTGCAAAAGGTAGCAACTGGAAATGGTCTGCAGATTATTTAATTGGTAAACAGTTAACTGGCTCAAGATTGGGCATACTTGGAATGGGGAGAATAGGTCAAAAAATTGCAAAAGTTGCAAAATCATTAGGTATGATCGTTCATTATCATAACCGTTCAAAATTAAATAAGGATAAAGAACAAGGATCTATCTACCATGACACTGTTAAAAGTCTTTTTTCAGTTTCAGACATATTATCTATTTGTTGTCCAGCAACAAAAGAAACCGAAAATTTAATTAATAAAGAAACTTTAGAATATTTTCCAAAAGGTGCCGTGATTACTAATGTTGCAAGAGGAGATATTGTTGATGATGAAGCATTAATTGACGCTTTGTATAGAAGAAAAATTTATGCTGTGGGATTGGATGTTTATAAAAATGAGCCTAATTTAAATCCTGGGTATTTAAAAATAAAAAGTGCTTTTATTTTACCACATCTTGGCAGCGCCACTAAAGAAACTAGAACTGCGATGGCCAACTTAGCAACAGATAATATTGATGAGTTTTTCAATACAGGCAATTGTAAAAATAAAGTAAATTAATTTAACTCAAAAAGTTCTACTGCAGATTGTATTATTTATTAATCTAGATCAATTTTTATATTTTTAATCAAGGTAAAATTAAATTGTAAAAGACTCTCATAATATAATGTGTTTAAATCGATTTAGTTAATTAACTAATAAAGGAGATACTAATGGTTAAAGATAAAAAATTGTTGAAGGCTTCAACACCTTCAAGACGAAAGTTCTTTAAAACTGCAGCTGCAGCTGGTGTTACTGCTGTAGCTGCATCATCTTTAGCTGCTCCAGCTGTTGCTGCTGATAGAGTTGAAATATCAATGGTAGCTACTTGGCCAAGAGATTTTCCTGGCTTAGGTACTGGTGCACAAAGATTTGCAGATCAATTAGGTGCAATGAGTGATGGGCGTATACAAGTTTCTTATTATGCATCTGGCGAAAGAGTAAAAGCATTTGACTCATTTGATGAAGTTGCCTCTGGTAACTCACAAATGTATCATGCTGCAGACTACTACTGGGTTAAAAAACACCCAGCTTTTGGATACTTTACTGCAGTTCCATTTGGTTTTACTTACTCAGAAATAAACGCTTGGATTCACTATGGTGGAGGACAAGCACTTTGGGATGAACTAACTGATGATTATGGAACTCAAAGCTTTATTTGTGGTAACACAGGTGTTCAAATGGGTGGTTGGTTTAATAAAAAAATTAGATCAGCTAATGACTTTAAAGGTTTAAAAATGCGTATGCCTGGATTAGGTGGACAAGTTCTTGGAAAACTTGGTGGTTCTCCAATTTCACTTCCTGGTGGACAAATTTATGAAAACCTTGTTTCAGGAGCAATTGATGCAACTGAATGGGTAGGTCCTTGGAATGATGAAGCTATGAAGTTCCATGAAGCTGCTAAATACTATTACTATCCTGGTATGCACGAGCCTGGTTCAGTATTAGCATGTGGTGTTAACAAATCATGGTTTACAAGCCTATCAAAATCAGACCAAACGCTAATTAAAACTTGCTGTGCTTGGGCAGATGAAATTACGATGGCTGAGTATAATGCTAAAAATGGTGCTGCATTAGCTCGTCTAGTAAACGATCATGGTGTCAAACTTGAAAAGTTTAATGATAAAGTTTATGACGCATTTGCTAAAGGTGCTGCAGAAGTTTATGATGAAGTTCAACAACATAGTGATCTTGCTAAAAGAGTGCATGCATCTTTTGTTAAAGGTCGTAAAGAAATTGGTTCTTGGACTAATTTGTCTGACTCACCATATATTCAACAAAGAAACAGAGCTTTAGGACTTTAATAACATTTAAAAGTTAGAGTAAAATTTGATATAAGGGCCCTTAATAAAGGGCCCTTTATTTTAGTGCGTTTTACTAAATAGAGTTTTTCATTTTATGGTTACAAAAAATAATTTACCAATATTAATTAGGATATTTAGTTACTCAATATTAGCAATTACTTTTGTTTTTTTAATTAATAATGTTTTAACAGTTTGGTTTGATTGGCCTGGTATTAAACAGCTATATTCAAATTATGGTTTATTTGGATTTAAAAAATTAAGTAAACCTTTAGAAGGATCTGTATTAACTTTCGCTTTTATTCAGTTATTTTTTTACCTTGTTTCATTAATAATAGTAATTTTTTATGTTTTTAAATCTATTAACCAAACTTTAGAATCAGATGCAGAAATTCTTACTAAATTTACAGCTTATATTATTCGATCTTCTTTTTGGGCTGTTTTAATAGTTGGAGCTGCAGATTTTTTAGTTTCATTTATGCTTGTTGAAAAATTAATTGAGCCAATTTTTAATGAAGAAATAAAATATAAATTAGTTAATCCAAATTTTAGAATTACGTTTATTCATTTTCCTTTGATATTAATTTCATTTGTAATTGGATATTTTACAAGAACAGTAGGTTTTATTTGGCTAGCCGTCTTAGTAGTTGGTAGCGAATTTTCAATTGTTCTATCTAGATTTATATTTCAGTATGAACAGGCTTTTCAAGGGGATTTAGTTCGTTTCTGGTATTCTGCTCTTTATCTTTTTGCTAGTGCTTATGCCTTAATGCATGAAGGCCATGTACGAGTTGATGTTTTATACACCGGATTTACTGAACGAAAAAAAGCTTGGACAAACACCATAGGATCATTGGTATTAGGAATTCCGCTTTGTCTTATTGTTATATTTTTGGGACTGAGTAGTAAAGCAAGTATTATTAATGGTCCAGTTCTCTCCTTTGAAATTACTCAGCAAGGTTCCAATGGATTATATTTGCTTTATTTAATGGCAATATATTTAGCTGTATTTGCTGTCAGTATGTTAATCCAATTTACAAGTTATTTTATGGGTAGCAGTTATAAAATTTTGAAAAGTTAAATTATGGAACATTTTTTTTTAGCTCTACTTGTATTAATTATGATAGTAGCATTAGCTTCAGGTTTCCCTGTTGCTTTTGCATTACCGGGTTCAGCTATTATTTCAATAGGTCTTGCAGCTTTTTTTGGATATCTCTTTGATGGAGATATAAGTGCTTATTTTGCAACCGATGGACCCATAGAATGGTTAACAGCAGGTATTACAAATTTCAGGAGTAACTATTGGGATGTAGAGACTGATACTTTAATTGCAATACCTTTGTTTATTTTTATGGGGATAATGTTGCAAAAATCTAAAATTGCAGAAGATCTTTTGGTAACCATGGGACAACTATTTGGTCCTGTTCCTGGAGGATTAGGTATTTCAGTAATTTTTGTTGGGGCATTGCTTGCAGCAACAACAGGTATAGTTGGAGCAACAGTAATTGCAATGGGCCTAATCTCGCTGCCTACTATGTTGAATAATAAATATGATAAAAGTCTTGCGAGTGGAATTGTCTGTTCATCGGGAACACTTGGTCAAATAATACCTCCATCAATTGTTTTAATTATTATAGCCGATCAATTAGCTAGTGCTTCTGATGTTGCAAATACAATTAGACAGGCAGAATATAGATTACTTACTGGAGAGTTTAATATGCCTGGTGAGTTTAGAGTGGGATCTACAAGTGCTGGAGATATGTTTCTTGGAGCATTACTACCTGGATTAGTATTAGTTGGTTTGTATATGTTGTATATTTTTGTGTATGCAAGATTAAATCCAAAGGCAGCTCCACCCGTTCCATTTAAAGGTCAATTTGATTTTAAATTTTGGACAAAAGTTGTTATGGTAATAATTCCTCCACTTGCATTAATTTTTGCAGTTCTTGGATCTATATTAATGGGTATAGCCACTGTAAATCAGGCTGGTTCTATTGGAGCGATAGGAGCAACTATAATGGCAGGTTATCGTCTTCATCAAGGTAAAAGAGATGCTTTTTATCCATTGATCATAACTATTATATCATTAATTCCTATTTTTATACTTTCAAACAATTATAATTTAAACATTAAAGCTATAGAAACTAGAAACTTAGCCGCAATTCTTATAACAGGTTTTTTTACTATAATATTTTTAATTGGTATTGTATGGAGTTTTTGGAGAGCTTACAAAGTCGATAATGTTTTAAAAGAAGTTGTTACAGAAACTTGCGTAACTACTTCGATGGTTTTTATAATTCTTCTAGGGGCAGCGATGTTAACTTCAGGCTTCAGAGCTTTTGGAGGTGAAGAATTAGTAAGAGATTTTTTACAAGATTTGCCAGGAGGATTTTGGACTCAGTTTATTGTTGTCATGGCAGTAATCTTTTTATTAGGTTTTTTCCTTGATTTTATAGAAATTGCTGTTGTTGTTGTTCCTATTATTGCACCAATATTGTTAGCTGAAACCGGAGCTAATGTTAGCGCAATCTGGTTAGGAGTAATGATTGGGGTTAATTTACAAACTTCTTTTTTAACTCCTCCATTTGGTTTTGCGTTGTTTTATTTAAAAGGAGTTGCACCCAAGTCTGTTACAACTTTGAATATTTGGAAAGGCGTCGTTCCCTTCATAGCATTACAGCTTATAGGTCTAGGAATTGTAGGTTTTTATCCAACTTTGGTAAATTACTTGCCAGCAAGAACATACTTAACATCTCATGTAGCTCCGCCTCCGATGAATCCTAAACTTCAAAATTGTTTACAAGAATATAAATTTGATATTTACAATAATGAAGAACAGAAAATCATAGCTGCTATTACAGGTTTTCAACAATTGGTTCCTTTCAATCTTCCTGGTGATAAATTGGATATTTTTGAGGAACATTTTGAAAATGCATTAGGAACTTTTGCCTTAGTTAAAAAGCTGCAAAAAACAGAGGAAGAATATAATTTATTTGCCGAAGATTACAGAGACTTCCACTTTAGTGTGAGAAAAAAAGAGAAAAGAATTAGAAAAATAGATAAGAGAATAGAAAAATTAGAAGCCGCAATTAGAAATTTAGACAAAGATAATGTGGCTGAAAAAAATAAAATTGAGCTGAAGATCGAAGATTATAAACTAGAAATTAAAGAAGTAACTAAACAAATCCCAGAAAATTGGCTATCTAGAAATAAAGAATTCGAAATTATACTTAAAGCTAAAAATACTCAAACAAAAAGATATAGAAAAAATGTTGATCAAGCATATGATAATCTAGAGCAAATTGCTATGTTCATTAAGGATCATGAAAAGTTAAACGAACTTTCTCCTGAAATTATAGAATTAAAAAATACTATAAATAATAAAAATTATGAAAACTCAATTTCAATTATCGATAATCTTTTTGAAAAGTTAGGAGAAATTTCTGGCACAGAAGAGTTTGCAAATAAATTAGATGACTTAATATCAATTATAGATAATGATGAAATTGATGAGGAAAAATTGTTATCTGCAAGTTCGGAAACGTTCGGTTTATTTGATACGGAAATTTCTTGGAGAAAAGATGCAAATAAAAATTTATTACCTGAATTGATGAAATATAATTCAGTTATTAAAAACAATATTGGTTTAAGACTCCAGTCAAAATTAACTACAGAACAAGCAAAATTTGTTGCAAGATGTAACTCGGTTCATCGAGATATATCGCTAAATTTTTAACTTAATGGATAACTATATTCTTCCAAAAAGACAGGCTATTACTATTTTTTTTGTTTTTGCTTTTGGATATTTTTTATCATGTTTATTAAGAGCAATCACAGCCACTCTTTCTCCAATTTTAACTTCCGAATTTGAATTACAAGCCGCAGATCTAGGACTTTTGGCTGGTGGCTACTTTTTAGGTTTTGCTTTTATGCAAATACCTTTGGGATATTTATTAGATAAGTTTGGACCAAAAAAGATTGTTTCATCATTTTTATTAATAGCATTGATTGGAACAGTATCATTTGCACTTGCTCAAAGTTTCTCTGGTTTGTTAATTTCTAGAATCTTGATTGGAGTTGGAGTTAGCGCTTGCTTAATGGCTCCATTAACAGGTTATAGAATTTGGTTTGCAGAAAACCAACAACAAAGAGCAAACTCATGGATGCTAATGATAGCTTCATTAGGATTTCTATCCTCTACATTGCCCGTTCAATTTCTATTGCCTACTTTGGGTTGGAGATGGATATTTGGGGGAATTGCAATATTGATATTAATCAGTATTTTTTTAATGCTAGTTTTCATTCCAAAATGGAATCATCAAAATGAAGTTGAGTCTCTAGAAAAACCATTAAAGTCTGGTTCATTAATTGATGTATGGAAAAATAAATTTTTTATTAGCGTTATACCAATGGGCTTGTTTAATTATGGAGGTTTGATGGCAATTCAAACACTTTGGGCTGGACCATGGATGATTAGAGTTGCAGGATATACGCCTCTTGAAAGTGCCACAGGTTTATTTTGGATAAATATTACAATGCTTGTGTCATTTTTTTTATGGGGTTATTTTTTACCTAAAATCATCAACCTTGGTTTTAGTGCATTAAAAATATTAAAATTTGGTTTACCTATTAGTTTTTTGGTTATGTTGATTATAATAATCTTAGACTCAAAAGCTGGAGCTTTTTATATTACATTATTTATTTTAAGTTCAATTTTTTTATCTGTGACACAGCCTGCTATTGGCTTATCATTTCAAAGTCACTTAGCGGGTAAAGCGTTTACTTCATTTAATTTATTGATTTTTTTAGGAACTTTTATAATGCAGTGGATTATGGGTCTTGTAATTGATTATGTTAAAAATTCTGGCTACTCAGAAATATTAGGTTTTAAAACAGCTTTTTCTGTTTTTCTATTTTTAAGTTTTATTTCTTATCTATTTTTTTTAATTGTTAATTATAAAAACAAAGTAAATTGATTCAATAAAATATCTTTTTTATTTATATTATTTTAATTTGTATATAATCGTTATTATTGTAATTTTATTATCACTGTAATACTTGTTGTGGTTGTATTATTTTTTAAATTATCATGTAATAGCTAATTTTTGATAAGTAAATTATCAAGACTCTTCTCAAATACTGTGTTTTAATTATAAAAGTTAATTAACTAAGGGAGAACAATAATGTCAAAAAAAGAAAAAACGTTAAAAGGAAAAATTCCTTCAAGACGTAAGTTCTTTAAAGTTGCTGCTGCATCATCCGCTACAGCTGTAGCTGCATTAGCAATGCCGAACATTGCTTCAGCTGCCAAAACTTTAAAAGTTCAAGCTGCATGGGGAGGTGGAATATTTTTAGAGAATGCCCAAGCATATGTAAA
>Ga0209403_10003494_pt1 | contig 17722 bp, 18 predicted proteins | sample ArcticOcean_MG_C_8_FD_187440 | JGI IMG/M metagenome (GOLD analysis project Ga0209403, IMG submission 187440) | Marine microbial communities from western Arctic Ocean - ArcticOcean_MG_CB11_86 (SPAdes) (version 2) | ecosystem: Environmental > Aquatic > Marine > Oceanic | place: Arctic Ocean... | reverse complement strand
AATTTATACCAGTTTAATCTAATTATCTTTAGCTAAATCTCTTAAATAAATTGCCACAGCAATCCAAATAATAATAAAACTAATCAATTTATTAAAATCTAAAGGCTCTCCAAAATAATAAAATCCCAGTAAAAACTGACCTGAAGGAGCTAGAAAAAAAATCATTGCTGAAGGCCCCAATCCAGCTAAAGCAGATCCATATAGATACAATCCTAAAGGTATCAATGTATTTGCTCCAGCAAGAAATAACCAAAAAGAAGTTGGTATATCAGCTGAACTAAAATAGTTATTTCCACTTATAACAATAAAATAAAAAGCGATTAATGCGAAGGGAGTCATAAAAGCACTTTCTATAAATAAACCTAAATCTGTCGGAACTTTAATTTTTTTTCTAATTAATGTGTAAAGACTCCAAGTAAAAGCAACAATTAAACCAATCCAAGGTGTAGATTGAATATCTATCAGCAGGTAAATAACAGCAACTATTACCAAACCTATAGAAACAAGTTTCATTTTATTATGAGATTCTTTTAAAAATAAGATTCCAAAGAAAACACTTAAGATTGGAAAAATATAATATCCAAATGCAGCATCAATAAGCTTATTTACAGTAACCGCATATATCCAAGTATACCAGTTAGCTACTATAAGAATACTAGTTAAAATTAAGGTAAAAGTTGTTTTAAAATTTTTTAAAATTTTAAAAACATCATTCCATTTTGAGTATAATGAAATAGAAAATACTAATAAAAAAGCAGTCCAAACAGTTCTATGTATCGTTAATTCTAAAGGACTAACAAATGAAACAGATTTGAAATATAAAACACCAATTACTCCCCACCAAAAAGATCCTACACCACTTGACAAAATTCCATTAAAAGTTTTTTTTTTCATAAATTACAGCTATCATTAAATTGAAATTTAATTAAAATAAAGATAAATAGACTAAAAGGAGAGGTGGGTGAGCGGTTTAAACCAGTCGTTTGCTAAATGACCGTACGTGGAAACATGTACCGAGGGTTCGAATCCCTCCCTCTCCGCCATAAATTATTTTTTAACTATATTAACTATAATTCGATTTTTTTTGTGCAAATCAATAAACACAAAAAATACAAAAATAAAGACTTTAATAGAGTCTATTATAAAAGTTTTAAACGATATTTGTTGAAATATATTTTTTATAGAAATCAAGTTAGAAAAAGGGTCAAATAATTTACTTTCGAGATACTTAATTTTTTTAACTTTACAAATAAATTTCTTTAAGCTTTTTCTATTATAAATTATTTTGTGTCTTGGTGAATGATATCCTGACCAAAACTTATGAAATATCTTTCTTGCATATGAATCTTCATCTGGAGTAATAATGACAAAATTAGAATTTTTTTTCATCAATTTAATAATTTTGTATAAATCTTTATTGTTTTCAATATGCTCAACAAAATTATTCATGATAATGAGGTTAGGATTAATTTTTTTAATTAACTTAGTATTTTTATAAGATGACTTTATTAAGTTTAGATTATTTTTTTTAAATCTTTGAATATTTTCATCAATTCCATAACAATTAAAATTTTTATTTTTTGAAATTTTTTTAATTAGATAACCTTTACCACAAGCTATATCAATTATATTCATTTTCTTTTTTGCAAAACCTTTATCTAAAAATTTATAAATTTTCTTTATCTCATAATTTACGTATAAGTTTTTTAAAAAATCATACAAAATGTTACCTTTAACTGGTAAATATTTATTCTTTGCATAATATTTTTTAACATTATTCTTGCTAAGAACTTTTGGATATTTTCTATAAACAGTTTTGCATGATGCACATTGAACATAAGTCGCGAATGTATTTAAATCATACTCGTAATCTTTAATATCTATAGAAAAAAATTTATTTTTTTTGTTACAAATCGGACAAGCCATAACCTATGTGCTTACTTCTTTTAAATAATCTTTTAAAGGTTTTTTTTGAACCATTTTCTTTAGTTTGTGTGACTTTAGGTATTGGTAAACTTAAATCATACATTCTATTTTCATTATGCTTCTTTTCAGAATCTGGATTATTTATATAGTCAATTCCCTTAAAATCTTGAAATCCTAATTTCCAAACTTTAAATCTTCTTTCTCTCATAGGCATATCCTCTTCCCATACATCAAGAAACCATTTTTTCATCATTTTATCAAAAACTGGTTGTAAAAATTTAAATAATTTTGGCACTTCAAGATAATCATATCGAGTAACACTGCATTCATTTAATGAATTTTCTTCAAACACAAAGATTTGCTTACATTTTATTATACTAAATAAAGTTGTGTGCATTACTTCCATTCTATTGTTGTTTACCAATTTACATATATCAGTTGATTTTATGTAAAACGGTAAGTACGGCAGTTTTACCCATCTATCCGAATGGCATGTAGTTTCATCTTCATAAAGAATTACAACTTTTTTATAATTCTCAAAGTGCGTGCCGACTATGTGTTCATGGTCCCAGTAATTCCAAATTAAAAGTTTTTTAGGAAATTTTGTTTTTGCTGTAGATACAGAAGTTAAATATGTTTTAGTCACTTTAATTTATATATACAAATATTTCTTCATTAACAACTTCAACTTTATACTTTCTTAGACACAAATTTTTTTTAGTGATGCACTTTCCTGTTTCAACTGAATATTGCAGATTGTGCCACAGACAAGTAAAAACTGGTTTATTATCTTTATACTTAATTTCATGATATCCAATTGGACCACCAAAGTGAGGGCAGATATTTGAAATACCATTTATAGAACTGTTAAATTTATAAATTAATATATCGTGATCATTGACCCAACGAGAAAATTGGTTATTTTTTTTTAAATCATTTAATGTTCCAATTTTAATTTTTTTCATTTTTATATATTGAACTTACAATTTGTTTATGTGCATAAATTTTTTTATACACACTAAAATTACTTGGAATATTGTATCTCTTTTTTTTATAATCCCCATTCCAATCTATATAATTGTTTATAATGTAATCAGATTCTAAATTTGTAGTAATTAATATTCTGCTTCTGTCCTGTAAAGTTAATATTTTTTTACTATTTTCTAAAGAAATTGGTCCAGCAGAACCAACTTTAATTATCTCTCTCTTGTCATTTTCTAATATATACTCAAAAGCTTGTTTATTCGACAGACCCCAATAATCAAGTTCAAAAAGTTTTTCAACTTTATTTCCCGCTAACATATTAAAGTAAACATTCTGATGTGGATGATAATTAAACATACCAAAAATTATTTGACCAATAAATAAAGCAAGAAGTGAACTTATTAATAGATTTTTGTCCCTAAAATATTTATTCTTAATATAATGTATCCCCTTAATAGAAATTATTAAGAAACATGGATATATGAAAAAAAGATGTCTCCATCCAGTGTATAAAGTTGAATTTAAAATTATAACAATAAAAATTGGTAAAATAAATAATATATAGTAAATAAAATCTTCACCATTTGTTCCGTCGTCCCATAGCTGTTTAAAAATATTATTACTAATATATTTTTTTATATTACTAAAAATTTTTAATGTATAAAGTGTAAAACCACAAAAGAATAAAAATAAATATAGAACTGGAGTCGTTATAAGAATCCATACAAAAATATAATGCCAAGGTGGATTTGATGACAAGTGATAACTTCCTAAGTAAAAGTTATATCCTTCATGTCCAAAGTCACTAAATGTCTTAAAAACTTTGTAAAAGTTAATCAAAGGACTATTCCATAAGTATGGCCAAAAAATTATAGTGAATAACGAAAGCAAAATTAAGAAGATACTAATGTATAAAATAATTTTTTTATTCTTTTCGATATGATTTTCGTAAGTAAAAAAAATTATTATAGGCACAATAACAATTCCCATTATTCTAATATCTATGGCTAGAGCTGTAAAAAAAGAGAATAAAATAATATTTTTATAAGTTTGTGCTTTATAAAAAAGGATCCCATAATAAAGACAAATAATAAAAAAAGATAAAAAAACAATATCTTTATGGTTATAAAAACTTTCAGCAAAAATTCTAGGAGAGAAAAATAAAAAAATAGATCCTAACAAACCATAGGACCAATTATTGAAACGTTGTTTAACAAGAAGATAAAAGTAAAAATTTCCAATAATAAATATTAGATTATTAATATAATGACGCATTAAATAATAATTTCTGCTATCCTCTATTTTAAAAAAAAATTCAATAAAAGCAGTAAATAAATTAAATACTGGTCCATGTGTTCCAAAATAATCTGAAAGTTTTGGTATTAATTCATTTGAGAGTAAACCAATAGGTGTTTTTTGAAATAAAAATTCGTAAATGTAAATGAAATTAGTAAACCCATGTAACCTTAGTTCCCATTCATCTACTGAAATTCCAAAATCTTTGTAGGAAATTATCCCAATTGATAAGAAAGCTAGATATAATAAAAAAACTACAATAATTTCATTATTAATATTTTTAAGGAAATTATGCATGTGTAAAAATCACTTTTACTTTTTTTCAAAATTAATTTTTTCTTTTATATTGCTATATTTGTTTATGCTTTTACTGTCTTGATTGATAAGTAGTTGAGCAAGTATACCAATAAACAGGAATATCAAACCCACCATTAATAAAAAAATTACTAGTATCGGTAAAGGGGTTTGTATAAATGAAGTTTCGTAATTAAATTTAAGAACTAGCATGTAGATAAAAGAAATTAATGAAAGTAAAAATGAAAAAAAACTAAATACTCCAAAAAAATATATAGATTGTCTTTGATAATTTTTAAAAAATTTCAAATAAAATAAATCAATAATTACTTTTAGGATTCTTCCAAAACCATAGTTAGAGCTACCATGCACTCTACTATTATGCTTAACTTTTATTTCTTTAACATTGTACCCGTTGTTTGAAAGTCTAGCAGCTAAAAGCCTATGAAAATCACCCCAATTTGTTAAATCATCAATAGTACTTTTTTTAAAAATTTTAAAAGCACATCCATGGTCATGAACTTTTGATTTTGAGAGAAGCCTAACAATAAAATTTGCAACTAAGCTTGGTAAAGTTTTTGAAAAAAATTTATCTTTTCTTTTTTGTCTCCATCCAATAATCATATCAACACCTTTTTCGTACTCATTTACCATATTTGATAAATCTTCAGGATCATTTTGTAGATCTCCATCCAAAATAATTAAGTTTTCATACTTGGATTCACTTATTCCAGTATTTAGTGCAGCTGATTGTGAAAGATTAGTCCTATGTTTTATCAATACCGTTGATATTGAATTGCTATTTAATTTTTTCAGTTCATCAAAAGTTTTATCAATCGATCCATCATCTACATAAACAATTTCAAAAAGTCTATCTCCAGAAGTAATTTTTTTAATATTATTAATTAATTCTATATTAAATCTTGAAATATTTTTTTCTTCATTATAAAAGGGTACTATTACAGAGTAGTTCATTATAATTTATTAATATACTATAATCTAAATGTGCGCAATATTCGGTACAATAGGAATAGCTGACTTAGACCTAGTCAAGAAGATTTCTAAAGAGCAAATTTATAGAGGTCCGGATGAACAAAATTTCTTTGTTAGCGATGATAATCTTGTTGCCATTGGCAATAATAGACTTTCTGTGATTGATGAAAAAAATGGAAAACAGCCTATGCTTTCAAGCAGCAATAGATTTATTACAGCTTTTAATGGGTGTATTTATAATTTTAATGAAATAAAAGATTTTTTAAAGTCTAAAAATATCAATTTCAAAACCAATTCTGACACAGAAGTTGTTGCAAACAGTTATGAATATTTTGGTCATGAGTGCTTTAATTATTTTGATGGTATGTGGGCTATAGCTATTTACGATAAAAAAAAAAGGGAAACAATATTATCAAGAGACTACGTCGGTCAAAAACCACTTTTCTATGCAAAATCTAAAAATTACTATACCTTTTCTAGTCAGCTAAATGGACTTATAGTGGATGAAAAAATCCCATTAAATCTCTCAGAAAAAAATTTAAAAAAATATTTTGGTTATTCTTATATCCATTCCCCGTGTACTATTTTTGATAATATTTTCCAAGTTGAACCAGGTCAAAACCTTATCATAAATTCTAAAACTTTGAGCCTTGATAAAAAAAAATATTGGGATTTTAAAAATGGTCCTGATTATAATTTTTTATTTAAAGAAGACAGTCAAAAAAATTTTAAAAAAAATTTTGAAAAAATAATTTATGAACATTCTATAGCAGATAATATACCTGCAATTTCTTTGAGTGGTGGAATTGACTCGTTCATTATTATGAAGTATTTAAAAAAAATTAAAAGAAAATTTAAATCCTTCACATTAGGTTTTGAAAATAAGAGTTATGATGAATCTAGATATATTAAAAAAGAAGAAACAGAAAATTCTAAAGAAATATTTATTGCAACTGAAACTGAATTAAAAAATAATTTTATTGAGATGTCAAAATTAATTCATGATCCTAATGGTGATAGTTCATTACTACCCACATATATAATTAATAAAAAAATAAAAGGAAACTCGAAAGTTAACATCGGTGGTGATGGAGGTGACGAGTCTTTTTTTGGATATATAACTTTTGATGCCTTTTTTTTAGCTAATAAACTAAAAAAAATATTTCCAAGTTTTATTTTTAAATTTATTAGTAAACTTTTAAGTTTTAAAAAAAGTTCACATGATTATCTTACCTTTACTTTTAAAATTAAAATTTTTTTTAAATCAATCCACCTTGAGAAAAAATTTTTATTACCGAGCTGGATGAGTTGCTTAAATATTGAAAATTTAAGTAATTTATTTGGGCATAAAATTACTGAAAGTGATATTTATGATGATTTAGACGATATATTTTCTAATGATAAAAATTTAATGAAAAGTTGTCAGCTTTATCATTATAAATATTATTTACCAATGGTTTTGGCCAAAGTTGATCAAGCAAGTATGTTTAACTCAGTTGAAAGTAGAGCTCCATTTTTAAGTAAAAAAGTTATTAACTTTAGCTTAAAGCAAGATGTTGGAACTCTTTATAAATTCTTAAGAAAAAAATATTTTTTAAAAAATACTTTTAATGACATTGTTCCTAAAGATGTTCTTGAAAGAAAAAAGCACGGCTTTGCTTTTCCCAAAGAAAAAATCCTTCTAGACGAAAAACTTGTTGAAAGTTTAATAGATCATAAAACTTTAATAAATCCTTTATTTTTTAAAAATAAATATAAAAAATTTCTTTCAAACAAGGAAGATTGCAGCCAATATCTGTGGAATGAATTAATACTTAACTTATGTATTCAGAATTTACGAAAGGTTAGACATTTTTAATTAATAATGAACTTTATCTTCAAAAAAATTATAAATTTTTATTGGCTTGCCTGATAGCATATATCTATACACATTAATATTTTCTAAAACTCTTTGAACATAATTTCTGGTTTCTTTAAACTTAATCAACTCAATCCAATCTACGTAACTTATCTTTCCAGATTGTGGGTCACCATTAATTTTCTTCCAATACTTTACTCTTTTTGGTCCAGCATTATAAGCTGCTAAGGCAAATGGATATGAACCTTCGTAATTTTCTAGCAATCCAGTTAAGTAGTATGAGCCAAGTTTAATGTTATAGTTTGGTTCAGTAAGCAGTTTGCTTTTTGAATAAGGTAATTTTGCTTTTTTGGCCACAAGCTTAGCTGTATAAGTCATTAGTTGCATCATTCCTTTTGCACCCACATAACTATTTGCTCTCTGATCAAATTCACTTTCCTGTCTTATGACAGAGAGAATAAGTTCAGGTTTTGCCATATTTTTTTTATTTACAACTGTTGGAGTGCCAATCACAGGATAATTTAATTCATTATAAAATCTTTTCTCATACGATGCCTCTTTTGATATTTGAATTGCATAGTCATACCTTCCAACTTCAACAGCTAATTTTCCACTAAGTATTTCACTGCCATTTTCAATATTTAGCAATGCTAAATGTTTTAAAAAATCTTTAGAATAATCAGTTTTATTTAACTCTTTTAATAATTTTACTATTTTTACAAGAGAGTTTTTATTAAATGTTTTAATATATTTTTCGGAAGGCTCAGTTTGATCTGCTAATGAAAATGCCTGGCCAGGTTTAATTTCAACAAAAGCAAGCTGACCATAATATGTGTTAAGAAATTTTGATGCTACAGCAAACCATTCTTCAGATTTTTGTTTATTTTTTAATTTTTTATAAGTAAGTCCAACCCAATAAGCTCCTCTAGATAAACTTATTGGATAACCAACATTTGCATAAAAGTTTTGGAAGTGTTCCATAGCCATATTAGGGTCATCTAAAAAAGTCGTGGCTATCCATCCCGACAACCATTCAGCTTCTGCATATGCCGGACCTTCATTCATAGAATGATTGCTTGCAACTTTATATGCTAAGGCATATTTTTTTTTATATACTAAAGAACGTGCTAATATTACTCTTTCTTTCCACCATATTTCAGGCCTAACTATCTTTATGGGATCTATAGGAATGTTAAATAAAATTTCAAGAGAAGGTTCTAATCTACCTCTTCTTCTTCTCCATTTTAGTCTGTCATACTTTAAACCAATATTATCCTTAAATTTTTTAGGTACTTTACTGATAGCGTTATCAACACCATAACCTCCGCTCATTAGTACGTGCCTAGCTCTATACAAAGCTGTTTCATCTTTTGGTAAATATCTTAACATTCTTTGAACGTCCCAATGTTTACCTTCCCACGCATGCCAATCTGCTCTTTTAATATTATCTTCTACAGAAATTATTTTTCTATACTTATTTCTCAGATATTTTAAATCTCTTTTTGTTAATTTTGCTTTTATCCAGCCTTCCTTTATTAATTTTGAACCTTTGTTTGTATCACCCAACAAAATATATGCCTCACCTAATTTAATTTTGCCAAATTCACTCAACGGTTCTTTCCCATCAAACCATTTAATTATCGACATTGGGGTATTTATATTTAAATTAATTTTATGTTCAGCAAGATACCTAAGTCTATTAATTCTTGGGAAGTTTTTATTACTACTAATAAATAAGTTATAATCATAAAAACTTGCTTCATTAGAAGGTTTCTTTAAGTAAAGATAATTTATTAAGTTATATAATAATTTTTCTCTAGATTTCGTTGATATTTTTAAAGCTGTTTGCCATTTTTTCTTACCAATAGCTGCAAAAGCAGATTTTGCGATATCAAAATCTCTTTTTGACAAAACAGAAGATTTTTCTATTATCTCTTTAATTTCTTTTTTTACCACAATAGGTTTATTTTTAGGAAAAATAAAAAATTCAGTTTCATCGCCCGTTTCATTTTGAGATATTTCTAGATTAGAATTAGATTCTGCTTTTTCTTTTTTTAAATTAGGCTTTTTGATAGGATATATACGCTTGTCTTCTACAACAGTTATTATAGTTTCTTTATCTACGCTGGGTTTAGACAAAGGTAAAATACGATCTGCTGCTATAGATTCTGAGCAAATAAACATAAAAAATGTTAAAAAAATTACTTTATGTTTCACTAATTTCTTCATAATTTAAGATTATTTACTTTTTCAAATTATGTTATAAAGATTTATGTTTAAAGGATCAAATGTCGCTTTAATTACCCCGTTCAAGAATAATAAGCTTGATGAAGAAGCTTATGTCGCCTTGATTCATTTTCATTTAAAAAATGGTACTTCTGGTCTTATTCCTGCTGGTACTACCGGGGAATCCCCAACTTTAAGCCACGATGAACATCAAAGGACTATACAATTATGTGTACGCGAATCTAAAGGAAAAATTCCTGTAATTGCAGGAACTGGATCAAATTCAACAAAAGAAGCAATTTCCTTAACAAAATTTGCTGAACAAGCTGGCGCAAACGGAGCATTAATTGTAACACCTTATTATAATAAACCTACTCAAGAAGGATTATATCAACATTATAAAGCTATTAACGATAATTGTGACATACCTATAATAATCTACAACATACCATCAAGATCAGTAATTGATATGAGTGTTGATACAATGGCTAGACTTTATGAATTAAAAAATATTGTTGGTGTAAAAGATGCAACCGGTATTCTAGATAGAGCAAACCAACAAAAAGAAAAAATGGGAAATGATTTTATTCAATTAACAGGAAATGATGACAACTCTTTTGAATTTAATAAAAGAGGAGGAGTTGGAAGCATAAGTGTTACTGCAAATATTGCTCCGAAGTTATGTGCAGATTTTCAAAAACTTTCAGTTTCACGAAATGAAATTGAATTAAGAGAAGCAGAAAGATTAGATAAAATTTTACAGCCTATTCATAAATCTCTTTTTATAGAAAGTAACCCCAGTCCCGTTAAGTACGCTGCCAGTTTACTTAAATTATGCAGCGAAGATGTAAGACTTCCTCTTGTTATATGCACTGAGCCAACAAAAAAAATTATCAAACTTACAATAAAAAATGCTGGTTTAATCTAAACAATGAAAAAAAAAACCAGCCCTGGTTTAAAAATTATTTCACATAACAGAAAAGCACATTTTAATTATTCTTTTAAAGAATTCTATGAAGCTGGTATAGTGTTAACTGGGTCCGAAGTTAAGTCTTTAAGAGCTGGTAAGATAAGTATTGCAGAATCTTATGCATATGATCATCTTGGTGAAATCTTTTTAGTTAATTCAAATATTCCTTCCTATAAAGAATCTAGCTATAACGACCATACCCCAACTCGTAATCGTAAATTGCTTTTAAATAAAAAGGAAATTAATAAACTAATTGGAAGAATTAACAGAGATGGTTTTACCTTGGTTCCAACAAAAATATATTTTAAAAAAGGTAAGGTAAAAATAGAGATTGCTGTTGCCAAAGGTAAGAAGGAATATGACAAAAGACATACTAAGAAAAGCAGGGACTGGAATAGAGACAAAGCTAGATATTTTAGAAAAACTAGTTAATTAATATGATTATTTTAGGACTTGGTTCAAATTTAGATTCTAAATTTGGAGATAGATTTAAAAATATTGAGTTAGCAATATCTTTTCTTAAATTAGATAACATTCAGATTCTAAAAAAATCTAGTTTTTATGAAACTCCATCTTATCCAAATAGAAATAATCCTAAATTTATAAATATTGTAATATCAATTAAAACAGATTTGGATCCTTTAAAATTAATGTTATTTTTGCTTACTGTTGAAAAAAAGTTAGGGAGATTAAGAGCTAAAAAAAATGATCCTAGAACGTGTGATTTAGATATAATTGATTACAACAATGAAATTTTAGAAGTTTCTTTTAAAAAGAGTAATTTTTATTTACCACACAAAAATTTATCTAATAGAAATTTTGTTTTATATCCATTAAAAGAAATTTTACCTTTGTGGAAACACCCTGTTACCAGTGAATCAATTGATACACTGATATCGAAATTATCCAATGATGATAAAAGATCTATTTTAAAGGTAAAAAATTTGTTATAGTAATTTAATGCTAAATCGTGAAGATTTAATTAAAAAAGTAAAAAATTATAATAAATTCTTACATCCTGAAATTTTATCTAAAGCTTATACTTTTGCTTTAACTGCCCACGAAAACCAAAAAAGAGACTCTGGGGATCCTTATTTAGTTCATCCAGTGGCAGTGGCCGACATTCTTTGTGATTTAAAGTTAGATACAGCAACTATCACCACAGGATTATTGCACGATACAATTGAAGATACCCAAGCCACTTATAAAACTGTTGAGAAAGAGTTTGGTAAAGAAGTTGCTGATTTAGTTGATGGTGTTACCAAAATTTCAAAGCTTGAGGACAAAGCTCTAATAAATTCAAAGGCAGAAAATTTTAGGAAATTAATTTTAGCCACGTCTAAAGATATTAGGGTTTTATTAGTTAAATTAGCTGACAGACTTCATAACATGAGAACTCTTGAAGCTATAAAAGACAAAGCTAAAAGAGAAAGAATTGCAAAAGAAACAATGGAAATTTATGCGCCCCTATCTGATAGAATGGGAATGAATCATATTAGAGATGAATTGGAAGATCTTTCTTTTAAAGAACTTAATCCTGACGCACGAAAACTTGTTGTTGATAGACTTAAATTAAATAAGAAAGATAGAGAAGATAGTTTTAAAAAAATTTCTTCAAAATTTCAAAATATTTTGATAAAAAATACTATTGTTGCAAAAATTGTTGGAAGAGAAAAAACTCCATTCTCAATATGGAGAAAGATACAATCAAAAAGAGTTTCACTTGAACAGCTAACTGATCTAATTGGTTTTAGAATAATAGTTGTTGATACAGAAACCTGCTACAAGGTTTTAGGTCTTTTCCATAGCAATTGGTCAACTATACCTGGTAAATTTAAAGATTATATATCCACGCCAAAAATTAATAATTATAAATCTATACATACTGCAATAATAGGTCCAGAAAATGAAAAAATTGAAATTCAGATTAGGACTCAACAAATGCATGATTTTGCTGCGAGAGGCATTGCCTCACATTGGCTATACAAATCCTCTGAAAAACTTACCAAACCTGCATTGAGGGAGTATGATTGGTTAAGAGATTTAGTTGAAATTATTGAAAATGGCTCAACTCAAAAAGATTTTTTTGAATACACTAAATTACAAATGTTTCAAGATAGTGTTTTTTGCTTTACACCTGACGGTGAAGTAATAAAACTTCCTAAGGATGCTTCTCCTATAGATTTTGCTTATGCCGTCCACACAAATATAGGTGATAGCGCTATAGGATGTGAAATAAATGGAAAAGATTCCCCCATGCAAAGTATTTTAACAAATGGAGATATTGTTAAAATTAATATTTCAAAAAATGTTTCTCCATCTTTGCATTGGTTATCTTCTTCGAAAACAGGAAAAGCGCGCTCTTCCATAAGAAGACACTGGCATAACAAAACAAACATTAATGACGCAAAAGAAAAGAAATACCTTACTGGTTTATGCATTAAAATACCCAATGAACCAGGTAAACTTGGTGAAGTAAGCGGTTTAATTGGTATAAATGAATGTAATATTATAAATATGGAAATTGTATCAAAAAAGACTGATTATTTAGAATTTATTTTTGATATACAGGTCAAAGATTTAAAAAAGTATACTGAATTAATTAGCACTTTAAAACTTAAGGAATATAAATTTAAAATTATAAGACATAGAAAAAAAAATGCTCTCTTACAACGAATCTTTAAAAATTTTAAAAGAAAGTAAAGCTTTATTAGAAGGTCACTTTATACTTTCATCAGGGTTACATAGCAGCACATACGTACAATGTGCAAAATTACTAAGTCAACCTAAACAAGGACAAATAATTTGTAAATCTTTATGCGAAAAGATTAAAGATAATTATTCAAATATTGATACAATCTTATCACCTGCTTTAGGGGGAATTGTCGTTGGATATGAAGTTGGCAGACAATTAAATATTACCACAATTTTCTCTGAAAGAGTTAATGGAAAGCTTGTTTTAAGAAGAGGCTTTGATATAAAAGCAAATTCCAATGTTTTAATTTTGGAGGATGTGATTACTACTGGAAAATCAGCTTTGGAATGCTCCGATATTATTAAGTCTCATAACGCCAACCTTATAGGCTTTGCTTGTATTTTAGATCGTTCTGATGAAAAAATTCTGATTAAAGAAAAAATAGTATCACAGATAAAAATAAAGATTGAGACATATAAAAAAAATGAAATTCCTGAATCTCTTAAAAATATACCTTGCACAAAGCCTGGTAGTAAAAATTTATCTAAATGAAACTTAAAAGGCTAGGCGTTAACATAGATCATGTAGCAACTATACGAAATGCTCGTGGTGCAATTTATCCCGATCCGCTAAAGGCAGCTTTGCTTGCGCAAAACAGTGGAGCAGATTCAATAACCATTCATTTAAGAGAAGATAGAAGACATATTAGAGATTATGATTTAAAGAAGATACTTAAAAATCTTAAAATACCCCTAAATTTAGAAATGGCCCCAACAAACGAAATGTTAAAAATAGCAATTAAATATAAACCAAGTTTTGTATGCATCGTACCAGAAAAAAGAAAAGAGATAACTACTGAAGGCGGTTTGAACCTTAAAAAAAATGAAGTGTATTTAAAAAATATTATTAAAAAGTTAAAAGAAAATAATATTAGAGTTACTTTATTCATAAACCCCAAAAAAACTGACGTTAACTTATCCAAAAAATTAGGAGCTAATTGTGTAGAACTTCACACTGGTAAATTTTGCAATTTATTTAACAAAAATGGTAATATTAAAAAGGAATATCTTAAAATTAGAAATGCTGCGATTTTGTCTGAAAAAAATGGCTTAGACGTACATGCGGGTCACGGATTAACTTATAAGTCAGCAAAGATAATTTCAAAGATTAAACATATAAAAGAATATAATATTGGACATTTTATTATAGCTGAATCATTATTTGTTGGACTTAAAAATTCTATTAAAAAGTTTAAAGCAATCTTAAAATAAAAATGAATATTTTTGGCATAGGTACAGATATTATTAACATTAAAAGATTAGAAAAATTGTTAAAGAATAATGGAAAAAAGTTTAAAAATAAGATTTTTACAAAAAGTGAAATACTTTATTGTGAAAAAAAGAAAAATTCTAGTGCTTATTATGCTAAGAGATTTGCTGCCAAAGAAGCTTTTTCAAAAGCTTTAGGCACTGGTTTTAGAAAGAATATAACATTTAAAAATATAGTTATTACAAATAATAATTATGGAAAACCCTCAATAACATTAAAGGGTGGCGTTGATGCTTTTTTAAAAAAGAAGATTAAAAATAAAAAATATAAAGTTTACTTATCTTTGTCTGATGATTTACCTTGGGCTCAAGCTACTGTAATAATTTCGTATCACAAATGAAAAAAAAAATAATCGAAAATATTAAAACTATATTTTATGCTTTAGTTATCGCATTAATAATAAGATCTTTTTTATTTCAACCGTTTTATATCCCCTCTTCCTCAATGGAACCTAATTTACAAATTGGCGATAGATTGTTTGTTTCAAAGTACACCTATGGATACAGCAAACATTCACTTCCATTTAGTCCAAATTTTTCCAATAAAAGATTTTTGAGTCATGAACCAAAACAAGGAGATGTTGTAGTTTTTAAAACACCTGCTGATAATAGAACAGATTATATTAAAAGATTAATTGGTCTTCCTGGAGATGCAATTCAAATCATAGATGGCGATCTTTATATTAATAATTCTAAAATACTTAGAGAAAAAAATACTATTTTTCACGAAATTAATTGCGGAAATCAAATCTTAAAAGTAGATTCTTACATCGAAACACTTCCTAATGGAAAAAAGTACGTTGCTGTGTATGATAGTAAAAATACAATGCTTAATACCGATAAATATATTGTGCCTCTAGAACATTACTTTTTTATGGGTGACAACAGGGATTGTTCAAAAGATAGTCGTTTTTTAGCTAGCGTAGGTTATGTTAATTCTAACAATTTAGTTGGCAAGGCTAGAATAATATTCTTTTCAAACAATATCAAAGTAGGAAATTTTTTTAAATTTTGGAAATGGAATAAAAGTATAAGGTTTGAACGTTTTCTTAAAAAAATTAAATGAATATAAACATTCAAAAATTTGAGAAAAAAATTAAAATTAAAGTTAAAAATAAACTTATATTTACCGAAGCGTTGACTCATAAAAGCGCAAACAAAGTAAACAATAATGAAAAACTTGAATTTTTAGGTGATAGAGTTATTGGTTTAGTACTTTCTAAAAAATTAATTGACCTATATCCAAATGACGATGAAGGAATTTTAGACAAAAAATTATCATTCTTAGTTAATAAAAAAACATGTGCATCTATTGCTTGGAAAATTGGTTTGCAAAATTTTATTATACTAGGAAACTCTAAAAAGAATATTATTGCGACTGATGAAAAAATATTATGTGATGCTTGTGAAGCTATAGTTGGGGCCGTTTACATTGACAGTGGTTTTAATTATGTGGAAAAATATATTTTAGAAATTTGGAAGGATGTAATTTGCAAGACTGGTGTAGCAATATCTGATTCTAAAACCAAACTCCAAGAGCATTCTCTAAAAATTTATAAAAAACTTCCAATATATAAAGTTCTCTCCGCAAGAGGTTTTAAACATAAGCCAATTTATAGTATTTCCGTATCAATCACTGGATCTAAAATTCATGTTGGGTACGGAAGTTCAAAGCAACAAGCTGAACAAGATGCGGCTAAAAGTTTATTAAAAATGTTAAGTTAATTATTTCCTACTATATGGCGGAGAGGGTGGGATTCGAACCCACGAATGAGTTGCCCCATCGCTGGTTTTCAAGACCAGTGCTTTCAACCGCTCAGCCACCTCTCCTGATCTAAATTTACATCTTATTTTTATAGTTTTATACTTGAAATAACAAAAAATATCTATTTTCTTCTTATATTTGATTATTTGAAAATAAAAGTTATAAATTGAAATCATTAAAATGATAATTTCAAAAACACCATATAGAATATCTTTTTTTGGGGGCGGTACTGATTATCCAGAGTGGTATTTGAAAAATGGTGGTGCTGTTATTTCCACAACTATTGATAAATTTATTTATATATCTTGCCGAAACTTACCTACTTTTTTTGATCATAAATATAGATTTGTTTGGTCATTAAACGAAAAAGTAAAAAAAGCTAGCGATCTCAAACATAAACCGACAAGAGAAATGATAAAAATGTTTGATATAAAGGATGGTCTAGAAATACATTATGATGGCGATTTACCTGCAAGAAGTGGAATGGGCTCAAGCTCCGTTTTTGTTGTTGGTCTAATGAATGTTTTAAGCAACTATTTAGGAAAAAAAATTAACGAAAAAGAGCTATCTAAAAAATGCATTATTTTTGAACAAAAAAATTTAAAAGAAATTGTTGGTTGTCAAGATCAAATAGCAGCTTCCTTCGGAGGTTTTAATAAAATAACATTTAGTACTAGTGGAAATTTTAAAGTTAAAAAATTCTCTTTAGAAAATAAAAATGTTAAAAATTTAAATAAAAATTTAGTCCTTTTATACACCGGACTCCAAAGAACTGCCCACGAAATTGCCAAAAGTTTTATTCACAAATTAAAAAGTAGTAAAAAAAATCATGTAAAAGAAATTGCCAATTTTACAAAAGAAGGTGAAAAACTCTTAATACAGGGAAAAATTGATGATTTTGGTAGATTACTAAATGAATCCTGGATTGAGAAAAAAAGTTTAAGTCCATTAATAACAAACTCTAGTATAAATAATATTTACAAGGCAGCTCTTGATAAAGGCGCTTTAGGTGGAAAATTATTAGGTGCTGGTGGCGGTGGATTTTTATTATTTTATGTACCCGTTAATAAACAAAAGAATTTTTTAAAACACTTCAATAAATTAGTTAATGTACCTTTTAATTTTTCTAACGAAAAAAGTAAAATTTTATTTGCAAATCCTATTAAATAATATGAATTTTTTTCATCCATTGATGCATAATAACTTTAGTAATTCAGACACAATGGCTGTGAAAAAATTATTAAATAACAAAAAATTAATTTTGACTCAATCTAAAAAAGTTAGAGAATTTGAAAGCAAATGGTCTAAATGGCTTGGAGTAAAGTATAGTGTTTTTGTTAATTCTGGATCATCAGCAAATTTTTTAACCATAAATATTTTAAAAATT
>Ga0209403_10003490_pt1 | contig 17728 bp, 10 predicted proteins | sample ArcticOcean_MG_C_8_FD_187440 | JGI IMG/M metagenome (GOLD analysis project Ga0209403, IMG submission 187440) | Marine microbial communities from western Arctic Ocean - ArcticOcean_MG_CB11_86 (SPAdes) (version 2) | ecosystem: Environmental > Aquatic > Marine > Oceanic | place: Arctic Ocean... | reverse complement strand
ACGCTCCTGGCGGCATAGGACGGGACGGATGCCGACCTTTGCGACCGCGTCTATTAGCTCTTGTGCCGGGAACACCGACATCCACTCGATGCCCTCGCGCTTCAATACCTCTGCCACGACGTCGGCTCCTAGCATCTGGCTCGTCCTCCTCGGTTCTCTGACTGTAGGATTGCGGCGTCGTATGGCCGCCTACGTGGCGCGCAGCATACCATCTGGCCCAACGGCCCACAACGCTGGGAGCGTGTGGTTCGGTTCTCCCACGTGTCATCTTAAGGAGGCCTCCGACGAAGCATCTCGGATGGGGCCACACCTCCTTGGTGGTCCAGGCGCCCCTATGCCCAGCCCCTTCGCTCCTTCCTCGAAACAAAAATAAGAAGAGTAGTTCTTCGTGTGAGGGATACCTTCACGCACCCGGCATATGGGCGTAGCCCATATGCACACCATTTCCCCAAAGAGAGGCAGACTACAGACCTGCCTCTACAAGCAAGGCAATACCCGTAGGGGCGGGTCTGTGACCCGCCCTATTAGGGCACCCGACCCAATAGCGTGTTAGCGTTGGCTTCAATGTAGTTCGCCTCATTCCCGTGGCGAACCTCCTACGTCGAGGCGTGGCCGCGGCGGAGGGCTCTGCCGGGTAGGACGCCTGTGTTGTTGCCCTGGTCGATGACGACCTTCCCGTTCACTATGACGTAGTCGATGCCCACAGGGTAGTGCTTTGGGTCCTCGCGGGTTGCATCGGTTCTGACGGTGGCAGGGTCGAATATAACCACGTCTGCCTTGAAGCCGTCGCGAAGTAGGCCGCGATCGGGCAGGCCGAGGCGCTGCGCAGGGAATGATGTCATTTTGCGAATGGCCTCTGGCAGACGCAGGTGTTTTTCTGCCCTCACGAACTCGGCTAGGACCAGTGGGAAACAGCCATAAGTGCGCGGGTTCGGGTACTCTCCGAACAATATTGCGTCGCTGCCGATCATGCCATAGGGGTGGGATACGAAGGCCTGGAGCGTATGGGCGTTGGTGCCGAGGCCTACCTGAGAAATGCCCAGGTTTTCTTCGATGAGTAGGTCAAACAGCGCGTCCCACGGATCCTGGTTCCTCAATTTGGCGATGTCGGTCAGGAGCAGACCATCGTATGCCACGTTCCGTGGCTTTGTGAAATTGTGAAGCCATGAATTGTCCAGTGTTTCGAGCGGTATCTGCTTCTTCAGGCGCGCCCTGTCGGTCGGGTCTTTCAGCGCCGCCATGAGCCGCTCGGGGCCTCCATCCTTCGACCAGCGCGGGAACCCGATGACCATGTGAGTGCCTGAGTAGGGGTAGGTGTAGCAGTCGAAGGTGACGTCCAGACCCTCGGCACGTGCGTCCTCCACCAGGCCGATGTAGTCCAGGTGGCTGCCATCGCCCTGGAAGCTCTGGCGGTAGTGGGTCAGGTGCACCGGGGAGCCAGATCGCCTCCCGATGTCGACCGCCTCTTCCCACGGCGCCATAACGCTACGGACCTTAAGGTCGGACCTGGTGTGGGTGTGGTAGAAGCCGCCGAGACTTGCGACTGTCTCGGAGAGGGCTACTAGCTCTTCGGTGTCGGCGTATGCGCCGGGCTCATAGTCCAGGCCCGTTGACAGCCCCCACGCGCCTTCTTCCATGGCCTCTCGGACAACCGACTGCATGTTGGCGATCTCTGCTGGGGTTGCCGGACGGTCGTTCCAGCCGACGCCCCAGATGCGCACGGGGGAGTTTCCCAGGATGTATGCGATGTTGATGGCGACGTTGTTGTCATATTGCCCAAGAAGGTCGGCCACGGTAAGCCAGTCGGCGGGCATGGGAGGGTAGCCGTTGAGGCCGGAGTCGAGCCAGATATAGCGGTGCAGCTCGTCCTGGGTCTTGAATGGCGCGTGAGAGATGCCGTCGATGCCCACCAGTTCCGTGGTGACGCCCTGGCGCACCTTGGGGTCGTGGTGTGGCTCGCCGAGGATCGTGAGCCCGGCGTGGGAGTGCACATCGATGAACCCCGGACACACCACATGGCCGGTGGCGTCGATGGTACGTGCCGCCACGAGGCGGGTCACGTCGCCACGGTGGATGGTGACGCGTTCGTCTTTGATCGCCACAGCGGCGTGGAAGCCAGGGCTGCCGCTACCGTCGATCACCAGGCCATTTACGATCAGCAGGTCGAACATCGTGATCTCCTTCAACTGCCAGTCTACGGTACCGCAAATGGGCTTGTGATGGGGGAGTGCATAATCGGGGGGCAAGGTTGGAATTGGCGACTGCCCTGTCGACGTGCGTGGGTGCCGTTCATGTGAGCGCCCATTCCCCCAGCACGGCTCACCTGTCGCCCAGGGCTACCGCTGAGGGGGCATCAGATTGTGGTGGAAGTGAAAAAGTGTCCCATGGTGTCCCATTCTGTGTCGTTGCCTAGCTGAGAGGAGGGGACGATTGGGACAAAACGGAGAGGTTTGGAACAGATATGGGACAGTCGTGGTACAGGTTTGAGACAGAATAGGACAGGTGTTTTCTCCAGGGCTCTATCATTCGATGTGGTCAATTACCATACACGTGTCCTTCTTACCGCAGACCCCAGGAAATGAGAAAGGGACTGACTCATCGCGCGTCGTCAGTCCCTCACATTCAATAATAGTACAAATGTGCGTTATCGACAACGCGCAATATGAAAACATGGTCTGGTCGTGTGTCCGGAGTGGCGGGCCGTCGCGCAACCGCTTTATGGGCTTCGTGGATTACGCACGTCGTGCTCTACTGCCGATACGCCTTCCTCCCAGGATCCCCCGGAGCCTATCGACTATGATCTCGGGCTCTCCCTCGCGGAGAGCCACTGGGACGACCGCTATGCCGCCCTCGGGGCCATCTGTGCCAAGGTAGATTGGTGGATCGCCATCTTTGAGCCGGGCTACGACGTCCTCGTCCGTGAGGCCCATCGTGGCTGTGTCCCACGAGACTATGGCCCTGGCGTGCCCTGAGTGTGAGTCCTGGAGCTCTGGCTTGGCATCCACGAGCGTTGTCGTAACCCCTGCAATCCCTTGTAGGCCGGCTACGACCACCTGGGCCTTTTGGCGCCAATCGGCGCGCTGTGCGTCCTGATCGGTGTCGACGAAGAGCTCGAGGGCTGTGACAATGCCGGCGATCTCCTCCTTCGGGACCTTGGCTGGCCTGCCGACGCCCTCGCTGTGTGGAGCAGAGTTCAGGTAGGCAGCGGCGATCAATTCCTTGGTGCCGCAGAGGATGCCGGTGGACTGTGGGCCCATGACTCCTTTGCCTCCTGAAAAGCTCACCATGTCGGCGCCCGCCGCTATGTATCGCGTAAGGTTCTCTACGGGCGGTAGCATGGCTGCTGCGTCGACGATCACCGGTACACCGCGTGCATGAGCTATCTCTACGACGCTTTCCAGCGGAATCGCTCCGCCCATCTTGGGGCCGTATACGTAGGCGACCGCGGCCGTCTTTCGATTTATGGCTGCCTCAAGTTCCCACTCCTCGGTGCGTTCCAGGTCGCCTATCTCGACCAGTTTGGCGCCCGCAGCCCTATAGGTGCGGACGTAGCCCACGCGGTGTGCTCGGTGGAGCACGATCTGGTTCTTCATACCGCGGGAATCGGGCAAGCGATCGATCTTGGCTGGATCGGTTCCCGTCATGCAGGCGGCGGCCTGCAGCAGCATCCCAGCGGCGGAGCCGGCCGTCACAAGGCCTGCCTCCGCGCCTGTGAGCTTGGCGATGACCTCACCGGCCCGAGCGTTGAGGTCATGCATATCGACGAACGACTTGGAGGCCTCTTCCATGGCCCGGACGACAGGTGGCGGCATGATAGAGCCCCCCATCACTGTTACCCAGGACCATGCATTGATGGCGGGCTTGACGCCCAGTCTCTCGTAAAACCCTTCGCCCTTGTATGAGGTCATGGTGCTCCGTGATCATTCTTTTAGACTCGGGACCAAACAGGTTGGAGTGTAGACGCGGCGATGAGGGCTGTCAACGGCGATGCGCGCAGCCTGACCCGGTGGTAAGATGTCGCCCGAACCAGCACGGGAGAGTACCCTGGGTATCTCTGGAATAAAGGCCCTGACATTTGACGTGTTTGGCACTATCGTGGACTGGCGTACCAGCATCTCCGAGGAGGGCAGGCGTCTGGGCGAAGCGAAAGGCATTAAGGCCGACTGGGTCGCTTTTGCGGACGCCTGGCGCGGAGGGTATACGCCCGCCATGGACAGTGTTCGCAGCGGCGACCTACCCTGGACCAACATCGATGGACTCCATCGTATTATCCTCGACGAAATTCTTGGCGAGTTTGGGATAGACGGCCTCAGCGAAGAGGACCGCGACGAGTTTAATCGCGCCTGGCACCGTCTGGATCCGTGGCCAGATGTCGTATCGGGCCTCGGGAGACTCAAGACAGACTTCCTGATCGCACCCCTTTCGAACGGCAATGTAGCTTTGCTGACCAACATGGCCAAGCGGGCCGGACTGGTATGGGATTGCGTGTTGTCGGCGGAGCTTTCCGGACACTACAAGCCAGATCCGGAGGTCTACATTAAGGCGGCACAGCTCCTTGGGCTGAGAGCCGAGCAGGTGATGATGGTGGCGGCCCACACGTTCGACCTGAGGGCCGCGCAAGCGGTGGGCATGCGCGCCGCTTATGTGTTTCGGCCTCTGGAATTCGGGCCGGAGGCAATTTCTGAGCAGCCTGATCTGGAGGAGTTCGACGTATATGCGACCGATTTCCTGGACCTAGCGATGCAGTTGGAAAGCTAGACCGGTAGATTTACAGACGGAACACCACTAAAACGGGGAGGACTTTATGACATACGAAATTGGATCCCGCAAGTATGAGGTTGATGAAGGCTGGGGGAGGATGCCCGAAGGGTACGAAATCTTCCGAGCCGCTGGGGTTGCCGTGGACGGCAATGACAGGGTCTACGTTTTTAACCGCAGCGCCCACAACGTGATTGTGTTCGATCGCGATGGAGACATGCTCACGGCCTGGGATCGGGACTTCATCGAGCCCCACGCCGCGACCGTGGATCGCGAGGGAAACATCTACCTGGTGGACCGAGATACGCATGTCATTGAAAAATTCACCCTCGATGGCGAGCTGCTCATGACCCTCGGCAACAGGAACCAGCCATCTGACACAGGGGGCACGGAGCTTGGTCAGCTGGTGAACAAAATTGGTGGGCCGAACAACAAGCCTACTGGTGTAGCGGTTGCACCGGATGGCACGATATTTGTGTCGGATGGCTACCAAAACTGCCGCGTGCACAAGTATGACGCTGAAGGGAATCACCTGATGTCGTGGGGTGTGCCAGGCAAAGTCGAGCCCGGCCACTTCCATCTGCCTCATGGCATCGGTGTCGACAACCGGGGCAGGGTACTCGTCTGCGACCGGGAAAACCATCGCATCCAGCTGTTCAACCAGGATGGTGAGCACCTGGAGACCTGGACTGGTTTCCGGCAGCCCACAGCGGTGGTCATTGGTCCTGACGATACCGTCTATGTGCCGGAACTGCAGGCTCGCGTAACAATCCTCGATTCGGACGGAAAGGTCATTGGTCAGTGGGGTGGGGAAGAGGATCAGTCGCCGGGCGGCTTTGTCGCGCCTCACGGCATTGCGATCGACTCACACGGCGATATTTACGTGGGCGAGGTACTGGAGGGAGCACGAATCCAAAAATTCGTGCTGCAGTAGTGGGCATGGAGCTATTTGAGGCGATACACAGTCAGCGAGCGATCCGTCGGTTCAACAATGAACCGGTGCCGGACGAGCTCGTGCGGAAGATACTTGATGCTGCAATTCGAGCGCCCAGCGGGGGCAACCGTCAGCCCTGGTCGTTCATAGTTGTAACGGATACCGACGTCAAGCTGGAGCTTGGGCGTCTCTACAAGGAGTCCTGGGTCCAGGGCGGGCTATCTAAAATGGCCCGCGACTCTGACCCCTCGACCGCTCGTGTCTACACTTCCGCGCAGTACCTGGCGGATCGGATGGGGGAGGCGCCCGTCCTAATCTTGGCGTGCATCGAGATGGGTGGGGGCGATACCAGCATCACTACGGGCTCTTCGATCTACCCTGCGGTGCAAAATTTGATGCTGGCGGCGCGGGCTCTCAGTCTCGGAACGGTCCTGACGACCATACACAAGGGGCGCGAGGCCGAGGTAAAGGCATTGCTCGGTATACCGGCAAACGTCGAGACCGCCGCCCTAATCCCCATGGGATTCCCCGGGGAGGGAGCGCGGTTCGGCCCGACCAGGCGCGTACCGGTGGACGAGGTAGCCCATCGAGATCGCTGGGGTGGAGCCCTTTAGTCACAGGGAGGTGCCGATGGGAAGCACTCAGGGTCATGATGTCCAGCAGATTCGAGATGAGCCCGCTGAGATGCGGGATGGCACCCTGCTGCGTTCCGACATCTACCGGCCGTCCGGTGGCGGCAAAACCACCCGGTCCTCATGAGTTCGTGATAAGGCTGAGGCCGACGGACGTGTTGCTCGGGCCGGACCATCGGTTGCGACTGAATGTCTCAAGCTCAGACTTCCCCAACTTCGACCGCAACCACAACACGGGCAAGGACTTCTGGTCGGACGCCGAGCTGCAGGTTGCCTGGCAAACGGTGATGCACGACTCCGAGCACCCGTCGAGGCTGGTGCTGCCGGTGATAGAAGACTAGGTCGCGCCGCAAGAGGGCGGGTCACAGACCCGCCCCTACACCGAGGGATGTCTGGTGTTCAAGGCCCCCTGTGGCTCGCCACTACATCTCGCCGAGGCGTAGGATGCGCTGGACCGAGATCCTGTGAATCAGCCAGATGATGCCCAGAGTGATGACTGCGAACACAAACACCATGATCCCGTAGGTGATGAACAGTGCCTCCCAGTTCACCTCAAGGGCGAAGGGCGGCACTACCTTGGTGCCGAAGTCGTCGTGGCCCAGGAATGGCATTATGATGGAGCTGAGCCGTCCCCCCATCCATGTGCCCAGGGCCATCCCCGCCGCTATCACCAGCGTCTGCTCCAGCCACACCATCGTGATCAGCTGCCCCGACGACAGACCTACGGTACGTAGTAGGGCGAACTGGAGCTGGCGGTTCCGGAACGACACGTACGCATGCACCAGGAAGCCCAGGCAGCTCAGTATCAGCACCGCCCCAAAGGCGATGAATAGAAGCGACCGCCATCCGGCCTTCACGAGGGGGTCCACCTGCGATTCTGCCAGAAGGACATTTCTGTCGAGCACGGAGTTGGCTGAAAAGTTACCGACCTGGCCGAGGCCGTCGGCAGAGTTGATGGGGCCCGCCCCGTTTTCCGCAGTAGATAGCCATAGTTCATTCGCGTCGAGATTGCGAGAGCTGGCGCCGAGATTAGCGTAGTTGGTAACAGAGGTCAGGTCTGCAATCAGGTATTTTTGGTCCGAGATAATCATGGTGGGGAAGTAGTCGACCGTTTCTGTGACTTTCACAGGGATTCTGAACCCGGCGACCGACACGTCAAATTCCTCGCCCTCGGTGTGGCCGGAGTTGCGCATGAATGACTTGCTGGCCAGCACCGGGATCGCCCCGCTAGTCGGCCCGAAGTACAGGCCCCGTGAAGTGAGTGCGTTGCCACTTGACCAGGAAAATAGGGCTGATCCTCCATCGCCATCGACGCTCACGCCGGAATCTCGCAAGGAGTCTGAAACCGCGTCCGAGGTGACGCGAAGTACACTCCAGCTCGAGGTGTCGTCGAAGGACTCGACCACCTTGAACTGTTCGTCTCCCACACCAACCGATATCTCATCGACGATGATCGAGCCTGCCTGAAGCCTCCGGCCCGCCCCAGTCTCATCGATCCTGAGTGAGATCAGAGAAATCGGGACGCTAGATCGTGGCGGGGCATACCCACCCGGGGCCAGGTTGGCAGAAAGAACGGTCCAGTCAGCGGAGTTTAGCGCGCCGAGGGACAGTGTCCTGTACCGGCCAGTTGCATCTCGGAGTCTTGCTGTGACCCTTACCGTTGGGTGCGGCCGATCGGACTTGAGGGCTACGGTGAACGTAAGGGCATCCTCTGGCAATTCCAGAATCTGCGGCGACTCGTCGGACCCCAGGGACAGGATCAGCTCGTCGATTGGCTCATCCGAAAAGTCGTCTCGGTACCAGGCGACATCAGTGAATGATTCGCTGTCCAATGCGAGCATCGTGTATGAAGTACCGAAACTTCGGGACAGGTCATGCCCGCTGCTTCTCAGGACCGGGCTGGCCACCTCGACGCCGGGCACCTTGAGATATGCCTCGGACAAGGTCGGTCGCGGCGTCGGCTCGATACCGGGTGTCGGCACCGGCGTCGGAGTCGACCTCCTGAAACTGCGGCGGGCACCGGTGGTCGGGAAGCTCTCCCGAACGTCGGCTACCCTGAGATCGGAGCCGGTTGAATAGAGCACGCGCTCCTCAAAGCTCCGTTCCAAGGTTGCTCCGAAGCTTGACGCGAAAATCCCAAGGCCTGCGGTGAGTATCAGCAATAGCGATAGCCGCGCGTAGTGCGTCGGATTGCGGGCCATCTGCCAGATTCCCATGACCATTCCGGCGGGTAGCCACGAAGAAAACAAGCGGCTCGCCAGATTCATGACCACCGGGAATAGTCGCAGCAGCACCATGGCAGACGCCACGAGGATGAGGCCTGGCAGCGCCAGCAGGAGCTGGTTGACCGCCAATTCGCCGAATAGCTTCGTCGCCACGACGGAACCCTGCTCAGTTAGCTGTCGGAACAGGAATATGCCGATCACAAGCCCGAGCACGTCCAGGTAATAGCGCTGGTATGCAGGCTGTGACGTTGGTCTCGCCGACTGCTGTCGGTGACGCGTCACACTGATTCGTGATGCCTGGACAGCTGGCACAATCAGGGCCACGAAGCTTAAAACGCCTCCGAGGACGCTCATCATGTACGCGGCGCCTGAAATCGAGGCTACAACGCGAGTGCCTCCGGTGAGGTCCGAGAATGCCGGGGTGTATCCCAGTGCGCCGACGGCGGCGGCCGCCAACACGGGACCTGCTAACATCGCCACGAGGGATATCGTCGTGCCTTCCATGACGAATATAGTCAGTATCTGTGCGGTGGAAGCTCCTCGACTCCGAAGGAGCGCCACTTCGCTGCGGCGCTCCTCGACAGCTAGCGACGACAGGGTGATGACATAGTAGAGAATCACCACGGCAATTAGGATTAGCACCACGAACATCGGCAGCTTGCTGAAGAAGAGACGCCGGTCGTACTCTACGAGGGCGTTGTCCAGCTTCGTCTCTTGTCTGTACCCCGTCAATGTCGATGCAAGGGAGGCGTTCATCGTCTGAATCTTGTTCAGGGTCGAAATCGAGTTCGCTGCGTTTATTCGGTCTCCGTCTACGGACAACAGCCATGCATAGGTGCTGTCCATCTTGCGGAACGCTGGCCCGAGGACATCCAGGTAGCCTGCTTCCGAAATCAGGAATGGCGCGGTCTGGAATGAAGGCCCGGTGGCGGCGCTCAGTACCCTATCTTCGAGGGCCCAGAACTCGGCAGTAGGGTCATTCCTTGTGAAGGTTCCGCTAATTTCCACTGTGACGCTTGAAATCGAGTCGTCCCAGTGTGGGACAGCCACGACGCGGTCTCCAAGGACGAGCCCGAAAAGATCGGCGGCATCCTGTGGGATCATGGCTTCTATTGTCAGCGTGTCGTCTGTCACTTCCAGCGGCTGGTCGACCGGACGCCGTCCTGTGGCCAGGGTTGTGTGTTCGTCCAGTTGCGGAAGAAATGCGAAGTACGCGCGGGAGTTATCCTTGCCTGCGGCTTCTTCCTGTCCCTCCTCGGTCAGGAAGAATGTGGGAGACTTGCCTGCCTGCATACGGCCATTGAGCAGCCAATCGATGCGTTCCTCGAACTCCCTCTCAGCCGCGTTTGCCACAAGGTTGTAGTCTGCCCTGGTGGTTGGCGCTCGTTGCCCCTGGGCCAGAATGTCGATCTCTCTGACGGACAGGCCATTGATGGTATGTCTGAGAGCAAGCTCTCGGAGGGCGTCGAAGTAGATAACGGTGCCTGACATGATGGCAGAAGCCAGTAGCACGCCCAACAGCACCGCGGACATCAACTTCCAGTTGGCGAGCCCTCGCTTCAGGACGAACTGCCAGGTCGTCAGCAGCTTTATTACAAATCCGGGCATATTTTCACCGTTTCGGCCCGTCCCAGTCTGACGGGTAGGGGCCGCAGATTCCCAGTTCGGTTATTACCGCAAAGATCGTAGGTTGTTACGTATTGAATATCAAGATGGGTTTGTGCCCAACCCTCGTCAAGCGCGTCATAGTTCGCCGAGCCGAGCAATGGCCTGTAAATCCAGTCGGCCCGACTTGCGGGTCAGCACTAGAAGGGCCGCCACCAGGATCACAGCGAGGGCGGCGTAGACCGACGTCATGAGCCCCCAGTTTGTCACCAGCAGGAATGGAGGCACCACCGGGTTGCCGCTATCCGTAACGGCCAGCGGCGACACCGTGAGTGCGCTCATTCGGAACCCGGCCCAAGTGCCGAGACCCATTGCGACGATCACGATGGCCAGGTGCTCGAAGACCAGAAGGGCCGTCAGCTGGAGACGGGATAGCCCCATCGCCTCTAGGAAGCCTATTTCGGCTCGACTTAGCCTTGCTGAAAGCAGTAGATAGCCGACGTACCCCAGGGCAGCCGCCAGAAGCGCTACCGCCACTGCGAGGACCACCATCGCATTCCATCCTGAGGACGCCAGCGGATCGAGGCTGGCGGTCTCGAGTTGTTGTGACCGGTCCTGCAGCCGCCCACCGAATGCCAACAGATCGGTGATTCCATCGCGTACCATCGGCACCGACTCAGGCTCGACCACGATGAAGAACTCGTTCGGTCGATTGGCATGTTCCAGTCCCAGAACGTTGATGTGGCCGAATAGAGTATCGATATCCCCCAGCATGAATCCGGCTCCCGGGTCCATTGTCGGGAAATAGCGCACCGTACCAGCCACTTCTACGCTCACCCTGCGGTTGGAGATCACGGCCGTCATGACCGATCCCTCGACAGCCCCGGTGGCCTCCAAAAGGGACTCGCTGAATATCACCGGCACCGGACCGACATTCGGAGGAAGGTACATTCCTCGGACGCCTAAAATTGCCTCAGTGCCGAATACGAGTCTTGCCGACCGACCGCCACCATGAGGATCTACGCCGGAGGCGAATACCCTTTCCGCCGAAAGGGGGGAGGATCGGATGGCGAGCCACCGCATGGGCCCTTCGAAGTCCTCCACGGACTGGGTTGTTCCATCAGCGAGACCGACGTGGATGTCGTCTATGTGGATTTCGCCTGGGGTCAGCACGTTCCCCTGGCCTGGCTCAAATATCTGAACTGATACCAGCGTTACGGGCTTCTTCAGGCGGACGGGCACCTCAGTGGTCAACTGTGACCATTCGGTCTGATCCAGTTTTCCCAGGGTAACCGACGCGAGGGTTCCATTGCCGTCCTTGAGCAAAACCCAAAGCGCCACACTGCGGAGCTGCTGGGTCGGTCTGACCCAAATGCCGAGCGTAGTCGCGTCATCGGGGAGGGTCACCGGCTCGAGCCGGTCCCTTGGCTGGAGACGGTCCATGACATCCCTGAGGCTGTTGGCGGAGAAGTCGTCCCTATACCAGGCAAAGTGGGAAAAAGGACCCGGTTCCAGCCCTATTAGCTCGAACGAGGAGATGTTGACTTCGCCCCTAAGCCGGAGAGCCGGTGTCATAGTCGCCACTCCCGGCAGCTCGGCGATGCGCTGTTGAATCGCACCTGAATTTGTCGGCCCGCCAGCAGCAAGGTCATCGACTCGGAAGTCTGACACGATTTCGTAAAAGACCTGCTCCCGCTGACTCTTCTCTAGTGTCCCTCCGACGGTAGTGGCCAAAATGGCCAGTCCCGTCGCCAGTACCAGGAGTAGTACCAGCCAGGTGTACTGGGTGGGGTTGCGTGCCATGTGCCACATTGCGACCGCCATCCAGACGGGCGTAAACCGCGTAGCCTGCTTCAGAAGTACGAATATTGCCTGAACTGGCAGCATGAGGATCAGTGCGATGGTTGGAGTGAAGGCCAGCTCCCCTGGATCGGGGGGGCTCATATACAGGTACCAGGCCACGAAACCTGCTTGGACCACGAGCCACGCGACTGTCGTCAGACGTCCGCTGGCCTTTGTCGTTGCCCAGTATGCCGCCCCGAAACCTAGAGCAGCCGCCACACGGGGACCCCATACGGACGTCACCAGCTCAGCGTCACCCTCCAGTAGTAGTATGGCTATTAGCGATGCTGTTGTAGCCGCCACCACGAGATGGATCAGGGCCGGGGACTCGCCAGCGATTAACCGCACCACTGCCGGGAATAGTCGCATGAATACCAGGGCCACTACCAACAGGAATAGAATCGGGGCCAGGAGCAGGGTCTCGTTGACCTCCACCTCTTCGAATAGCCCTCCGGAAACGAAGTGTCCACGTGATCGCAGTTCCCAGAACGCCAAACCGCCCAACACCAGTAGACCGATGTCGGCGTGGAACCGGTGAAGAATCCCCTGCGAGGCTGGTCGAGAGGTTCGCAACCTCTGGAACAGGACGCCCAGCCTGACACCCAGTACGCCTGGTACCGCGATGATAACGATGGTTGCGGCACCGGCGAGCAGGGCCGCCAGGAATGGGGCGGGGGTGACCACCACTGGCAGTGGTGCCCCATTGGTAATGTCGGTGAAAAATGGAAGCCTACCTGCCTGGGAGACGATACCGATAGCCAGGAACGGGGTCAAAACAGTGCCCAGTGCGGCCATGACTGCAGCTTCCAATACGTAGATTCTTGAGAGTTGAAAGAGGCCTGCCCCACGGGTCGTGAGCAAAGCCGTGTCTCTCTCCCTGCTCCGTGTGAGGTATCCGACGACCATCGACAGGTAGAAGAACACCGTTACTATCATCAATGCCAGCAGCACCAGCAGCGGAACACGGGAGAAGAATGACCGGCGCTCTACGCCGCGTATTAGGCGTAGCACCGAGGTTGAGGCCAACGATGATCCAGGAAGCACCTTTGATAGGTCTGTTGCCAGGTCTTCAATACGAGACCTTGCAACGGATGGTGAGAGTTCTTTCAGGGACTCATTGTCGACCAGGGCGAACCAGATGGGGCTGATCACCGACCCCGGAAAATTTGCGCCAACGATTTCAGTTAGCGTTTCACGGCCTATGAATAGCGCTACTGGCGGTTCTCCGGGTTCGGGTGGTGCGACGCGAATCCCCTGCGGGGGGATCTCCTCTGTGGCCGCCGGACTAAGGATGCCAGCGGCGAAATCCCAGTAGTCGGATTCTGCGTCGTCGGGCTCTATGATGCCGACGATAGTGGCCTGAATCCTTGCTGTCGACTGCAACTCCGGTACAAGCACGACTTGATCGCCGAGTAATAGATCCCAGAATTCGGCTGTAGCTGTGCTGACCACAGCCTCAACAAGTGCCACATTCGTCAGACTCTGTTCGACACCTCGAGCCGCGCGCCCCTCAACGAAGATCGCGTTGCTCTCGAGGCCTGATAGATACTGGACATATCCACGGGCGACAACCTCGCCGGTTCGGGGCTCGCTTGGCAGTTGGCGGATGGGGACCCCAACCAGTTGAAGACCACCCTTGTAGAAAACTTCTCGTCCAATGGAGGCCTCAGATAGGTTATCGCTGAGGGCCTGATCCACACGGCGGTCGGCGTCGGCGAGGGAGGACTCATTGATTACGATTTGTGGTGCAAAGACGTCCAAATCCATCGTCGGACCGAACGTCCGAGTGAGCGACGTGCTGAAGGACAGGTGCTCCAAGGAAGACAGGTAGACCGGGGCTATTGCCGCGATGGTGGTAACAGAAAAGACGCCGACAAGCAGACTGAGCAGCAGTGCCCAATCTGCCTTGAGCCGCCTTAGAACTAGTCCAGCCATCGGGGGCTCGCGTGTATCTCTAAGATTGCGGACCGCAGTGCGGTCACTGACGGACTGTCACTCAATTGGCTGTGTCACCTACGGGGGCAATTGTTTCGCGGGTTGCCAGATGTTGGCTTAGCCCGCCGCATCTCTCATGGTCAGGGCGATTCGTTTTCGATCGAGGTCGACCTCGATCACGGTTACGGTAACATATCGTTGGACGCTAACGATATCACTTGGATTCGCGACGTAATGATCGGCCATTTGACTGATGTGGACGAGCCCATCCTGGTGCACACCAATGTCTACGAATGCGCCAAACGATGTGATATTCGTGACCACGCCGGGAAGCTTCATCCCTGGGCTCAGGTCCTCCATCTTCTCAACCCTTTCGTCGAAGGCGAAGTGCTCGTAGGGATCCCTGGGGTCGCGCCCGGGCTTGGACAGCTCCTCCATGATGTCGACCAGCGTGGGTTCGCCGACATCCTCTGTCACATATGCAGCGATGTTGATATCGGCTCGCTTCTCCTGGTCGGCCATCAACGCTGCGACAGTACAACCTAAGTTCTTCGCCATGCTCCGTACGATGGCATATCGTTCCGGGTGCACGGCGCTGCCGTCCAATGGATTGTCCCCGTCGCTGATGCGGAGGAAACCTGCGGCCTGCTCGAACGCCTTTCGTCCAAGTCTCGGTACATCCTTGAGGGCCTGACGCGACCTGAACGGGCCGTTCTCTGCGGCATGGGCGACGATGTTCCGTGCGAGTTGTGGTCCGAGGCCAGAGACGTGGGAGAGCAGTTGGCTGCTTGCCGTGTTCACCTCGACACCCACCGCATTGACACAGCTGACTACGACATCGGACAGCGCGTTCTGTAGGGCGTTATCGTCGACATCGTGCTGGTATTGCCCAACACCGATTGATCTGGGATCGATCTTGACAAGCTCGGCCAGCGGGTCCATCAAGCGTCTACCAATCGAGACCGCCCCTCGGACCGTCAGATCTTGGTCGGGGAACTCTTCCCGTGCGCCATCCGAGGCGGAGTAGACCGATGCGCCGCTCTCGTTGACCATGATGATGTCTGCGACGCCTCCGAGGCCGATATTGCGCACGAACTGCTCTGTCTCTCTCCCGGCCGTGCCGTTGCCTATGGCGATTGCCTCGACGTCATACTTCTTGCACAGCTTGGTCAGCGTGCGTCCAGCACTCTCGGCGGCCGACTTGCCGGAATGGGGGTGGACGGTTTCGGCGTACAAAAGGCTGCCCTGTCCATCCAGACAGACGACCTTACACCCCGAGCGAAATCCCGGGTCAATCGCCAGAATGTTCTTCGAGCCCAAGGGAGGCGCAAGCAGTAGTTGGCGGAGATTCATGGCAAATATCGAAATTGCGTCGTCGTCGGCCCACTTCTTTAGTGCGCCGCGAAGCTCGGTCTCCAACGATGGAGCCAGCAGCCGCCGGTAGCCATCTTGCACCGCCTCGGCCACCTGGTGTGATGCTGCCCCGTCGCCGGTGACAAACATATCCTCAATGGGCCCGAGCGCTTTGGGCTCAGGGGGGCCGACGGTCAGCTTCAAGAAACCCTCTTTTTCGCCTCGGAACATCGCCAGGATCCGGTGGGACGGTGCGGCGCCGACCGGTTCGGTCCAGTCGAAATAGTCGCGATAATTGGCCCCTTCAGACTCCTTACCGACTACCGCGATGGATTGGAACGACCCTGCTGAGGCGAACACGCGCCTGCTGCGGGCTCGCGCTGCCGCATCCTCGCTGATGTGTTCGGCTGTGATGTCGCGGGCACCGGCGAGCGCGTCACCCACCGACTCGACGCCCTTGTCTGGGTCAATGAATTCAGTCGCCGCCGATTCCGGGTCGAGGCCGTCTTGGGCGAACAGGGCCTTGGCCAGCGGCTCAAGCCCTTTCTCGCGGGCGATGGAAGCCCTGGTTCTGCGTTTTGGACGGAAAGGGAGGTAGACATCCTCCAACATGGTCATGGTCGACGCCGCGAGGACCTTCATGTGTAGAGCATCGGTGAGCAACTCGCGTTCTCTCAGCGACTTGAGAATGACCTCTCGCCGGGCGTGTAGTTCTCGTAGCTGGGCAATCCGGTCGCGGACGTCACGAACCTGGACCTCGTCCAGTGTGCCGGTGGCCTCCTTGCGATAGCGCGCGATGAACGGGACCGTGGCGTCCTCGTCCAGCAGTTCAATAGTTGCCGAGACACGCCACGGCTGGACCGACAACTCATCGGCAATCGTTTTGGCGTGTTTTATAGTCGTGGAGGTGGTCATTTTTCCTGGTTTCTCGGGGGCACTCGGAAGATTATACCCCTCCCGAGCTGAACATGGATTTTGTCACAAAATCGAGATCGTAACTACCCCGGAGATGATCAGGGCAATCGACGTTCCTTTGATTGCTAGGGTCGCTTTATCTAGAGGCTCGTTGAGCATGGGCAGCAACTTCGTGCTGAGTATGGCGCTAAGGACGAAAACGAACAGCGGTCTTGAGGACATCAGCGTCACGGCGAGAGAAACTGGCCCAAGCATGATTGCCCAGATTGTCACCAGCGCGGCAAACGGGGCGATAATCGCCTCCGTCAACACCATGAGTCCACCTGATTTGATCGAGGAGAACATCACTCGTGTCTCCGCATAGGTGGAACGTCTGACAGAAAGGGCGACACAACCGGTGGCGAGGCCCAGACTTCGGAAAGGGAACATGCTGGTGAGATTCAGCTCGTTCAGAGCTACCTTGCCCAGGAGCTGGGCGGCGGCCACTAAAACGCTGGCCACCAGTAGGATGCCCAGGGACCATCCCAGGACGATGGCCACTGACCCTCGCACAGGTCGCGTCGAGATCAGGAATGCCCCGGCGACGCTCACCGCGATCGCGATCCAGTGTGCCAGGGTTAGGTTCTCGTCGAGAAATACCATGGCCATGATGGCCACATACACCGGGGAGGTGGCGATAACAGGCAGTACTCTCGATACCTCGTGCTTGCTCATCACCTGGAACATGAAGACTAGCGAGACACCCCAGAGGAGGCCCGAGGCGTAGGCTACGGCCCAGGCACCGGTAGCGGGCAGCTCAGGTGGGCTGATGAACGCCATGAGAGTGGCTGCAGGCAGTTGAAGCAGGCCCAGCAGCACGATGAAGGTCGATGCGCTGGGGGCGTGGCGCATCAAGATGAACTTGTCCAACACGCTGACGACTGCAAAAATCGCGGCGCTGGCTATTGAAAGAAAGATCCAGTCCATGGCTGCGCCTACTATGGCCCCGTGCCGTACGTACGTCAACAAGGGCGGGAAGATCTAGATGCAAAAGCGGTGGACGTTGACGCTACCGGGCTATTGGGGCGCCTCTCCTGCCTCGGCGAGCCATGTATCGTAGGGGTTCTCGCGATTGCGCAGGGGGAACTCTACCCTGGTTTGCAGCCGTTGGGATTCGTGGACGGCCATGATCATCTCAAGGGCCGCCCGGCCATCGTGACCGCTGGACACCGCTGACACGTCGCGGTCCTCGTTGACGGCCAAAACGAGCTCTTCTGCCATCAGTGTGTTGCTCAGACGCATCCGCTCCTGGTCAGAGCGAACGCTACCGTCTGGGTGGTTTTCCCACTCGTCGATTTTGACCCTCTCCCACGCGTTCCCGTTCTCTGGTGTCCACTGTCCGTGGGGGTAGACGTACAACTCGCCTGAGGGGGAACTGCGAAGGGACATGACGCCCTCCGTGCCATAGACCTCGAAGCCGAGCCACGTCGCCGTGAGGTCAGCTATCGGATACCCGGGAACGGACTCGAACGTGGCTGTTACACCGTTGG
>Ga0209403_10003486_pt1 | contig 17754 bp, 15 predicted proteins | sample ArcticOcean_MG_C_8_FD_187440 | JGI IMG/M metagenome (GOLD analysis project Ga0209403, IMG submission 187440) | Marine microbial communities from western Arctic Ocean - ArcticOcean_MG_CB11_86 (SPAdes) (version 2) | ecosystem: Environmental > Aquatic > Marine > Oceanic | place: Arctic Ocean... | reverse complement strand
TTGACGGATATCGTTTCACTGCTCGAGAGCAGTCCTGAAGTATCAGATACTCGGGCTGCGAGGGTAGCGGCAGACGAGCTTCGGCAGATACTCTCTTATGTTGGCGCTGATTAAACGTATCTTCAGTTCCGAGTCACTTCCCTTACTTCGATAGGTTATTAGAAAAAGTTGCCAGATAAAAAAGATAAAGAGGCGCAAAACGAATCTGCCGAGGAGCAGGTTGCGGATTCCGACGCCCAGAACGCCCCTCTCGATTTCAGCGAGGGTGCGAACGACGAGATGGCAGAGGCGCTGCGTGAAAAAGAGCAGTTCAAACGACTTGCGCAACGAGCACAGGCCGATCTGGTCAACTACCGACGACGAATCGAAGGTGAACAAGAGTCGTCACGGATACGAAATCAGCAACGAATCGTTTTACGCTTTGCTGACGTGATCGACCAGCTGGACGTTGCGCTCAGATCAGACACTCTGGACAACGCCGACACAAGCTGGCTTGAAGGCATTACGGCTATCCAGAAAAATTTCTTGAATGCCCTGATGGCAGAGGGCTTCGAGCGGTTCACCTCGGTTGGAGAAACCTTTGATCCGCGTAAGCACGAAGCTCTGCTCTCGACCGCAACAAGTGAGTACGAACCGGACACGGTTGTTACCGAACTGCGACCCGGCTATATGAGAAGCGACGAAGTGGTTCGACCGGCGCAGGTTCAAATTTCAACGGCTCCTGAAGAAGATGGCGATGAGTGACCGTTACGGGATATCGAACGGGCGATTGCATCCACGAAGCATCTAATCAAATATCTAAAATAAATAAACACGTGAAGTACGTGAATTACCCGGAAACACAAATTCAGAAGACCAGAAGGAAATCGTAAAGAGCAATGGCAAAGGTTATTGGAATCGATCTCGGCACCACCAACTCCGCAATGGCGGTAATGGAAGCAGGTGAACCGCAGATCATCGAAAACGCAGAGGGCAGGCGCACCACACCATCGGTTGTTGCGTTCAATGCGAAAACCGACGAACGATTCGTGGGAGAGCTGGCGCGACGTCAGGCCATAACGAACCCCGAGGACACTATCTACTCGGCAAAACGATTCATCGGCCGCCGGTTCGACGACGAGTCGGTCCAGGAAGATATTAAGCAAGTTTCGTTCAAGTTGGGTGCCCTGGACGGCGGAGACGCCGGAATTGTACTAAGCGGTAAAACCAGCGCACCGGCTGAAGTTTCAGCAATGGTTCTACGAAAACTGAAGGAAGACGCTGAAGCCAAGCTCGGTGAAACCGTCACTCAGGCGGTCATCACAGTTCCTGCGTATTTCAACGACAGCCAACGCGAGGCGACGAAAGTCGCCGGGCAGGTCGCTGGACTCGAAGTACTTCGAATCATCAACGAGCCCACGGCGGCGGCGCTTGCCTACGGTCTCGATAAAGAGGGTGACCGCACTATCGCTGTTTACGATCTTGGCGGGGGTACCTTCGACGTCACGATTCTCGCACTCGGTGAGGGCGTGTTCGAGGTGAAAAGCACCAACGGAGATACTCACCTCGGTGGAGACGACTTCGACCTGAACCTGGTCGATTATCTTGCTGAAGAGTTCAAAAAGGAAAACCTGATTGATCTTCGGGACGACGTTTCAGCCCACCAACGCCTCAGGGTTGAATCGGAGCGAGCAAAGATCGAACTTTCGTCTGTCGCTTCGACAGAGATAAACCTCCCGTTCATATCGGCAGACTCCTCTGGTCCCAAGCACCTGCAGTCGACCCTGACACGGGCGAAGCTCGAAGAACTTACTTCGGCGCTTATCGACCGAACGGCCGGTCCGACAAAGGCTGCGTTGAAAGACGCAGGCGTGGCACCGGGTGAGATCGACGAAGTAATTCTCGTCGGTGGTATGACTCGAATGCCAGCAGTTATCGAACTGGTTAGCTCGCTGTTCGGGAAAGAGCCGAACCGCACTATCAACCCGGATGAAGTTGTCGCCGTCGGCGCTGCAATTCAGGCGGGCGTATTGCAGGGCGATGTGAAGGACGTACTGCTTCTTGATGTGACACCGCTTTCGGTGGGAATCGAGACGCTCGGTGGCGTTCGCACGGCTCTCATCGAACGAAATACGACTATTCCAACTTCAAAAACAGAAACCTTCACGACGGCCGCTGACAATCAGGCCAGCGTAGAGATTCACATCGTGCAGGGTGAACGCGAGATGGCCGTCGACAATACGTCGATCGGCAGATTCAACCTGGATGGCGTCCTGCCCGCTCCCCGTGGAGTACCGCAGATCGCTGTGACATTCGATATCGACGCGGACGGAATCCTTAAGGTTTCCGCTAAGGACAACGGTACCGGCAAGGAACAGCACATCACCATTACCGGTCGTTCCGGACTGGACGATGCTGAAATCGAACGACTCGTTCGTGAGGCCGAACAAAACGCTGAGGCCGATAAGTCACGGCGCGAGACTGTCGAAACCCGTAACGCTGGTGAAAGCGCCGTGTTCCAGGCCGAGAAGATCATCAAGGACGAGGGCGACAAAATTCCCGATGAGATCAAGTCTGATGTCGAGGACAAGGCCGAAACTGTGCGGACGCTACTTTCAGATGAAGGTGCAGAAACCACAGCAATCGCTTCAGCCACCGAGGAGCTGCAGACGGCTCTTCAGGCCATAGGTCAGGCAGTGTATGAAGCCAACCAGGCTGCTGGTGGCGAAGAGGCCACGGTCGAGGGTGGAGATCAAGCTGGCGAAGATGCCGCTGACGATGCCAAAGACAACGATAGCGACAGCGATGACGACGATGATGACACCGTCGAAGGCGAGTTCCGCGAGGTTTAGTTCGTAGAATCCGCTTAGCGGTTCGACAGAATTATTTAGAGAGACCCACCACTGCGGTGGGTCTCTTTGTTCAAGTCCTCGTCGTTATGTGGTCTTAGTCGAATTTGTCTCAGAAGAGTCATTCGTTTCTACTTAGAGTGCTCGCAGCGTTGTCATGCTGAACTTGATTCAGTATCCATGGTCGAAGTAGGGATGGTCACCGACTCAGCCGACATAGGGCTTGCCTGAAGTGCCAGGTGAAACTGATCGCTCACAGATACTGAATCAAGTTCAGCATGACAGCGTTGCCATGGGATGGCGCAGTCACCCCGCCCACCAAATTGATAAAGTCTGGCAACCATGACTCAACCAACGTTTCTCGGAATAGATGTCGGCACATCGTCGATAAAAGTAATCGCCGTTAGTCCGAACGGGCAGATGCTCGCTGCAACAAGCAGCCCAATGACCGTAAACGTTGAGCATCCCGGATGGAGCGAACAGCGCCCTGAGGATTGGTGGACCGGGACATGCTTGGCGATCAAGCAGGCGTTATCAGAGATCGACTCGCCCGATGTGCTTGGCGTTGGGCTGTCGGGTCAGATGCATTCGTTGGTCGCTCTCGATGACTCGAAACAGATCGTCCGTCCCGCGATTCTCTGGAACGATGTGCGCACAAGTGCTGAGGCGGAATTCGTTCGAGACACGATCGGCAACGACTCGCTCCGCCGGCTGACCGGCAACCCAGCACTCGAAGGTTTTACGGTCACCAAGTTGCTGTGGATGCGAAACAACGAACCAGAGTTATTCGATCGTATTTCACACGTATTGCTGGCAAAGGACTACATCCGCTATCGACTGACCGGTGAGCTGGGCACAGAACCATCAGACGCTTCGGGCACGTTGTTGTTCGACATTACAGATAGCAGTTGGTCGAGCGAGATGTGTGGGCTTTTGGGAATCGACAAGGATTTACTACCCCCGATTATCGAATCAACTGAAGTCGCTGGAAGAGTGACAAAACAGGCCGCAGGTGAGACAGGTCTTGCAGCAGGAGTTCCGGTTGTTGGCGGAGGGGCAGACAACGCCTGCGCGGCTGTTGGTGCTGGCGTGGGAACACCCGGCGAAGCCCTGATTACTATCGGAACTTCCGGAGCCGTGGTTTCACCGATTGCGCCGCCTATATCGGACCCGGGCATGCGGATTCACTCGATGCGGCACGCCATTCCAAACACGTGGTACCTCATGGGAGTTGTGCTGTCTGCGGGCGCGGCTCTCGACTGGTGGAGACGCTCTTCAGGAGGCGCTATTTTCGACGAGTTGGTTGCCGAAGCCGGCACAGTGAATGCCGGGTCGGACGGCGTGACCTTCCTGCCGTATCTGACTGGCGAACGCACACCCCACGCCGACGCAAATGCCCGAGGAGTTTTCTTTGGTATGCATGGCGGAATAGAGCGGGGGCACATGACCCGTGCGGTGATCGAGGGCGTGTCGTTCGCACTTCGTGACTCGTTGGAGATAATGAAGGAACTCGGTGTGGACCCTGAAGAAGCGGTTGCCGTGGGTGGCGGTGCTGGGAGCGCATTGTGGCTACAGGTGTTCAGCGATGCGACGGGCTTGCCGCTGCGCACAGTTTCGCCGTCTGATGGTGCGCCGCTTGGCGCTGCAATGCTGGCGGCGATTGGTGCCGGTACTTTCATGAACGCCGCAGACGCGGGTATTGCCTGGCTTACCGATCTAAAGTCGGTAACTCCGAACGCCGCATTGAGAACCACTTACGACGATGCCTACGGACGTTACCGGTTGTTGTACCCGGCACTTACAGAAATGTTTTCAGCGACTGCTGACCCCTAGATCCCGAACTTCGGGAAGACCAAAGAACGCACCTCGTCGAGGGTTTCGGAGTTGAATCGCCGGATATCTGCAAGATAGGACTCTTCACCTGGCGCAGGAGGCGTGTCGGCAAACGTCGTGAGTCTGTCTAGCGCCGTGAATGCCGATGGAACGTCTGCGGGTAAATCGAAATTCGCCATCGTTGCCAGCGCCATCGTCCATGACCTCGCCACGGCCGATAAGTCGTAACCTCCACCACCAACCGCCACCCACTTACCGATTTCCGATCCGAGCACGCCCAGTTTCTTCACCGCGAGATTGAAGCCCTGTGTTGTCAGCGAAAGATGGGTAAGCGGATCCTGGAAGTGCGTGTCGATCCCCAACTGGGTGAACAACACGTCAGGCTTGAACGCACGCACGAGTGGCGGTATCACCTCATCGAATGCCGCATGCCAGTCGGCATCCTGCGTGTACGGAGCCAGTGGAATGTTTGCCGAATAGCCCGTGCCGTCTCCAGACCCGATTTCCTGCACATGCCCGGTGCCAGGAAACAACCACTGACCTGATTCGTGAATCGAAATAGTGAGAACCTGATCGGAATCGTAATGACCCATCTGGACGCCATCACCATGGTGGCAATCGATATCGATATACACGACCCGCAAGCCGGCATCGACCATTCCATTCATGGCGATCACCGCGTCGTTGAACACACCGAACCCGGAGGCGTGCCGGTACATCGCATGGTGGTGGACTCCTCCTGCCGGGGCAAAGGCGATATCGGCCTTGCCTGAAGTGACCAGCTCGCTGGCGGTAAGTGTCGCCCCCACACACAAAGCGGTCGTTTCGTAGATGCCGGGTCGAGTCGGGTTGTCCGGAGTGCCGAGTCCAAACTCGAAAATCCCCGGTGCGATAGCACCTTTAGAAACCGCTTCGACAATCGCTACATAGTCTTTGTCGTGGCTGGTTTCGATCTCGGCACGACTGGCCGATTTTGGTTGGGGACTTGTGACGTTGTGCAGGTCAAGCAATCCACTCGACTTCATCAGCTCATGCATGTAGTGCAGGCGAATCGGGCGGAGCGGGTGCTCTGGAGAAAGCTGGTACTGCGATAGTTCGTCGGCGTAGACGAACGCGGTTTTGGGATGCTCCCATAAATTAGTCACGCGAGACCTTAAGGAATGTTCAAGAAATGTTTGGCGGGTTGGATTTCCGTTTTGGTATTTTACGGCGCGAGACGAAGAGCCAGATACCAATTATCACCGACATCCCTATGACTATTCCCGCAACGAGCAGGTTGGGTCCAGTTTCCTGAGCAACTGCGCTTTCCTCTGATTCTGGTGATTCTGGTGCTGTCACAGTGGGTAGCGATTCTGGCTTTGCCCCGGAGTCTGGCTTTGCCTCAACTTCTGGTTCGTGAGTGCTTGAAACCCCAGAGCCATAGGCGAGCAGCGGAACCGGGGTGCTTCGGACAGCAGAGTCGGTTGTGTTAACCGGTTCTGCTGTAGCCGACGCCAACTGAAGCGGAGCAGCGTTGAACAAGTCTCGCCAATCGTTCTCGACTTCGTACAGCGACTTGCTGAAGATCTGTTCGAATGCCGTCGTCAGCGGTGTTCCGCTGTTCATGACAGCAAGAAACGCAGCCATAGAACCGTGGCTGAACTCTTCGACCAGATAGCCCACGAACGCACCGGCCTGCGGGTAAAAAATAAACACATCACTGCGTTTGCCTGGAATCGTCCCCATGTGCTTGATCGAGAGCAGTTCGTCGGGTCGAACGCTGGCGCGCAGCCGTTCGTTTGATTTTTCACTCGATCCCGACTCAAGAAATCGCGCCAGCCCTTCGCCCAGCCATGAAGGCACGTTGGATGCCAGTGTTGCTGACACCGCTTCGTGCGCATACAGGTGCGCCAGTTCATGTGTGAACGTCGTTGAATTCATTTTCCCCTGAACAAACAGGCGGTACTGGGGCTGGGCGAAACCAGCAAACAGGAACTGGTCGGTAGCTGTCTGACTCACCGGTGGAAAAGACGGGGTAGCGTCCTGTATCGAAGGGAACACGATCGCTTTGAAATCAGGGGCGTCGGTGACGCCAAGTGTCGCTTCGAGCGTTGGGATTCTATGGTTGATTGTTTCGATCATTTCCTCGACCTCCGCCGCCGCCACGCCGTAATAGATGATCGTGTAGCCATCGCCCTGTGCTCGCTGCCAGCCTTTCGAAGGATCGAGGTATTCGATCGTGCTGGGTGATCGGACGGTCGATTTGTCTCCGCTGAGGTCAGTTACTTCAATATCGATGTCGAAATCGGTGCCGGGCGGGTAGTACGAGCCGGGTCCGGTGGGAATATCGAACGTTAAGGAAATCTCAGTATTATCGACGGTGAAATCCGGGTACGAATACGCCCAGATGGTCGAGCCGCCCTGTGGTTTGAATAGTGCCCGGACGGTGTCGATCGAGCCGATGCCTGTATCAACTTTCAGTGAGATCGTAATTTTTTTGCCATAGTCGATATCGAACGACTGTTCCATCACCGTAAGAACGCGGGAAGTATCCGCAACGGCAGTGGGTGCGGATGTCAGGACGGCCGACACCAGAAGCACCAGTACGGCGATCGCGAGAAATCGGCTTGTATTAGTAAAAGAGTGGATCACGTATCTGAAGGGTCCTTACCTACAAAGATATACGTCGATTGGAACGAACCGGTCTTTGTAGTTGCAGCGAATTTGATCTCATGGGATCAAATATCGAGTCTTCTCTCACCCAAACCCCCATCTCTGCGATAGCCTTAGCGTCGATATTTCGATCTCGATAATCCCAGCGCTCGGCCGAGTTGATTTCGACCAGAGCGCTCACCAGTTCAGCGGAAGTAAAAGATGCGCTACTACCAGTACGTCCAGAACGGCACAAAGCACGTTGGCGTGGAAGACGATTCAGGGCAGATAACCGATCTGACCGCACTCAACTCTCAAATCGGATCGACCCTCGATCTGCTCAAAGTCGCCTCAATAACCGGTTCCGACATCGACACCGTCGCTCGTGGCGTGCTTGCTGCCAACGAGAATGCAGCCCCCAAAGGCGCAGCCACGATATCGACAACTGAGTTCCTCGATGGCGCCTCGCCCGGCAAACACGGTGTGACGCTACTTCCTCCGGTCGATGCCCCGGAGGTCTGGGCGTTTGGAGTCACCTACATGGATTCCATGCGAGAGCGTCAGGCCGAAAGTGGATCTCCCGACGTCTACGCCAAGGTTTACGATGCCGATCGACCAGAAGCATTCTTCAAGTCGACATTTGAGCGACTGCAGGCTCCATTCGATGAAGTAGGGATTCGAGGCGATTCGGCATGGAACGTTCCGGAGCCGGAGCTGACGTTCGTGACGTACGCCGGAAAAATCGTCGGCTACACCTGCGGAAACGACATGAGCAGCCGCACGATCGAGGGTGAGAACCCGCTCTATCTACCGCAGGCGAAGGTTTACGACAAGTCTGCTGCCATGGGCCCGGCGCTTGTCACACCCGAGACCATTGGTGATCCGCAGAAACTCGGTGTGACCCTGACTATCGTACGAGACGGCAACCAGGTGTTCAAAGGCGAAGCGAACACCAGTGAGATGAAGCGCGATTGCGCCTATCTCGTCGACTGGCTTGTTCGGCACAACTCGATCCCCGATGGCACGTCTGTAATGACCGGCACCGGAACCATTCCTCCACCCGAGTTCACTCTGGCGGCTGGCGATGTGATACACGTTGCGATCGAGAAAATTGGCACTCTAACCAACACGGTCGTGGTGGTTTAGCTATTCACTGGAAAATTGATTGTCGACAACGTGGGAATCGACCTCATTCGCCGATTTTCAGCCAACACCTTAATCAGCTCTACTTTTTCAAACCGGTTTGTCCATGTGCGGCGTAATATATGTCACCGTTATATTCGGCGCGTTACAAGCGGATCAGATTCGGAGAACTAATTGGCGATAGACAGTCAACCCACGACATGGGGGGCGGATGTTTCGTCCGTACAGGAACTTGCCACCAAAATTCGAGAATCTGTTCAGCGGGTAATAGTAGGTAAGTCCGATACTATCGATATCGTTGTTCTTGCACTGCTCTGCCGAGGACACGTGCTTCTTGAAGACGTTCCTGGCACCGGTAAAACGACACTCGCCAAGGCGCTTGCTGCGTCGCTCGACTGTCAGTTCGGCCGCATACAGTTCACGCCCGACCTGGTTCCGGGCGATGTGCTCGGAGTGAACTTTTACAACTCATCTAAAGGCGAATTCAAGTTCCGGCCAGGTCCGATTTTCTCGCAGATACTGCTGGCAGACGAAATCAACCGTGCCACCCCTCGAACTCAGTCAGCGCTGCTCGAAGCTATGCAAGAGCGTCAGGCTTCTATCGACGGTGTAACCAGCGAGCTCCCAGAGCCATTCATGGTCATGGCCACGTTGAATCCCGTCGAAATGGAAGGCACTTTCCCGCTACCCGAGGCACAGCTCGACCGATTTATGGTTCGTGCCTCGATCGGGTACCCGGACCGCGACGAAGAGTCTGCATTGCTCGACCGGTTCCGTGCCGGCGAAGACCCAAACGCCATCAGCCCAACAGCGACCGTCGACGACGTAATAAAGGCACGCAAGGCGGTAGACCAAGTAGTCGTCAACGACACAGTCCGCGAATATTTGCTTGATATCGTCGCTGCCACCAGGAGCGCTGCGAGCCTGCGACTCGGTGCCAGTCCCCGTGCGTCGCTGGCACTCCAGCATGCTGCACAGGGCAGGGCAGCGATGCAAGGGCGGTCTTATGTTCTTCCCGACGATGTGAAGAGCCTGGCAGTGCCAGTGTTGGCACACCGGCTACTGGCAGAATCGACTAGCGAACTTCGCGGTTTGGCGACCGGGCAGATCATCAGCGAAATTGTTGAATCGACACCGGTTCCGATCGAGCGTGAATAGATGGCAATGCACTCGGATTGGATTACGAGAGGGCTAGAGGCTCGCTTCCGTCGTCCGGAGCTTGAGTCGTCGCGCGGCGCCCTCATGAACCCGCTCGCCGAGCTCTTCACCCTGTTGCTCATCGCAGTGGTACTGATCGGCGCCATATCGCGTGAGCCGATCATTGCTGCCGTTGGCGCCCTGGCGTTTGTGGTTGCGATGGCTTCTAGAGTTTGGGCCGCACTGGCGCTCGAAGATATCACGATCGACAGGAGCGCCTCGGTAAATCATGTATTCCTTGGTGATGAGATCGAAATCACGTTCACGATCGAAAATAAAAAGCCGCTTCCCATTCCATGGTTAGAGATCAACGAATACGTACCTCGTGGCTTGCTTGTTGAAGGGTTCAAGGCCGTAGAACAGTCGTATTTGGGCGGCGCGGAAATGAAAGCCTCAACGTCGCTTGGATCATATGAACGAGTGAAGGTAAAACGCAAAATTACGGCGTTACACCGTGGGATGTATCGACTCGGCAAAACCCGCCTCAGGAGCGGTGATCTTTTTGGGCTCTACCCTGCAGTGGCGAAACTCGATCACACGCCATGGGCGATATTCGTCTATCCAGCAATCAAGAGTATTCCTGGCTTCAAACTGCCAGCGCGCCGGCCGATCGGTGATTCGCTATCTCGTGTACGGGTGTGGGATGACCCTTCACGCCCGGCAGGTGTACGCGAGTATCGACCGGGAGATCCGATAAAAAATATCGACTGGAAGACCACTGCGAAACGTGACGATCTACATGTTCGACTGTTCGATCCAAGCGTGTCTGAGCATGCGGTGATATTCGCTGAGGCGATTACAACTAACGTTCCATGGGAAGGCTTCCGGTCTGACGTTCTGGAAGGGTCTATGACGGCGGTTGCTTCCGTAGCGAGGCACGCTCTCGATCTCGGCTACAAAGTCGGGTTGATAACCAACGGTGTGAGCGCCAGCAGTGCGTCGCACGCAGTAGTCCCCCCGAGTTCCGGTCCGACCCAACTTACGACGCTGCTCGAATCGCTGGCGATGGTTCACCCGATCGGTGTGCGCAGCCTGGACGAGCTGGCACGTAGCCGCAGAGGTGTGCCCCCCCCCGGATCAACATTGATCCATGTCGGTGGCATCTATCACCCACGCACGATGAAATACCTACTCGGACTAAGCCGTACTGGACACCCGGTGATCATCCTTCACACGGGACGGGAAGAGCCGCCTGACTATCCCGAATTCGAAGTGCGCGACGGCCGTAGTTTGTTCCTTGATCAGATAAACACCGACGAAAAGAATGACTTCCGGAGGCCGTCAAAATCCAGTGAGAAATGGGATGACATCCCTGTTTCCAGTGCCTCAGATCGAGTTGCTGACTAGTGCGTAACCCCGCTATATTCGCCTATGGCGCGCTGGTAATAGTCGAGAGCATTCTGTGGTTCTCGATACTGACAATTATCGGCAGCCTGGTAGGGCTCGGTGGATCTCCGCTGCCGTGGGTTGCCCTGCTGTTTCTATTCGCTGCGGGAATGGGATCAGCCTGGATTTTTGGTGGGTCAAAGGGCGACGCAACTACCGCCGCTATGTATCAGGGTGCGGCTGCACTTTTTGTGGTTTACTTCACTGTTGCGACAGGCACCGTGGGTGATAGTTGGTCGTTCAAGGTTGCGTGGCCAGTCGACATGTTCGGCGGCACATACGGCAGTGAAGGTGCGTTCGATCTAATCTTCGGCCTCGTCGCTGCGGGGGCGCTCTGGTATCGGTCACAAAACATCGTTTCGGCCGGAGATATCGCAAGGTTGCTCAGCCGGGCGTTCAAGATAGGGACAGCCACAATCGCAATCGCCCTGGTTGTCCAATTGCAGGTGGGTATCGATACCGGAATCTCTTTGCTGTTGCTGCCGTTCTTTGGTGCCTCTTTGATCGGGATGGCAGTGTCGCGACTGCCGCAGACAGAGGACGCGGGAAATGCTTCGTGGCCGGTGGTGATCGCTATTTCAGTGTTTGCGATCCTCGGTGTTGGCGTAGTCGGTGGGCTGTTAACTGGCCGATACGGGAACCTCGGTGTGAAAGGTCTCATCGGCATCTATGGAGTGCTCGTTGACGCAGTCCTGTGGATACTTCGTTATCCGATCGAGCTCGCAATGCGAGCGCTCTTTGAACTAATCCTGTGGCTGCAGAGGATGTTCTCGACCGAAGAGGTCGAACAAGAATCGGCAGCAGGGGGAATTGGTGGCAGCATCTTCAATGAGGCCGATGCCCGGGCAGATGACGCTGCCAATTTCGCTATAGATGCTCTCCGGTGGCCGCTTTCGATATTGCTGCTGGTCGTGCTGTTCTTCGTGCTCGTGTTTGCGTATCGTCGTTTCTCCGCACGCGATGATGGAGACGGCGACGACGATCGGGAGTCGATTCGTGGCGATGCCGATGCTAAGGCCGACATGATGAGGCTTTTGACCGGGTTGGTGCCGAACTGGATGAAGCGCGGTAGGCGACGGTCGCTATGGAAGTGGCCCGAGGGTGAAAAGGGCGTCGCTGAGGCGTTCTTGCTGTACTTCGACACGCTCGCCCATGCGATAAAACGTGGGATGATATTCGATCCGAATGTAACACCAAACGAGCGCGTTTCTGCGCTCACCGTATTCCTGCCAGAGGCCCCGATCGAAACGGTAACCTTACGATTCAACGCGGCCTGCTACGGAGCGCAGCCTGCCGACATCGACGAGCTAGATCGTCTCCGCATCGAGATTGACGCAGCCGCGAAAAAGCCAAAACCTGAAGACCGGGCGTAGTTTCGCAGCGGATCGTATTCGCCGATTCTGCGAGTGGTGTGTTTGCCTGCGGCGCGTGGACTAAGTGGTGTGAGTTGTCGGCTCGGGTAACGTGATGACTCGCAACAGGTTAGTCGTGCCAGGTATACCGATAGGCAGCCCGACCACGGCCACGATCACATCGCCCTCTTTCGCAATCTTCGTTTCGAGCGCCAGCGTTGAACCTGCAAGGAACATGTCTTGAATATCGAAATACTGCTTTACGACCACCGGAATAACCCCCCAGCGAAGGGCTAGTTTCGCCCCTGCACCAATATCGGGTGTTAAAGCCAGCAAGGGCTTCGAGGGTCGATATGCGGCAACACGACCGGCGGTACTTCCGGATTCTGTGAACGCCACAATCGCTTTCGCGTTGAGCCTCGCGGCAATAAGAGCCGCAACATCAGCAATAGCGTCATCGACAGCGAGACCACCTTTCATAGCCGCAACCCTGCGGCGTTCCGCCAACATTGGGTACTCGAGATACGATTCGGCCCTTTTCGCAATTTTCGCCATCGCCTTTACCGCTCTGAACGGATACAGACCGACCGACGTTTCCGCCGAGAGCATGATTGCGTCTGTACCGTCTCGCACCGCGTTGTAGACGTCGGTGGCTTCAGCCCGAGTGGGCGATGGGTGCTCGATCATGGATTCCATCATCTGCGTGGCAGTGATTACCGGTTTACCTATCTCGTTGGCCATACGGATGATACGTTTCTGCATCGACGGAACACGCTCGAAAGGCAGCTCTACACCTAGATCACCGCGGGCAACCATGACGGCATCAGATTCATCGAGTATCTCTGGGAGGTTATCGATCGCCTGCTGTATTTCGATTTTTGCGACCAGTTGAGGATGTATTCCCGATTTCGCGAGATGAGTGCGAACCCTAGCTACGTCGTGGCCATCGCGAACATACGAAAGCCCCACGAAATCGATATCTGATGATTCGACGAAGCTGAGAGCCGCAATGGTCTCTGGAGTGAAATAGTCGACCGTCGTGGTGTTACCCGGGGCAGTAACCGCCTTGTTTGGCTTCATGACACCGCCCATTGTGATTCGGCAGTGGATCTCATCGCCCTCGATACGCTCGACACGCAGCTCAATAGCGCCTTCATCGATCATCACAACGGCACCTTGCCTGATGTCGTTGAGTAGTCCCAGTGGCCACACGCTGGCGCGTTCTTCGTTGCCTTCACACGGTTCAAGCTGAAGAACGAAATGGCGACCGGTCGTCAGAACTACTTCGGGCTGTTCCATTTCACCGACGCGGTACTTTGGACCGGGCAGGTCGGCGAGTATGCCGACCGCTACTCCCATTTCCTCAGCGGCGTCCCGCAATATCTTCACGTAAGAGTGGTGCTCTTCAGATGTTCCGTGACTGAGATTAAGTCTCCCGACCGACATCCCCGCTCGGATGAGCCGCTTGATCCGCGCGAGCGTCCCTGTTGCGGGTCCGATGGTGCAGACAATTCGAGTGCGCGCGCGGTTTTTTAGAAATGATGGAAGTAAATAATTGCTGTCGGTTTCGGTCAATCGGAACTCCAAATGACGGGTTAATGCGATGCCACAGTATGAATCAGTCTACCGCAGACGTGTTTATTCAAGGATCAAATGATGCAATTTTCTAGTGAGGATTGCCTATGTAAATTTGACACGGAATTTCACAGGTCTAGTATTCTCAATAGACCCCGGCACAATTCCGACACAGTTTGAGTTCAGGATCACTACGTGACAATCGCAAAAGCTCTTCTCTCGCTTCAAGACACGGATCAAGCACTAGCGCTTCGGCGCCGAGAATATCGGGAGGTAGATGAGGAACTCAAATCGGAAGGCGGGCTTCCCGAAATCCGCGATAACTGCGAAAAAGTAAGAGTTAATGAATTGGAAGCCAAAGTCGAAACGGCTCGCCTTGAATCTGATCTCGCAGCTCTCAAAAATCAGGTTGGTGAGCTAGAAACGCGGCTCTACGGAGGCGCAATTACAAACGTGCGTGAGTTGACGGCGATTGAAACCGAACACTCAGCGGCTCGCCGTAACCTTGCACAGGTGGAAGAGTCCATCGCCCCTGCGGAATTGGCCGCAGAGCACGCTCGCCAGCGATACGAAGATCTCACCAACGAGCTGACTGAAAAAGAAAGTTCCTGGGAAACTCGAAAAATCGAGCTCGACCGAGAAAAAGTAAAGGTTGGCACAGAGTTCAACACGATGCTCGATACTCGAAATGCAGAAGCTGAACATATTCCGGAAGAAGATTTGGCACGATACAACCGATTGTTCCGGTCTAACCGAGGCATCGCAGTTGTTCGAGTCGACCGTGGTGTTTGTCAGGGTTGTTCAGTGCGCCTGCCAGTTGGAGAACTGACACGGCTGCGAAACTCCGATAGCCCAATTCCCTGCGGCTGCGGCAGGGCACTCCTGACTGAACAATAATTGAGGGCAGTTGGATTCCACAGCGGACCCGCCCATAGTAGAACCGCGTCCACCAGTCCCGGTAGTAATGCCGGTGCCGGTGCCGGTGGTGATGGCGATAACTTCGATTCTTCCGATACGCTGCACCCGCGAGCCGAGATCGAGCTCTACTGCCAGCGGAATTCTCACCAACTCGACGGATGGTTTGAGCCAGATGAAGACGAGGTCGCCAACAATTTCGACGCTCGTCACGACCGCTACCGACAGATGATCGCTTCGTTCACTGGTTCGAATGCTCGACTTGCGCTGGTCGTGGTCCCAGACGCATCACATATCGCCGAAGACTTAGAGACGTTGGTGAGCAGATTGTTGGAGCTGGAACGTCTTGGCACGGAGATCCGCTGCACCGACCCTGATCGACCGGACGCGCTCCAGAGCGGCGAAGAGCTGTTGGGTGTCGGAGGCCGTTCTCCGCAGCGACAGGCGAAGATACGAGACGCCATCGTTGCCAAAGCCTCTCGTGGCGAAGTTCTCGGTCGGACACCTTACGGATACGAAGCCGGTCCAGACGGCATTCTCAAACCCGTTGCGGAAGAAGCCGAAATCGTTAAAGAAATCTTCGACATCTACGCAGGACCCTGGCACGCAGAAGACTCAAAACCTCTCGGTGGTCCCGGCATGAGGGCAATTGCGAGATCGTTGAATGAACGAGGATTACTCACTCGAACCGGGCGCCCGTGGTCGGCACTGGCGATATCCGGAATTCTCAAAAATCGCACATATCTTGGAACGTATACGCGCTACGGTGTTAGGATTGCAGGTAGTCACGAACCTCTTGTCGATCGGGAGATTTTCAACAGAACTGAAGCTGTAACTCGAACACGAAAACCCGTTCGTAAACGTGCGGTCGAACCGCCCTACCTGCTGGGAGGGATCGTACGCTGCGACCTCTGTGGGAGAGGGCTTTTTGGACTTACGCGACGCAGGACATGGAAGCGCGTCGATGGCACAACCACTTCGAAATCCTATCGGTACTACGAGTGTCCCTCCAGAAATGCACGTAATGAACGAACCGAAGACGTCGCTCGTCACTCCTCGTGGCATGCTGAAGAACTGGAACAGATTGTTCTTCAAGACGTGGAGCGATGGGGAGAGCGGATCAAGAAGAAACTGCGACCAATCGTCGGCGACACCGCTGCTGACGAAGTTGGTGAGGCCGAACGTGACTTCAATCGAGCGGTGAGGGCTGTGGCGTCTGCATACGGGACGCTAAACGATCTGGTCGCACCACTGGAACGACTGGAAAACGCTCGCCGAGCAGGTGCTGACCCGAAATCAGAAAACACCGACAAAACGGATCTGGCGAGGCTATTGCAAGAAGTACAGAGCAAAAACGTGTCAACCGCTAAAATAGCGGTATCGGCAGTTGTTGAACGGGTTATAGCCGGTGAACAACTGGTCGAGGTCCTACCCAGATTCTAGAGTGACCCTCCGAGGCATAGATCTGCATAGATCTGTAAAAATGTGCATCTGGCTTGCTAACTAGTTGTAATCAACTTACTATTAGTAAGTAATAAATTCTGTAGGACTGGAGAATTAATATGCCCGCGGTAACTGTCGACAACATTCTGGCTCTTGACCGGGTTACTCGGCCCACCGCCGACGGCGTTGTTCGGCCCGTGATGACCATCATAACGGCTCCTTCTGGATTCGAAGGTGAGGGGTTTCCGGTGAGACGTGGCTTCGCGGGAATCTCTTAGAAGTATCTCGACCCGTTCATCATGCTCGACCAGATGGGCGAAAACGAATGGCGCGCCGGTGACGCAAAGGGCACTCCGTGGCACCCGCATCGGGGTTTTGAGACAGTTACCTACATGATCGAGGGGACGTTCGAGCATCGCGATTCAGAGGGCGGCGGTGGTGTCATCAGCGATGGTGATACTCAGTGGATGACTGCGGGTGCGGGAATTTTGCACATCGAAGTACCCTCAGAAGAAATCGTCATCAGCGGAGGCACCGTCCACGGAACACAGCTGTGGGTAAACCTTCCGAGCGATAACAAGTGGGCGAATCCCCGGTACCAGGACATTTCTCGCAAGAATCTCTCGTTGCTGAGTTCACACGATGGCGGTGCGTTGATACGCGTTATTGCGGGATCACTCGATGGTCACGACGGTCCGGGGGTTACCTACTCTCCGATCACGTACGTCCACGCGACAGTCAGTCCTGGTGCGCAGCTTGAGATTCCGTGGTGACCCGAGTACAACGCACTGGCTTACGTGCTCTCTGGTAACGGTTCAGTGGGTAAGGAACGCAAGCCGATTCGCATGGGACAGGCCGTGGTTTTCGGTAAGGGTGATTCGATCGTAATAGCGGCCGATGAGGAACAGGACAGTAAGTCGCCAGAGTTGGAGATACTGCTGCTCGGCGGCCAGCCGATTCGAGAACCTATGGCTTGGTACGGACCGTTCGTGATGAACACGCAGGACGAGCTACAGGAGGCGTTTGCCGACTACCACGCGGGCAAGCTCGGGGTGATCCCGCCAGATGTGATTCCGCACACTGCTGGCGAAGACTCACAGCCGTAACGACCGCGAAATACTGGTTGTAAGGTGCCAAACCCGGTATTCTTAACCCTGTCGCGAGGAGGACGGACGGTCGCCGCTGTGCGTAAAGCGCAGGGGAGGAAAGTCCGAGCACCTCATGGATCAGAGTGCCTGCTAACGGCAGGGCGGGGCGACCCGACAGAAAGTGCAACAGAAAATAAACCGCCCCGACGCGAGCAATCGTGTCGAGGTAAGGATGAAATGGTGCGGTAAGAGCGCACCGCCCGGATGGCGACATGCGGGGCAAGGTAAACCTCACTCGGTGCAAGACCAAATAGGGAAGCTGTGACCGGATTCGGGTAGCTTCCGGGTTGGTCGCTTGAGCCT
>Ga0209403_10003481_pt1 | contig 17765 bp, 21 predicted proteins | sample ArcticOcean_MG_C_8_FD_187440 | JGI IMG/M metagenome (GOLD analysis project Ga0209403, IMG submission 187440) | Marine microbial communities from western Arctic Ocean - ArcticOcean_MG_CB11_86 (SPAdes) (version 2) | ecosystem: Environmental > Aquatic > Marine > Oceanic | place: Arctic Ocean... | reverse complement strand
GAGCGACTTCTTGCCTGCGAGGGACTGGAATATCTGTCGCGGAGCGTTATCCTGGACTCCGGCGATGAGGCTTCGGTGTTTGTGGCATCTAAAATTTGCCGTCCGACCGGCCTGCCATGGGACTTCGATAATTGGCGACGTCGTCACAAGCGAGCATGTCTTGCAGGATTGCCGCAGGGCCGGCTGCTCTGAAATCGTCGCGTCCCGGCCGGTGGCGTCAGGAGCGCGGGCCCATCCAGATAACCATGCAATCGATCTTGCGCCGCTGAAGCGCCCGGCAGGAATGGCGGGCCTTGGATTCCGAGGAAACCAGCAGCCGTGCCTTGTAGATTCTGAGGCCGCGGCGCGTCTTGCTTTTCAGGCGCACGATCTCGAACTGGTTGCCGAGCAGGCTGGGCATCGCGCGGGCAGCGCGTGTCACGGCAAGATGCGCCGGCGCATACCGGTTATAGGCGCCGACCTGTATCGCCCAGCTACGAATCCGACCGGAATTCGCGCTTTTTGCCGGGCGTCCGCCCGCCCGGGCAGACGGCTTTGCGATGTTGGTTTTTATCTTCCCGACCGCTCGAAATTTCGGCCGAACCGGTGAAGACGGCAGGTTCTTCCGGCGGCCAGACGACGCGACAACAGTCTGAAGAGCTGCAAAACCCTCGTCGAGCAGCTTCGCTACACGCCGGTCGCGGGCTTTCGATGTTTTGCCCCCCAAAACAACCGCGATCACCCGCTTTCCACCACGCCGGGCGGATGCGACGAGGTTAAACCCCGACGCCCGGATATAGCCGGTCTTGATTCCGTCCATCCCTTCGTAGCGCGACATCAGGCGATTGTGCGACCTGTAAGTGCGTCCGCGATAGGTGAACGATTTGCGGGAAAAGTGGTGGTACGAATTTGAATGGCGGTAAAGGACCGCGCGGCCAAGGATCGCCATGTCTTTCGCAGTACTAAGTTGACCGCGATTGGGCAGCCCCGAGGCATTTTTGAACGTTGTGTTCGCCATGCCCAGAGCTTTGGCGCGCTTGGTCATCATTTTGGCGAATTTGCGTTCGGTGCCGCCCATCGCCTCGGCCAGGACTGTCGCGACATCATTTGCCGATTTTGTTACCAGCGCCTTGATGGCGTTTTCGACGGTGATGGTCTCGCCGCGACGCAGACCGAGCTTGGATGGAGACCGGCCCTGGGCGAGGCGCGATACCGGAAGTTTCTGGTCAGGTCTCAGCGTGCGGTTCTTCAGCGCCTCGAAGGTCATGAAAAGGGTCATGATCTTGGTCAGAGACGCCGGATAGTTCTTGGTGTCGGCATTGACTGAGTGAAGAATCCGGCCGGTCTTGGCCTCAACGACGATCGACGCATATTTTGCCGTCGCGCGATCCGCCCCAACCGAGAGCGCAGCAAACGTGATAATCAGTACACTTAGCAGCCGAAACAAGTTTTTCCCCGTTTCCTGTCCGTTAATCCGCCGTGTCTGGCTGCCCCGACCGGCTTTGAGTATATTTTTTCCGCATGCCGGAGACCTGAATGTAGCGCATTTCTGGCCCAATTGACCGACGGACCCTGTTATTCCATATCAATACCAACCTACTCAAACCGCCGAGTCCTGTCCAACATGAACTATCGATTTAAATCTTTGGTTAGCAAAAGTTGAACACGATACCCATATCGGGAATGTGCCGTTCGGAGAATGACGTTCAGATGCCCCAGAGGATTCGACAATGAAGTATCGTCCGATTGCACTGATCGCGGCTGCATTGACACTTGTCGGTTGCGAATACGCCGGTCCAGCCGGCGAACCGGTTTCCCGTAATCTGACGTGGTTCGACTATGTCGGCGCGGAAGGGCTCAAGGAAGCGTGCGGCCCCGGGGCATCGAGCCGTCTGCGCTTCGTCTATAACGGGATCTACGACAAGCAGATACGGAGTTATGATTTGCATGAACTCCCGCGCGGTCGTGGCGCTGCGATGTCGGCGTGGGCACGCGGCGTCGGCGATTTGACACGGGCAATCCGGCTTCCCAACCTCTTTTCGCCGTGGCAGGGGAATCGGGTAGAATCGGTTGTCGGCCTCAAGGAATGGACCGATTTGAAGACCGCGCTGGCTGCGGATCGTTTTTCATCCTTCAAACCGGTCGGGCTGCGCCTGCCGTCGAATGAATTCTACTGGGTGGTGGCCGGCTGTCTTGACGGGCGGTTTCACGCCAATGCCTGGATGTACCCCTCGAAACGGTTCAAGTCATTGAATTTCCCCGGTATTTTACGGGCACATGACCGCACCGGCATTGAGTTTGAAAACGCGGTTCCGGTCAATCAGCGCGACGAAGACCCGACCAGACACGAGGGCGACCGCAATTGGGGGAGCAACATATTCCAGATCCAGCTTGGCGCGAACGGCATCGTCGGCGCCAAGGGGTTGTTTTAACCATGATTTCTTGTGTCCCGGTGTTGCTTTGATTAGTCCGGCGTGGTCCCATATGATCGATGTGATGATGAGAAATTTCGCACATACCGACGGGCAGCCGCCGTTCCGGGTCAGCATGGCCGACGGGGACGACGAAGAAGGTACCGGCAATGGTGGAGGCGGCGGTTCCGATACGGGCGTCGTCACCCAGACAAAGCCGAAGACCAAAAAGCCGACGATGTACAAGGTCATCATGTTGAACGACGACTACACGCCGATGGAGTTCGTCATTCTCGTGCTCGAGCGTTATTTCAGCAAAAACTACGAAGAAGCGTCGCGTATCATGCTGCACGTTCACCAGAAGGGTGTCGGCGTGTGCGGCGTGTTCACCTACGAAGTTGCCGAAACCAAGGTTCAACAAGTGATGGACCTTGCCCAGCAGCACCAGCATCCGCTGCAATGTACCCTTGAAAAGGCCTGACCGAATGCTTTCACGCAATCTCGAAAAAAGTCTGCATCGCGCCCTGGCGCAAGCGAACGACCGCAACCACGAATATGCGACGCTCGAACATCTGCTGATGGCATTGACGGAAGACCAAGATGCGATCGCGGTTCTCAAAGCCTGCGGTGTGGATATCGAGAAACTTTCTGCCGATCTCAAAGGCTACCTCGACGAGGACCTTTCCAATCTGGTGATCGATGACGAAGAGGATCCCAAACCGACGGCGAGCTTCCAGCGTGTGGTGCAGCGCGCCGCGATACACGTGCAATCGTCGGGCCGCCAGGAGGTCACGGGCGCGAACGTGCTGGTTGCCATGTTCTCAGAGCGCGAAAGTCATGCCGTCTATTACCTGCAGGAACAGGACATGTCGCGGTTCGACGCCGTGAACTATATCAGCCACGGCATTGCAAAAGTCCCCGGCCGGTCGGAAAACCGTTCGGTGCGCGGTGCCGATGAAGAGGGCGGCGATGAGGAGGAAATCAAGAGCGCGGGCGAGGCGCTGGACACTTACTGCGTAGATCTCAACAAGAAAGCAGCGGACGGAAAGATCGATCCGCTGATCGGTCGCGAGGCGGAGATCGAGCGTACCATCCAAGTGCTGTGCCGCCGGACCAAAAACAATCCGCTTTATGTCGGCGAATCCGGTGTTGGCAAGACCGCCATTGCCGAAGGTCTCGCACGCCTCATCCATCAGGGCGACGTGCCCGATGTGCTGCAGAACGCGACGATCTATTCGCTCGATATGGGCGCCCTTCTGGCGGGGACGCGCTATCGCGGCGATTTCGAAGAGCGCCTCAAGGCCGTCGTCAGTGAACTAGAAAATCACGATGACGCGGTTTTGTTCATAGATGAAATTCACACCGTTATCGGCGCCGGGGCGACCAGCGGCGGGTCAATGGATGCGTCGAATCTGCTGAAACCCGCGTTGCAGGGCGGCCTGCTGAGATGCATCGGTTCGACCACCTATAAGGAATACCGGTCGTATTTTGAGAAGGACCGTGCGCTGGTGCGCCGGTTCCAGAAAATCGATGTGCCAGAGCCAAGCGTCGAGGATACCGTGAAAATTCTGCGCGGCCTCAAGCCCTATTATGAAAAGCATCACCGGGTGCGCTACACGGCAGCGGCGATCCGCACGGCCGTGGAACTTGCCGCCAAATATATCAACGACCGCAAGCTGCCCGATAAGGCGATCGACGTGATCGACGAGGTCGGAGCGGCGCAGAAACTGGTGCCGGAAAGCCGGCGTAAGAAGCTGATTACCGTCAAGGACGTCGAAGCGGTGGTCGCCAAGATCGCCCGCATCCCGGCCAAAAGCGTGTCGCGTTCGGATAAGGAATCGCTGCAGACGCTCGATGCCGATCTCAAGCGTGTCGTGTTCGGTCAGGACAACGCGATCGATGCGCTGACGTCGTCCATCAAACTCGCCCGGGCCGGCCTGCGCGAGCCTGACAAGCCGATCGGTAGCTACCTGTTTTCCGGCCCAACCGGTGTCGGCAAGACCGAGGTCGCGCGCCAGCTTGCCCATACGATGGGGATCGAACTGACCCGCTTCGATATGTCGGAATATATGGAACGGCACTCGGTCTCCCGGCTGATCGGGGCGCCGCCCGGCTATGTCGGTTTCGACCAGGGCGGTCTGCTTACCGATGCCATCGACCAGCATCCCCATTCCGTGCTGTTACTCGACGAAATAGAAAAGGCGCACCCCGATGTGTTCAACATCCTGCTCCAGATCATGGATCACGGCAGGTTGACCGATCACAACGGCAAAAGCGTCGATTTCCGCAATGTCATCCTGATCATGACCACCAACGCCGGCGCGTCGGAGATGGCCAAGCCGGCAATCGGGTTCGAACGCACGACGCGCACCGGCGAGGACGAGGAGGCGATCAAGCGCATGTTCACCCCCGAATTCCGCAACCGGCTGGATTCGATTATCGCGTTCGGAAGCCTGCCGAAAGAGGTCGTGCTGTTGGTGGTCGACAAGTTCATCATGCAGCTCGAAGCTCAGCTCGAAGACCGCAACGTGACGTTCGAGTTGACCGACGCGGCGCGCGAGTGGTTGTGTCGCAAAGGCTACGATGAGGCATTTGGCGCAAGGCCGCTGTCGCGGGTCATCCAGGAGCACCTCAAGAAACCGCTTGCCGACGAGATACTGTTCGGCAAGCTGGCCAAGGGCGGTGTTGTGCAGGTCGATGTCCGGAAAGAGGACGACACACTGTCCTTGGTTACCCTCAGCGCGCCGCCGAAAGGCAAGTCCAAGGATCCGGACACCGATGACGATGATCCCGGTGACGATTCTGGCGACGATTCCGGCGATAACGGCAAGGTCGAGGAATTCGTCGAGTAGGGTGCGCAAAACCGCTCTCAACGTCGCTTTCGGTTGTTGAGTTTTGGCTCAGTGTCCCTGTGGTTCCGGATCTGACCTAGATGAATGCTGCGGCCCGATCATTACCGGGTGCGCACCTGCCTTAACCGCCGAGGCGCTGATGCGGTCGCGGTTCACGGCGTTTGTTCGGGGCGATCTGGATCACATCGAATACACCCATACCCCGGATGTGCGTGAAAAAATCAATCGCCCGACAGCCGACAGCCTGGATTCTTCGATCGAGTGGATCGGTCTGGAGATTTTCGGCGCGACCCTCGGCGGCGAGAAAGATGACACAGGCACGGTCGATTTCGCGGCGAGCTTCCGGCAGGATGGTATGCGTCGGGTGCACCGCGAAATTTCGAATTTTCGCCGTGAAGCCGGGCGGTGGGTTTATGTCGATGGAGAATTCGACCCTGATACCCGTTCCCGACAGGCGGAAAAAATAGGACGCAACCAGCCATGCCCCTGCGGGTCGGGGAATAAATTCAAGAAATGTTGCGGTGCCTGACAGCTTGGCGGCGACGACAAGGTCGAATGGCGGGGTATAACCCGACCCTAAACCTGCAGCACGAATTCCCGGATCTTTGTAATCGCGTCCAGTGACGCCGCCGAATCAGGTTCCGCAGTCACAAAGGTATGCGGCTGGCCGTCGAATTTGTGAATTTCGATACTGCCGCCCTTCGCACGGTATAGATCGGCGAAGCGGTCCTGCCAGCTATGCTCGACATTTGCATCGGCCGTGCCCTGGATGACGACCATCGGCGGCAAATGGGTCGCCGCGCCGCGCTCCAGCAAAAGAAAGGGATTTCCCTCCGTCATGTCGTCGACGCTCGCGAAACACGCATCATGGGCGGCGACGAGCCGGTCGTTGCCTGCTGCCTGCACCATTCGGTATCGTGCCAGGGGATCGAGGATCGGCCAGCAGGCGACGAAGAATTCGACGCTGGCATCGGCCGGACCGAGTTCGGCATCCGACATGGTCCACCGGTCGTTGTTCGGGTTCAGCGCGATCAATCCCATCTGCTGGGCGCCGCTCGACGAGCCGAGGCTGCCGATCTTCGATGCCTCGATCCCAAGCCGCGCGGCGTTTGCCTTGAACCAGCGTATGCCGTAGCTGACATCGTCGACCATCGCCGGGTATTGCGCGGCATCCGACAGCCGGAAATCGAGCGCGAAGACGCCCACGCCATGGGCGGCGAGGTCTTCGTGGATGACCGCATTGTTGAGCCGGTCGCCCGACCCCCAGGCGCCGCCGTGGACGTCGATTACCCAGCGCGCCAAGTTTCCACCCGCGGGTCTGTATAGCCGGCCCTGCAACGTGTGGCCGTCGATTGTGCGGAAGGGAATGTCTTCGAAATCAGTCATGGACCGACCTTGTGGAATTTAAGATTTTCAAAATGTCATCCCGGCCCTCATCCTGAGGAGCGCGCTTGCGCGCGTCTCGAAGGAGCCGGGATCCAGTCGCGTCACATTGTCGATTCTGGACCCGGGAATAAATCCGGGGTGATACGGTTTATTCTGCATGTTCTGTGGTGCCACAACTCGCAAATTCATGTTCAGGGAGACTCGTTCGACCGTTTGAACGGCGACAGGTCGCCGAGCGATTCCATCTCGTGCTGGATGCCCCGGCGTTCGCGTTCGACGAAATCGGCGACCGCGTTGCGAAATCCCTCATCGCGTATCCAGTGCGCGCTGTAGGTGGCTGAGGGCAGGTAGCCGCGGCTGATCTTGTGCGGACCCTGCGCGCCGGCCTCGACCTTCGACAGGCCGTTCTCGATGGCGAACTCGATACCGCGGTAAAAACAGGTTTCAAAATAGAGCATGCGGAAACGTTCGGTGCAGCCCCAGTTGCGGCCGTATAACGTGTCCGTGCCGAGCAGGTTCAGCGCGCCGGCGACATAGTCACCGTCATGGCGGGCGATCACCAGTACCACCTTGTCGGCCATGCGTTCCCGCAACAGCTGGAAGAATTCGTAATTCAGATAGGCGTGGGCCCATTTGCGGTCCACGGTGTTGAGATAAAAATGATAGAACGCCTGCATGTGTTCGGGTTTGATCGCATCGCCTGTCAGCACTTCGATGTCGACCGCTTCATTGGCGGTGGCGCGTTCCTTGCGGATCATCTTGCGCTTGCGCGAATTGAGCGTTTCGAGAAAATCGTCGAACGTCCCGAAACCCTGGTTGTGCCAGTGAAACTGCTGACCCTGGCGCCGGATAAAGCCCATCTCGCCAAGCTCGTTCCACTCGTCTTCAGGCGTGAAGGTGATGTGCAGCGATGAGACTTCGTGTTGTTTGGCGAGTTCCAGAAGACCGGCGGCGAGCATACGTCTTGTATGCGGCTTGTCTTCCCCGTCCCGCACCAGCAGGCGGGGGCCGGTCACCGGTGAGAACGGGACCGAAACTTGCAATTTCGGATAATAGTGACCGCCCGCACGCTCGTACGCATCGGCCCAGCCCCAGTCGAATACATATTCGCCGTGGGAATTGTTTTTTAGATAGCAGGGTGCGACGCCGACCAGACCCTTACTATCTTCGATGACGATGTGCTGGGGTAGCCAGCCGGCCTCGCCGTTGGCCGCGTCCGAATCCTCCAGCGTCGTGAGAAAACTGTGCGAGACGAACGGATTTTCCGCGCCGGCGCAGGCGTCCCAGTGTTCCGCGGACACTTCGTCCAGTGATGAAATCACCTTTACGGTGACTGTATCGCCGTCATTGGGATCGCCGCCGTCCGGCATGCCTATTCGATCTCGAAAATAGCGTCGACTTCGACCGCGGCGCCGCCGGGAAGCGAGGCGACCGCGACCGCGAACCGGGCATGCTTGCCGTTTTCGTCACCGAACACTTCGACCAGCAGATCGGAAGCGCCGTTCACGACCGCCGGCGGGCCCGTGAAATCGGCCGGCGCGTTGACGAATCCACCGAGCTTGACCGCCCTTGCCCGGTCGATATCGTCGCCCACCGCCGCCCGAAGCTGGGCGAGAATATTAAGCCCGCACAGACGCGCGGCGGCGTATCCTTCTTCGACCGACAGATCGCCGCCGACCTTGCCGGTCGCACTTATATCGCTGGTGATCGACACCTGCCCGGCAATGAATATCTGGTTTCCGGATCGCCTGTAGGGGACGTAATTCGCCGACGGCACCGGTGCATCCGGCAGCGTGATATTTAATTCCTTAAGACGTTCTTCGATACGTCCAGCCATCGGATTCTCCCTTGTTCCGCCGAAGCCTAACGCCCCACCCCGGGGCGATCCAGTCCCGAATTTTATCCCGCGAGTTCAATAGCATGCGGCCGGAAAAACTGTTAACATTTTATGCGCTGATTCTGCGTCATACTGGACGTGGCGGTCGAGGATTGCGATATTCCAACCGCACCCGTTAACCAGTTTTCGTTATTGGCAAATGCGTCCGGAAACGAGGCAGGCATGACCATAGGCACTAAACTGTTCACCCTGTTGAACGGCGATCAGGTGGGAACCGATTCCCAGGGCAATCGATATTATCATACCAAGCGAACGCCCAAGGCCGGGCGAAGAAGGCGTTGGGTTGTTTATCTCGGAAAAGTCGAGGCGTCCCGCGTGCCGCCGGCATGGCATTCCTGGCTGCACCACACCACCGATGACGTGCCGGCCGACGATCTGGCGCGGCGGTGGGACTGGCAGAAAGAGCATGTACCCAACATGACCGGAACCGCGGATGCCTACCGGCCGCCGGGACATGTCCTCAAAGGCGGCGAGCGTGCACGGGCAACCGGCGATTACGAACCCTGGCAGCCGTCCTGATCGCGGCAGCCGGCAGGGACTGAAGGATGACAGCGAATGCGTAAGAATCTGATCGAAACCGTCATGGGCGCCGTCGTTCTTGCGGTTGCAGGCTTTTTTATCTTCTTTGCCTATAGCAAGGCCGAAATCGGCACGGTCGAAGGCTACGAAATCAACGCGAAGTTCGACCGGATCGACGGTGTGCGGGCGGGATCGGACGTGCGGATGAGCGGGATCAAGATCGGCACCGTTACTTCGTCGCTGCTCGATCCGAAAACCTATTTCGCGGTGGTGAAGATGAACATCAGGTCCGACGTCAAAGTACCTGACGATACCGCTATTTCGGTTTCGTCCGACGGGCTTCTCGGCGATAAGTTTCTCGCCCTGTCGCCCGGCGGGTCGGATGAAATTCTGCCGCCCGGCGGCGAAATCCTGACCACCCAGGGATCGGTCGATCTGATGGGACTGGTTGGGCAGATGATCTTCAGCCAGACGAACAAGGACGGCAATAACAAACAATAGGGGGCGAGACGATGCTACAGAGCGCCCCCGAGCAACCGCCCCGGCAAAACTGGGACCCGCGCCGCTACGCCCGGAACGCGCGCTTCGTGGTGGGTCTTGGCGAGCCTTTAACCGGCCTGCTGGCGCCGAATCCCGGTGAGCGGATTCTCGATCTCGGATGCGGCGGCGGAGCAAATCGAAGCCGCAAGGTCGGCATTGCAGCAAGCGGACGGAAGCCGGGTCGCCGATTATGCCCGGCTCCGCTTTTCCGCGGTGAAGACCGCGTTGTGACCGCCCGGTCGATCATCATCGGCGCGCTGCTGGCGATCCTGGCGCCGTTCTGTACAACCTCGGCGGCGGCGCAGCAGGTGGCAGTCCTGCAGGGGCTGGACAAGATCACCGCAAGGGTTTCCACGATAGAAGCGCCGGTTGGCGAGGCGGTGCGTTTCGGGACGCTGGATATCACGGTGAAACGTTGTCACAAGCGCCCGCCCGAGGAAACGCCGGAAACAACGGCATATCTGCAAATCCGTGAGCGGCGGTCAGGGGAACAATCCGTCGATCTGTTCGCCGGATGGATGTTTGCGTCCAGCCCGGCAGTCTCGTCGATGGAACATCCGGTTTACGATGTCTGGGTGATCGATTGCAAAAAAGCGTCGAGTTCAGACTGAGACAACTCGCCCTCGAAGCTGGCAGATGCATCCAGCGCTGCTGACAGCCTCTGTCGGTAACCCGCGCGCGGCAGTTCGACGACGCCGAATTGTGCGAGATGTTCCGTCACAAACTGCGTATCGAGCAACAGGTAGCCGCTTTTGCGCAACCGCGCGACCAGGTGGACCAACGCGACCTTGCTGGCATCGCGCGCGGCGCTGAACATGCTTTCGCCGAAAAACGCTGCCCCGAGCGCAACCCCGTAGAGCCCGCCGACCAATTCGCCGTCCACCCATGTTTCGACACAATGCGCCCGGCCGAGTTCGTGAAGATCGCTGTACAGCGAGACGATCTCGTCATTGATCCAGCTTTCGTCCCGTTTCGGGCCTGGCGCCGCGCAGGCGCGGACCACGTCGGCGAAGGCGGTGTTGCAGCGTATTTGGTAAAGACCGCTTCGCACCGTGCGGCGCAGGCGGCGTGACACGTGGAAGTCGTCGAGAGGCAATATTCCGCGCTTTTCCGGATCGATCCAGTAAAGCGTTGAATCGTCGCGCCGCTCGGCCATCGGAAACAGGCCAACCGCGTATGCGCGCAACAGGATTTCAGGTGTCAGGGCATTCATCGAATACGATTATACCGGCAGTTTAGTCGTCCGCGACGTCTCCCACGACGAAGCGTTCCAGCCAATGGATATCATAATCGCCGTTTATGAAATCGGAATTTTCGATGATTTTTGCATGAAGCGGGATTGTGGTCTCGATTCCGTCGATCACATATTCTTCCAGCGACCGTCTGAGCCGCATCAGGCATTCGTTCCGATTGCGGCCGTGGACAATAAGCTTCGACACCAGGCTGTCATAATACGGCGGGACGTCGTATCCGGCATAAAGGCCGGAATCGACCCGCACCGACATGCCGCCCGGCGGATGATAATCGGTAATCCTGCCCGGCGACGGGATAAACGTTTCCGGGTTTTCGGCCATGATCCGGCATTCGATCGCGTGGCCTGAGAACGTGACATCGGCCTGCGTGAACGACAGGGGAGATCCGGCAGCGACCCGGATCTGTTCACGGACCATGTCGATGCCGGTGATCATCTCGGTGACCGGGTGCTCGACCTGAAGCCGCGTGTTCATTTCGATAAAGTAGAACTCGCCGTCTTCAAACAGGAATTCGATTGTCCCGGCATTGCTGTAGCCGATCCGCCGTACCGCATCGGCCGCGATTGTGCCGATTTTTTCGCGTTGCTGGTCGTTGAGGGCAGGGGACCGGGCCTCTTCGAGCACTTTCTGATGGCGTCGCTGCAGCGAACAGTCGCGTTCGCCCAGATGAACTGCGCCGCCCTGGCCATCGGCGAATACCTGGACTTCGATATGTCGGGGTTTTTCGAGGTATTTCTCGATATAGACTGTGTCGTTGCGGAAGCTCGCGCTCGCCTCGGTCCGCGCCATCGTATAGGCGGTTTCGATTTCGGCGGCACTTTTGACGACCTGCATCCCGCGCCCGCCGCCGCCGCCCGCGGCCTTTATGAGGACGGGATAACCAACCTGGTCGGCAATGCTGCGGGCGTCGCTGGAGGATTCCACCGCACCCGCGGAGCCGGGGACAACCGGGACGCCATTTTCTTCCACGGCATTTTTAGCCGCGACCTTGTCGCCCATCAGGAGGATATGCTCGGCGCTCGGGCCGATAAAGGTGAACCCGTGTTCTTCCAGGATCGATGCAAAACTCGCTTCCTCGGACAGAAATCCGTATCCCGGATGGACGGCGTCCGCGCCCGTGATGGTTGCCGCCGACACGATCGCCGGGATGTTCAGGTAGCTTTCCTTGGCGGATGGCGGGCCGATACAGACGCTTTCGTCGGCCAGTCTCACATGCATTGCGTCGGCATCCGCGGTCGAATGCACGGCGACCGTCGCAATGCCCATTTCGCGGCAGGCACGATGAATTCGCAAGGCGATTTCGCCGCGGTTGGCGATCAGGACTTTTTCGAACATTTGCTTTGCCGGTCCGTGCCAGGTTCGGGCGCTATTCGACCAGCAGAAGTTCTTCGCCGAATTCGACAGGCATCGAATCTCCGACGAGAATCTGTAACACCTTGCCGCCCGTCGTGGCGCGGATCGGGTTATAGGTTTTCATTGCCTCGATCAGCATCACGGTCTGGCCCTCGGTTATGGTGTCGCCGACACGAATGAACGGATCTGCGCCGGGTTCGGGCGACACGAACACGGTGCCGACCATCGGCGACGTGATCGCGGTGCCGCGCCGTTGCTCCGGAACGGCTTCACCGGCGCTGTCGGCCGCGGCTGTTCCGCCGGGCAACACGACCGGCCCAGCAACCGTATTTGCCGGCGCACTGCCGGCGGCGTTGCGCGCAACCCGTATTCGCCGGCCGCTGCTTTCATATTCGATCTCGCTAAGGCCGGTTTCACTCAGTAGATCGGAAAGTTTGCGGACTAAATCCGGATCTACGTCAAATTTGTTGGGCATCACGCGTCCTTTTCCGCACCGGTCAGTCCGAGTATGGCATCGATCGCCAAAACATATCCGTGGGCGCCGAAACCCGAAATAATTCCGGTCGCACCGGCTGAAACATACGAATGCTGGCGAAAACTTTCGCGGCGGAAGATGTTCGAGATGTGAACTTCGACCACCGGCAGTTCGGTGAGCACCAGCGCATCCAGGATGGCGACCGACGTATGCGTGAATGCGGCGGGGTTGATGATGATACCGTCGGCTGTGCCTCGGGCTTGTTGTATCCAGCCGATCAATTCGGATTCGCTGTTGCTTTGACGAAAATCCAGCGCCGCCCCCGCGCCTCGCGCACGCGCGACGCAGGAAGCCTCGATGTCATCGAGGCTGACGCGGCCATATATTTCAGGCTCACGAACCCCCAGCATGTTCAGATTGGGTCCGTTCAGGACAAGTATTCGGGTGGCGGAGGTCAAATCCAAGCTCTGATATCGGGCAATTTATTCTGAAGTCTTATACTATCACGAATCAGTTGGGCATTGGCGTTGGCGGGCGGAATTCAGCGCCATCGTGCACAACAATTCGGTGTCTTCGCTGCTGGAATTCGGAGGATTGCGGAATCCCGATTCCACGTCAGAATTCGAAGTTATCCATAATTATACCAGAATTTAACCGAATTGTTTCAGTATCTTTGCCATGGACACGCAAAATACATCTGCGACGACGCCCGAAGCACCTCAGGGAATGGAGCGCCGCATGGTGCTTCGTCTATCGTCGCAGTGGCGCGAATGGTGCGGCGACGGCCAGTACCCGACCTTTGTGAACGTCAACCCGGCGCAGATCGCGGAAATCTGGGATTACTGTTTTGTTCTCGATTTCATCGAGTTCGAAGACGATCCGGTCGTACGCACGGTCGGCGATCGACTTCAGGGATATTTGCCGGCGCCCGTCCGGAACTGCCAGCTTCCGGATGTGCCGGCGAACTCGCTGATCGAACAAGCCGCTCCGTACTATCAGGAAATCCTCGACCGCGGCGTACCGATTTCGCGCGGCGGCGAGTTCGTCAAGTATGACGGGATGAAAGTGCTGTATCGCAGCACCATCTTGCCGATGAGTGACGACGGAATCACCGTTTCAGGGCTTCTCGGGGCAGCCAACTGCCGCGAAGTTCCGAACGGGTAGCCGGCGTTTCGGGGTCGAGGTTCAGCCATGTCTGACATGAAAGCATTCGAAATACACACTTATCAGGGCGGTAAGTGGAAAATCGATTCGGTTTTCGACGACCGCGATCTCGCGCTGTTCGAAGCGCATCGGATGGACCAAAGCGGACGGTATAGCGGCATTCGTGTCGTCGAAGAAATCTATGTTGAAGCGACCCAGGAAACCAAAACCCGGACGATCTAACGCGGCAGCAAGGTCGAGGCCGAGAATGCCGCGGAATTGCGCAAATCCAAGCAGGTTCGGCTCAACGCCGGGCAGGCCCGCAAGAAGCGTCAGGACGAGACGGTGGAGCGGAAAAAGTCGCTCAAAAGCGAAAAATCCAAAAGAAAACCATCCCGGTTCGCCTGATCGCTATCATGCTCGTGCTCGTAATATTGGCCGGCGGGGCAATATTTGGCCTGCAATTCGTCGAAAACCTCCGCTGACACCGCAAAATTCCTTTGCTTAGCGCCTGGCGGGGGATTAAAACCCGCCGGCCATGACCGAAAAAATCCGAAAATTTCTCGACGAACGCAAGCCCGAAACGCCGTGTCTTGTGGTCGATCTGGATATCGTTGCGGGTAATTACCGCGCGCTGGCACACGCGCTTCCGCAGGCGGATATATTCTATGCGGTTAAGGCTAATCCGGCGAAAGAGGTGCTGACGACCGTGCTGGCGCTTGGCTCCAATTTCGACACTGCCAGTATTTTTGAAATCGAAACTTGCCTCAATATTGGCGCATCGCCGGATCGGATCGCGTTCGGCAATACGGTCAAGAAGGCGCGCGATATCGCAAAGGCGTATGATTACGGAATAGATCTGTTCGCGTTTGACAGCCGGGCGGAGTTGTCCAAGCTGAAGACCGAAGCGCCGGGCGCCAGCGTGTTCTGCCGAATTTTCATGGACGGCGCCGGCGCCGATTGGCCGTTATCGCGTAAATTCGGCTGCGAGCCTGATTTGGCGGTCGAGATGTTGTGCGACGCGGCGGAGTCCGGACTGAAGCCTGCTGGGGTTTCCTTCCATGTGGGCTCGCAGCAGCGCAACCTGGAGCAATGGGATTTCGCGGTTGAACGCGCCGCCATGGTGTTCAGCGCGCTAGGCGCGCGCGGCATCGAACTGGAACTGATGAATATCGGCGGTGGCTTTCCCGCACAGTACCGCCAGGACATCGAGCCCATGCAGAGTTATGGCGAGGCGATCCGCGATGCCATTGTCAAGCATTTCGGCAACCGGCCACCCCGCGTTATCGCCGAGCCGGGTCGCAGCATCGCCGGCGACGCCGGCATTCTGCAAACCGAGATCGTGTTGGTCGCCGAGAAATCGCGCGAACCGGACCGGCGCTGGGTTTATCTCGATGTCGGAAAATTCGGCGGTCTGCCGGAAACCTTCGAAGAAGCCATTCAGTATCGCATTACCACACCGCGTGACGGCGGCCCGTCCGGCCCGGTGGTTCTTGCCGGACCGACCTGCGACGAGGTCGACGTGCTGTACGACAAGGCGGGATATTCGCTGCCGCTGGGGCTTACAGCCGGCGACAAGATCGAAATACTCAGCACCGGGGCGTATACGGCGACCTACGCGTCGGTCGGGTTCAACGGTTTCCCGCCGCTGAGCGAATATTACATCTGATCGGCCGCCCGATTGGGGCGCCGCCGTCGACCGGCTGGATCAGCAGCCGCCGAAACCGTAAACTCCCCTAGCATCTACATCGACATCTCCACCGTCATCTTCAGAGGAAGCAGCATGAAACTTTATGGATTTTCCCGCTCGTCGGCGGCGTTTCGGGTGCGGATCGCGCTCAACCTCAAAGGAATTGCGTGGGAGCACATCAATATCAGCCTGCCTGACGGAGACCAGTTCGGCGAAGATTATGCGAAAATCAATCCGCAGGGCCGCGTGCCGACCCTGATCGACGGCGACAATTCGCTGTTCCAGTCGATGGCGATCCTCGAATATCTCGATGAAACCCATCCGCAACCGGCGTTCATGCCGGCCGATCCGGTCGCGCGCGCGCGGGTGCGCGGCCTGGCCGATATCATTGCCTGCGACATTCATCCGCTCAACAATCTGGCGGTGCTGAAATTCCTGGCGAACGAGTTGGGCTGCGGCAAGGACGCGGTGAACGTCACCTGGTACCAGCACTGGATCTACGAAGGCTTCAATGCGCTCGAAGCCCATCTCGCGGCCGACGGCGAAACCGGCACATTCAGCCATGGCGATACCCCGGGCCTGGTCGATATCTGCATCGTGCCGCAGGTCTTCAACGCCCAGCGCCTCGAATGCGACCTCGCGCCCTATCCGGTATTGATGGGCATCTTCGGCAATTGCATGAAGCTCGACGCCTTCGATTCCGCGCAGCCGTCCAAGCAGCCGGAATAGCCTGAAACGCGTACCCTCGCGTGCCGCAGGACCGCGCTAGCGCACCATTTTTTTGACCAGAGGTTTCACCGTCAGGCCCTGGACGATGATCGAGAACAGCACCACGCCGTAGGTGATGCTGAGGATCGTCGGCTTGAATTCAGTGTCCGGCAACGACAGGGCCAGCGCGACCGCGATCCCGCCGCGCAAGCCGCCCCAGATTAGCACCGGCACGGCGCCCTTGGTGAATGTTTCCCAGCGCGACAGGATCGCGATCGGGACGATCACGCTGATCGCCCGGGCACAGAGCGTCACCGGGATGGCGAGCAGGGCGAGCCAGATATGGCCGAACCCGGCGGCGACGACCAGCACTTCGAGGCCGATCAGCAGAAACAGCACCGAATTGAGAATCTCGTCGATCAGCGTCCAGAACGTCAGCACGTCCTCCCGGGTCTTTTCGCTCATCGCGTATTTGACCCCCCGATTGCCGATGAACAGCCCGGCGACGACCATCGCGATCGGCCCGCTCATATGCAGCGACAGCGCGAGCGCATAGGTCGTCATCACGAGGGCGAGCGTGATCAGAACTTCAAGGCTCGTCTCGTCGATCCCGTACATCGCGCGGTACCCGATATAGCCGGCAACCAGTCCCAGGACCGCGCCGCCGACCGCTTCGAGAAAGAATAGTTCTGCGATCTCGGCCGCGCCCATGTCGCCGCCGTGCTGGCCGCCGGTCACCGCGATCGCCACCACAACGGTGAAAACGACGACGCCGAGACCGTCATTGAACAGGGATTCGCCCGCCATCTTCGCCTGCAGGGTGCCGGGCACGTCGACTGTCTTGAAAAGGCTGAGAACCGCTACCGGGTCGGTGGGGCTGATCAGCGCCCCGAACACCAGCGCCCAGATGAACGGGAAGTTCACGCCGAACAGGCCCGACAGAAACCACATCGCCGCCCCGATTGCGAAGGTAGAGATCAGGGTACCGAGGCAGGCCATCACGCCGATGGTAAGACGCCGGGCCTTGAAGGCGGAAAAATCGGCATGCAGGGCGCCGGCAAACAGCAGAAAACTCAGCAGGCCGTGCATCAGCGTCTCGTTGAAGTCGATCCGGTGCAGCACGCCCGTGACCCGCTGGCCGATCTGCATCGACGGTTCGATCAGGTCGAAGGCGATAATAGACAGCGACGCGGCCAGCGCGATCACGACCAGCCCGATCGTGTGCGGCAAATGGAGAACCCGGTAATTGATATAGCCGAACAGGGCAGACAGTCCGACCAGGATCGCGCCAATGCTGAAGATGCTCATCGTCGGTTTCTCTGAATGATGCCCGGCCATTTTTGGCAGGCGCTGCTACCCTATAGCATTTTCTGAATAGGGTTTCTGGGACTGGCGGTCGGAAGTACAGGGCCTGATGCGGACGGGTGTGATTGTACTGTCTGAGCCAGTGGTTGATGACGGTCTGAGCCTGCTTCGTCGTCGTGAACCACTCGGCGTTGAGCACCTCATGACGCAGGGTTCCGTTGAAGCGTTCGTTGTATCCGTTCTCCCACGGTGAT
>Ga0209403_10003476_pt1 | contig 17776 bp, 14 predicted proteins | sample ArcticOcean_MG_C_8_FD_187440 | JGI IMG/M metagenome (GOLD analysis project Ga0209403, IMG submission 187440) | Marine microbial communities from western Arctic Ocean - ArcticOcean_MG_CB11_86 (SPAdes) (version 2) | ecosystem: Environmental > Aquatic > Marine > Oceanic | place: Arctic Ocean... | reverse complement strand
TAGGTTGTCAATGTCAATCATCGAGGATATCGAAGATATCCTACGTGTCTGACTCTATCTCATGAGAGGGATTCCGAATCCGACACGGGCATGACTTGCGCAATTCATGCGCTGAGCGTGCTATGCGCAAGCGCATAGGGGGGTACCCCCGGGTTTCAGATTTTGCCCTCTACCGTAATGGAGTCCCCCAAATTTAAAAAATATTAAAATATAAATATCGACCCCAGACACAGACCCATTGACACCCCTCATACTTTGCATGTATTCTATTTCTGAAAAAAATATATACTTGAAAAATATTTCTAGGCTGGGGATATTGTGTACTACGAAGAGTTTTCTGACATAGAGGGTATTGAGCATAGGTTCAAGATTGAACGTGAGAAGCACCAACTAGCTAGAAGCTGCTCACGAGAACATGGGTTTAATTATGGTTCTTTCGACTGTGTTAGTATTACTCAGCGCTATTTTGCGGTGCAACGCTTCATGCTTCATTTTATTGGCCAAGATTTCCTATGAATCATACGTACAGTCTATGGGATAATGAGCATTTGGATGACCTTCGTATTGGGTATCCTGCGCCCCGACCTACTCATATCACAGAGATCTTCTTGGCCACTCAGTGTGTTGTACATAAAACAAAAACTATCTGTGATTTGGATAGCGACAATGATCCTATTGTGGTTCTACATCATCCAACAATATATTACGGACAGACATGGCTACAATGCACCCGCTGTGATTATTGTTACCGGAAATTTTTTCAAAGTGCTTTCGGAATAGCCTTAGATGATGGGTTAATTGCGTTAACCTGCCCTCAGTGTTGGTATGTATGGACTGTTTACGAACAAGTAAATTAGGAGATGTATGGAACTTAATGAAATTAAGGTTGATACTCAGCCGTCGATGATTCTGCCTTGGCGTGAGACTATTCTCATGCCGATTGGAGACATACAGTATGGCGCGGAAGGTTCTAATATTGATGCCCTAAAGAAATACCTTGCTTGGGGTATGGCACATGATGCTTACTTTATAGGCATGGGTGATTATGTGGATGTGGCTTCTCCCAGCAACCGTGAGTCGTGGAAGGGTACGAAGAAGTACGATTCTTTCAAGGCTATGGTTGGCGATGCAGCGTGGGAACACATGGAAAAGGTATCCTCTATATTCAAGGGGACTGAGAACAGATGGATTGGACTTCACCACGGACATCACTACTGGGAATTTGAAGAAGGAACGACAGATACTATATTAGCGGAGCGTTTGAATGCGCCATTCCTGGGTACGTGTGCCATAACCCAGTTAAAGTTCCGACAGCCCTCTGGCAAGCAGGCTGTTACGTGCCAGATATGGTCTCATCATGGTGAGGGTTCTGGAGCTACGATGGCTTCCCCGCTTAGTAAGCTGGAACGTCAGATGGGGAGTTACCCTACTGTTGATATATTTTTGATAGCTCACTACTCACGTATGTTGGGGTATACAAAGGATTCGTTAGTACCTATGTACGGTAATAACCCTAGGCTTTTAGCTAAACCCCGTGTATTGGCCGCGTGTGGTGGTTTCATGTCGGGGTATACCGTAGGAAGCAAGCAAGGTGGCCGCCCCCAAGGGGGGTACGTAGAGCAAGGAATGATGCCTCCAACCAACTTAGGCGCTCCGATCATCTTCATGTCTCCTGTCCATACTGCTTATGTAGACCGCGTTAAGCTAGGTATATTTACGGGGGAACTCTAGAACTACTCCTTACTCAACTTGACATAACGCACATCCGTAGTGTATCCTTGTCTTTAGCCTGCGTGGATTGTCTATGGTTTGTTATTGTCGCATTTGGAGTAAATGGTAACATTCATCTATGAGAGATTTGTGTTTTTCTTGTCATTTCGGGAACCAAATTATTTCAGGAAAAGGTTCATCTTATCTCCAATGCCAGAAACATTTTGTAGACCAAAAGTATCCTAAATATCCTGTTCTCCCCGTGACTACCTGTTCAGGATACGCTCTAAAAGGTTGTGAATGACGACATTAACTAAGGAAACAATCTCTGAAGTAGCGGACGCTATACGTGCTCGCACCGACTTCATATCTTTCCTGAAGTTAGTACGCATACAGGAACCACCCGATCCTCAGAAAATAGATAGCGGCGGCGTTATTCCTTTTGAGTTGTGGCCTCACCTGTTATCCTTTGCGGAGACGCTGAAGACAGAAAAACTTATCAGTGTACTGAAGGCTCGCCAGGTAGGTGCTACATGGACTGTATCTGCGTATGTGTGCTGGCTATTGAACACACGCCCCGGATCTGACTGGCTCCTGCTCAGTCGTTCTGAGATTGACGCAGGTGACTTCCTGGGTAAGCTGAAAACCATACAGTCACTCCTTCCTCCTTCCGTATCTCAAAGGATCGAGAAGAATACGTCACTTAGCCTTACCCTCGTTAATGGTTCCAGAGTAACTGCGATGGCTTCTACGGAAGATGCGGGTCGTGGACATACTTATTCAGGTATAGCTCAGGACGAAGCGGACTTTCACCCTTATTTGGAACGGAACTACCTAGCCGTTAAGCCTACTATTGATGCGGGTGGTCAACTGATTCAGCTTTCCACCGTTAACAAAAGACAGATGCTTAGTTTGTTTAAGCAATTGTATCGTGGGTCACCTGATAATGGATGGTCTAAGGTGTTCCTCCCTTATTCTGCGCGACCAGGGAGAGATGAAGAATGGTACGAGCGCACAAAACGGAGTGCTCCGAGTACACAGGAACTCAGCCCTGAACTATATATGGAACAAGAGTACCCCTCAAATGAGGAGGAGGCTCTATCACCATCTCGTGCTTTGGGGTACTTTGATGGTGATGTTATACGCGATATGTTACAGAATGAATGTCGCGACCCAAGGGATATACAGTTAGGGATTACTTCTATATGGCAGAAGCCCGTAATTTCGGGACGTTATGTTATGGGAGTGGATACTGCGTGGGGTATGACGGGAAGTTATAGCTGTGCTTCCATATTGGACTGGGCTACTGGGACACAGGTCGCGGAGATGCATGGAAGACCGCATCCTGACGAGGCAGCACGGGAGATTATGAGGCTACACCTAGCCTATAATCATGCCTATATGGGGCTTGAGATAGCGGGGGAGGGTCAGGAACGAGACGGCGAAAGCGTGGTAGTCGTCAATAAGGTTCTTCCTTTACTGGCTGAATGTGGGTGCCGTAATAAGTTATTCTACGCTGACCACACCTCCAGTAAACCTGAGAAACCGGGGTGGCAAACTGATGGTAAGACTCGCCCAGTCATGTTAGGAGAACTGGCTGAGGCTGTACGTAATAGGGAAATCGTCATACGTTCCGCGGCTGGCGTGAGTGAGTTGATGAGTTTCGTCCGAAATGAGAAAGGTCGTCCACAGCACGTAGAAGGCGCATATGACGATAGGGTAATGTCTTATGCGATAGCTTGGCAGATGCGTAAGTATGCTAGGTTTTCTTCTATGCGTTCAGGAAGATCCTCTACGGTACCACTATTGCGGGAATTCTAGGAGAACCTAATTGGCTATTTTTGATCCAACTGAAAAACCTGACGAGAATTTATGGGATAGGCAATCAGAATATCTAGCAGAGATATGGCATGATCCGCTTGCATCAATGGCAGTTGCGGACTCTATGTATTTCCAGACAAATAATATCTGGGCTGAGTGGGAAGCGATGGCTCCTGGTAGGCGTAAGGGTCGCCGTCCCAACCTGCACTCAGGTCGCGCCCGTGCGCTGATAGACCAAGCCGTGAACGCTCATTTGCCTTTGACTCCTAGTTGGAGCCGTATACCTATACACGATACTAAGGATAGTAAGGTTAAAGCCGATAGGTTGGAAAACGGATTCCGTATTGTATTTAATGATGCTATGGCACAATCCCATATTGTGACTGCGCGGGTTAACGGGAAACAGTTAGTCCTACACAATTACACTCAGCTTGGCATATTCTTAGATGAGGGTAATTTGAGAAAGCCAGTTAAGAAGACTGGTGAGAGGGCTGAGGATTTTGAGCAGAGAGAATGGGAATGGTCTAGTAAGCATAATACATATAACCCCTTGAAACTTGTGGTGCCAGATCCAGGGGAAGTTCTGATGAACCCCTTTGATAAGCATCCAGATATTGCTATTCGGAAGCGGAAGATGAAGGCATTTGAGTTAACGGACTTTACTATGGCGCGTGGCGAGAGAGCTAGTAATGATACACGCGGTAGCTTCCGTGGTGCATTCTCGAAAGTATTTAGTATGGGGGCTAAGGATGCGTATGAGGATATTGAGGTGGAGGAGTGGTGGAGTTCTAGGTGGTATGGACTGCGAACAATGGAGGGGGAAGTTTTAATTATGGAGCCTAACTTGAGGGGGGTACAACCCTTCTCTCAGTGCTGGGCTGGTAGTCCAATAATGCCTGCTGGCTCCGAATGGAACTTAAATTGGTGGGTACAACAGAGTTTGATGTTCCAAGAGAAAGATACTCTAATCATGCTCGACCAGGCCAATATTGCACACCATCAACTGCTACAACGATCTGCATGGGCACGTAGGGGAACGTCAGGAGACCCCGCAGAAGTAGCATCTCAGGATGATGATGATTGGTTGTCTGGAGAGAAAAGCGATGTTTGGTTAGAGGACACCCCTAGTCTTCCGGGTCAGTCATTCCAGCATAAGGCTGAGCTTATGGATTCCGTTGAGAGGAATACATACTCAGCCATGAACTCTGGGTTCCGACAAGGCGGGGTTGATACCGCAACTGGTATAATGATTCTTTCTGAAGCTGGGCATAGACTCTTTGCGGACGTTAAACTGCAAATGAATGGACTGTTTTCCTCTACTGGTTCTAATGCGCTTCGTCTTCTATGGAAGGTTGCGAAGGAATACGGCCCTGAGTTTGCGTCGATAGATAGAGGGGAACATACTCTTAAGATAGCTGATATGGAAAATAGATTCCATATTGAGGCTAAGTTCAACCAAATTGATGCTGTCGTTGCGCTTCAGGAGCGCGCTGATGCTCGTATAGACTTAGAGGCAGGGCGTATTGACGAGGATACATTCTTCCGCATAGCACGATATGAAGACGTAGAGGGTATCAGGCGGCGCAGGTTTGGGGATATGGTTGATAAAGACCCCGACATTATCGAACAGGGAGTTATAGCTGCTATGAGAGCCAAGGGCTTTAGCCAGGTAGCTGATAGACGGCAATCTGAATTAGACAAGCGTGAGATACAGCGGCTTCTCGTGGATGCTAGTGGTGCCCCGCTTGCTGGTTCAAATGGCCAGAATATAATGGCCCCCGAAGTACCTATCGAACAAAATATAATGCCACCAGGAGTGCCCAATGCCGAACCAGAACCCATTTTTTGAAACAGCCACTATTATAGGGGAAGAACTCTACGAGACTAAGAGGAAGGGCGAGAATATATTCACCGTAGAGTTTGGTATGCAGGAAGCATCACGAGCGCAGTGGCGTGATGCAGTTAAGTCTGATCCGTTCTTTGAAAAACAGGAATGGAAGCGTATGGGTTCCAAGGGATTCCTTAAGGCAATCATGAAGAATACAGGGGGTAAGTAGATATGACTATGAAAGACAGCGCAAAATTCAAATTAGCTGCCTCTGCTCTTGAAGAAGTAACGGCCTATTATGATATAAAAGGCTACAAGTTCAAGGAGGCTCCGAGCGCCAGGCTTACCCCCGATTCCATGGTGGTAACTCATCCTAGCTTATTGTCTGAAAGGGTAACCGCAGATGAACTAATGGCTATTGCATTAAGTCACTATACTGAAGAGGGGAAGAGGTTTATTCTGGACGGGGCTATACTCAATTTTGAAGGCGATATTCCGAAAAAATACTTCAATGGATCGGGTGACTATAATGTTAATGGAAAATATACTTACCTTGTTGCGTTAGCAGAGGCAAAAGAATATTTCATTAACAAAGGTAAGATCGTTGAGGTGCCAGAGCTTTGGTCACGTGAGCTCAACCCAGATGCGGCGAATATAAGTGTTTTCGAGCTCCCATCTGGAGAATCCTTTTTAGACGCAGATAATGTACGGTTAGAAAATATTTCAGATGAAGATTTAGTACACGGAATGCATGCTGATAAAAAGTACGAGGCAGAGAGGGCAGGTGAAGCCGGAGTTGAACAAGAGTTCAATTCCCTAGCAGGTAGTTCCGCAGGAACCACCACTGAGGGTCAAAGCGACCCTTACTTTAATCCGTCAGCAGGTACAGATGGAGAATGGGAAGTAAGGTATCCCAATGGTAGTACAGGCCCATTAAGGCACGCTAATGACCCATTGTTGGTTCAATTATGGAATGAACTTCAACAATACAATCTTCCTCATTACGGGCTATCTAATGAAGAGATTGCGTCTCAGGCGCGTGAAATGGTATTAGCCGCTAAAGAGAAGATAGCTACTCAGAATGCGGCTGGACTGGTTCCTGAAACTTGGGAAGAGGAAATATTCCACACATACCAAAACTATGGAGCGGAGAAAGCACTGGAACTAGATAAGATAAGGGACTCTATAAATACACCGCGCGGGTTAACTCCCGCAGAGGCCATGACGTTTATAGGTGACTTAGCTATTAACCCAGACGAAGCTGCAAGATGGGTGAAGTTTTTAACAAAAGACCTATCCATGCATAACCCCGAGAAAGCCGAAGATCTGAGAAAAGAATCTGCAAAATTGAATGATTTTGTTGCCACACCCACAGAGACACAAGAGTTTGGGCAGTGGGATGACGTAGGAGGTGGGGGCGGGTTCGTCAGAGAAGACAATTCAGGGGTTGGATACCCTGGGAACTCTTTCATGCAGCAGCCAGGCATGATTCCCTCCGCAACTGCCATGAATTTCTTTAGGGGGATGGAACCTGACGATAAGTTCCCAAGGCCCTACGGTAGTTCCACACCAGAAGAAGCTGAGCGGAAACGCATACTATACAATGAGGCATACAAGGATGCCGTAAGAGCTAGTGGGGGGTTGGATCTATTTTTGGCATTACCTGAAGACAGCCAAAGAAAAGCCGTGGAGATCGCCATGGAACGGAACCAATCTAGAGCATTGTTGCCTAGGCAGCTAACCCCGCAATCTAACACTATAGATTCGACAGCCCTGCTGGGGAGCTCTGCTAATTCTCGGGATCCGATGGCACCGAGGACAATGAGGACGAAAGATGAAGAAGGGATGTTAAAACATTACCTTTCCCAGGTGGATGAAGCTGCTAAGCGGGGGATAGGGATTCCTCCTGCCGTCCTTGAAAATATCAAAAAGTTAAAGAGTATGACTCCATATCAGGTGCCACAAGCTTCGGGTTCAGGACTGACAGGTATTCCCAATGAAACAAACATTCTAACTGGGACTGATAATGCGCTGAATGCTATGCAAAATCCGTTTGGCTTGGACACCCCCATGAGGTTCCAAGGGAACGAGGCGATGTTTGAGACTAACTTACATGGGACAAATAGGGAGACTGATTCTGCTCAACTTCCTCAGATATTACAGAGAGCCTGGACTAGGAAGCAAATTAACAAGCACGCCAGTAGACCAGTGCCTACAAAGAGGTTTGCATAAATGAACCAATGGGAAAAGAATAAATTCCAAATACCAGTTAAGTCGGCAGCTCAGCTAGCCTTTCTCAAAAGCATGGAAGGTAAACGAAATGAAGCTACTGAAGAAATAGAATCACGCCCAGGAGCGCTTTCTTCTACGGGGCAATGGAACCCGGGTGTAGTTACAGCGCAAGAAGCATTTTTTGCTAGAACAATGAACCCGACTGAGCAATCACAACCAACTTTTTTCCAGGAGGGAGGAACGAGGGACGTAGTAGGGAACCTGTGGGAGGCTGCCAATCGTGACCTGATTACGGAAGAAATGGTATCCAAATTACCATCGGCTATCCAACCTTTTATTAGAATCGGAGCAGACCTTACAGACCCGATAAGTATGGGGATTATTATAGCATCGGTGGTAGCTGCCCCTATTGGGCAGGCATTACTTCTGAGGGCTGCTTCGCGAGCCGCGGCTTCAGGATCTATTAAGTTAGCAAAGATATTGCGTTTGTCGTCTGATTTTGTTGCACCTCTTTCTAAAGGCTCCGCCGCCAGCAGAACTGCGGTGGAGGCAGGCGCTGCTTATGGAGCCAATGCTGCCATATACGGAGCTGGGGAGCACGTACAGGACTTGCCAACGCCAGTACGTATAGGAGCGAGCCTTGTTGCTGGGCTAGCTGGGGCAGGAGCAGGAATAGGTATCAGTGCGGGAATAAGAAGTTCACTCGGACTCGGCATTAAATCTACTAGAAATAAAAAGCCGTGGGAAATGACAAGGGATGAGTTCGTTGAGGAATATGAGGACATAGCACTGCGAACTACTATTGCGGAAAAAACACCAGACCGACAAATGTCCCCAGAAGAAATAAAGGAATTCAATGAGAAAGGCTGGGAGGCGTTCTCTAGAAGCCGTGGGTATAGCGAAAAGGAAATTGAAGACTTCCGACGTTTCACGGAATTGTCTACGGATAAAATGCCTGAAGAATATTCCAGTCCATATGATATGCACCGAGATCATATAGCAGCAGCATTAAGAAGAGGCGAGAAAATTCCCGACAATGTTATGGATGCGTACCCAGGGCTAGAGATGTTGAGGAAGGCCGAGCCTGTAAATGCTGAGCCTCCCCCCAATAAGCAGAGTGCATCTCCTGAGTCTATGGATTCTGAGTTATTAGAATCTATCATGAATGATCTTCGCACTCGTACAAGCAGATACGAGGACTTGACGGAGGCTGATCAAGCAATCATGCAGGATCATTATATAAGCATGAGAACTGACCAAGACTATAAAAATAAGTACGCCGCTAGTCATCCCGATGTAGAAGGACAGGAATCGCCAGAGGCTATTCTCTTCATAATACAGGAGTTTCACGGGGCTGATCTAGATGACCGATTACTTCGAGCTTCTCGTGAACAAGCAGGCGCTTCTAACGAGTCACCAGTAGACCAATCGGATATAAATGCAGAGCGGGAATCCCCTCAGCGTACCGATGAAGATATAAAGCTGGAAAAGGCATTCACCAATAAGATGCGATCGCCATGGAAGATGACAGCTAATGAATATGCGGAGCAAGTCAAGCTCGTGCCCAGGATAATGCGAGGTGAGATGCTTGGCCCGTCCGTCAAACAACATATGAAAAGGGTATCAAATTTAATAAGGGTTAACGCTGGCGTGGATGCAGGTGCTAAGAATGGGGAATCCGTCACCAACACAATTTTGGATCATTACAAAAGGAAGTATAAGCTGGGCGAAATAACCATCGAAAGGCACTCAAGTAATGGGATGAACCCAACGGAAACTGGCGGCGTAACCTTTGCACAGCTAGATACACGCTTCGATAGCGAAGGAACAATTACGTCCCAGATTCTGCACGTTAACACAGATTATGAGGATATGGGTTCATTCCCTATTATACTGCGACATGAAATAGAGCACGCCGTTGACGTAAGTCTAGGTAAGTTTGAGGGAAAGGAATACACAGCGGATCCGATTATACCAGGGGCAGGATATTACATTCATTACAATACTGAGGGGCATCACAGGAGATGGGAGTTGTTTGAATCCGGCTATGCGCATCGGGCGATGGTCAAGCAAGCAATCAAAGACGGGAGGGATGTGCCTCAGCACGTGCGTAATGAGTTTGATAATTTTAATGCTGAAGGTGGGGTTAATTATAACCGTACCGCTGATAATAGACCTCAGTCACCAGTCCCTGATCTTGCGGGGCAAGACCCGCCTACTCTAGGATTCCCTGAGAGCCCGCCACTTACAGGTTGGTTGCCACCAAAAAATCTATTAGAGGCCAAGAACCAGTTGAGGATCCTTGTTCCGCTACTAGATAACTCAATAAACAATAGGAAAACACTCACCCCTGGGAGTCTCAATGCGTCGAATAACGCAAGTGACATTAAGAAACTCACGGCATGGAAGTCCGCCTTAGATAATTATGTTGGAGCACAAAATGCTCAGGAAGCCACTCCTCCCGTTAGAGAAACCATACCCGAACCAGTTGCACCAGAGGCTCCAGTTGAGGCAGTCCGCTCCCCTGCCACAGTAGAGCCACCAGCCACCCCAGAGGTAATAGATAGACCAGAACCACCATCGACCCCAGAGGTAATAGATAGGCCAGAGCCACCAGTTGAGGCAGAGGTGCGAGCTACACCAAAGGCTGCTCTAAGCAGAATTAATGATCTCATTAATGATTATGGAACCGATGCTCCTATGGATATGAAATCTATTGAAGAATTTAGGGTCGTTCTTAAAGGACTAGATGGTGACGAATTTGACGTAGACATCATAGACGACTTGGATCAGTATCTTTTAGATATGGAAGTAAACATAAACGACACAGAATTGGCTAGCCCTGATATGAATGATAGCTACTGGAGCGAATTTAAGATCAGAGCACAAGCTCTTGCCTCTAACGATAGCATCACGCTATCTTCAAAAGGGGACAATAGTAGTGACCCACTTGCTTTTTTCAATAAGGAAGATCCCAACCTGGAAGACGACCTGAAGGATATAGTACAAGGCATAAAGACGGAGTTAGGTAACGAGCAACTTGAGGTAATAGGTAGGTATACCAAGATTGCTACGAGGATACTCAAACTTGAGGTAAGTCTTCAGGAGAAATCCGGGGCTCAATATCTAGACTTAGATAATCTATCAGCTAAGGATCTTAAGACCTTTGATGGATATACTGATGCGCAGATGAGACTCTTTGGTGATTGGGCATCCGTTAAAGTGGAAGCAAAAGGCTTGGGCGTGTCCGATGATGAGCTAAGCGAGATTATGTGGAATATTCGTATGGGTCACCCTTTCAAAACCGGCAAGCCCCTAACTATAGAATTTGCTACTCCATCAGATAATAGACTGGACGCAAGCCTTGGGGTAGGTAGGTACTACACTGCGCGCCTTATAGATCAGGATCCGAATATAAGTAGAGAACCTGAAATAGAAATACCTGATTCTTGGGAGGAATTACCTGGACTTGGTGAAGGCCCGATCACTTTTAACAATCCTCTTGTCCTTACGCAGGAACAAGCAGAGAACATGATTAAGAGGTTTAAGACTCAAAGAAATTTGGAAGGATCTCTAAGAGGTTCTGAGGAAATGACGAAGAACCTACGTGGGCTTAAGCACGATGGGATTGTTGTACCTGGATTAAAAGAAAATGACGAAGCATGGATAATTGTTGACCTTGATCCAGGTAAGCCCAAGGAAAATCCATTACTCTCCAGAACGGATAATGATAATATACGTGATCTAAGAAATGAGAATAGGTCTACGACATTAAGTTCTGTCGGGAAGTCTACTCACCGTATTATAGATTCACCAGTTATCAATCCCATCGGGGAAGTTCTGCCTGAGTATGAGGCAACGCTCAATAAGTTTATAGGGATGCTAAGGACGGGTATTAGGAAAGGACGACAGCAACTAAAGCAAGAAAGGGACGCAGAAGACAAGATACGTAGTGCAAAGATAGCTGAAATTACGGAACGTAATCGCAAAGCTGGCACATTTGACCAACTCCACAGAGAGGTACGAGCCGCACAGAGAGGGAAACGAGCAACCCCAGAGCTAAGTACACTGGAGAGGCTAACCACTCAAGAGACTAAAGTGCTCGTGAGGCAAGTATTTAACACACTAGGCACCAAAAGGGGAATGACAGCCGTTAACATACAGGAGGCCTTTTGGAATTTAACATACGGCATACTACCACAACCCGCAGAATTAAAGGTTATGGAAGAGGTCTTTGGTTCTGAATTCGCAAAGTCTATTCTTGACTTGCGGTCTGATAGACAGAAGTTGGGGGAGTTCATGATGGAGGTATGGAACTTACCAAGGGCTATGCTCGCAACCTTCGATGATAGCATGGTTCTTAGGCAGGGGTTATTTCTTATACCAGAAGGTAAGCCAGCTATTAGGGCATTTAGGGCGCATATAAAGGCTATAAAAAAGGCTGGAAGCGACGAGGTTAATGCTGCGATTAAGGAGCATGAGTGGTATGCGGATTCCGTAGAAAATGGGGTAGAGTATACAGGCTTGAGTTTGTCTGGCGGACTGTCAGGTCGTGAGGAAATGTACATGGGTGCCAGTGTGCTATCTCACCTCACAAGGATGAAGCCAAGCAATGATACCTTACGTAATGTTATAAACCCTTTACAGAAACTAATAACCCCTCTTGCAAAAGGGATGGAAATATCTGAACGAGTGGCATCCGCATATCTCAATAAGCTACGGCTTGAGTCATATGCAGCTCAAGCAAGGGAACTTACGCGTATCCATGCTAGCGCTGACGCGTTCAAAGACCTAGCCACTAATGTCAACATATTGTCTGGGAGGGCTAACTTGGGGAGAGCTCAAAGCATAGCTCCTCTACTCAACAATATATTCTTCTCAGCGAGGAATAACGTGGCGCGAGCACAAGCTCCATTCATGATATTAAAACAGATTCCAAAGCTGGATACCGCTGAAGGGCGACAGCTTGCGAAGATGTTGGCACGTGACGTATATGGTATGTGGGCAGGGATTGCGGGAATGATAGGGCTAGCCGCGGCTTCAGGCATGGCAGTAGTTGAGCTAAACCCAAAATCCTCTGATTTCGGCAAGCTGCAAGTAGGGACAACCCGTATAGACCCTTGGGGTGGTCATCAGCAGATGGCTGTTCTAATTGCAAGAATAATATCTGGGGAGCGTAAGGCTACAACAACAGGGCAAATGACCCCTGCTAGGGAAGTTGACACTCTTATGAGGTTTATAGAATCTAAGTTCCACCCTGCGCTAGGAATGGCTCTATCCGTTAAGCAGGGGACAACATACATTGGGGATGACCTAACCCTTCAAGAGTTCGCACGTGGGTGGTTGCCACTATTTGCACAAGACTTGAATGACATAGTGGAACATACAACAGGATTAGAGACAGCCGCAATCGGAACTGCCGCGTTCTTTGGAGTGTCTGCATATAATATCCCAGGTATCCCTGGGGTTATGCGCCAAGAGATGGACAAGTTCACACAGGAATATAATGAATTGCCATCTGACACACTAGAACTAAAGAGAGGACAGCTTTCCCGTCAGCAATACAGGAAGAGGAATCCAACTGCTGAGGCTGCCTTATTTATATCAGGTCAGGTTGTAAGCCTAAGTAGCGTTGCGGCGATTAGAGAGACTAGGCGTATGGTACTTGAGGCAGGGGTAAGTATTGATAACATACGTGGAGTATCAATGCGAAAGGAGCGGCATGAAGAAGCATTAGCCGTAGGCAAGCGACTGACACGCACAAACGTAGACAGGCTTATCCTCATGATGAATCGCGAAGCTCAACAAATAACAGCAAATAGAGACACAGTACAGGACGCAGCTTGACATAATGTAGATATCAAGCGTATACTGGGGCTTACTACGTTCCAGGTTTTTACCCTGGAACCTATAAGGAGATAGATGACACAATTGAATGAAGCCACGAACATTGAGGGTCAACCAGAGGCTCCCGATACTACGGAAGTCCTGTCCTCCCCCCAATCAGCAGAGGTGGATTACAAGGCCGAGTACGAAAAACTAACTGAATCTAATGGCAAGCTAGAGCAAGAGTATAAGACCCTAAGGGGTCGCCAGCAGGTCAAGGTGAATGGCCCCGATGTCGTGTCTCAGTTAGACGAAGTTAAAACTGAGATGCGCCGTATGCGTAGAGAACAGAGAAGGGAATCTCTGGAAAATTCATACGGAGACGAGGACGCTAAGCAGGCAAGTTTAACGGAGTTGGACAATGAGGAACGTGATGACCAGCAGTTGACTGTTACGGTACGACACGCAAAGCGATTAGCTATGCGCCTCGGTACCAAGATAGATCGAGCTGGTATACCTTCTGATAATCCAACCGTTCAAGCAGCCGTGCAGAAGTGGGGAGAGGCTAAAACACCCGATGAGTACGATGCCATTTTTGATGAATTAGATGACTATATAGAAGACACTCGCATGGCTTCAATAGAGGCAACTCGGCAAGAACAAAATAGAGCCTCGGAAACACTCTCTGTTGGAGCAACGGCGGGGGTAGCTTCAAGCGTAAGTCCTGACTGGGTAAAGGTAAGGGACGCTTACATAGCTGACCCTACCGACCCTAAGATACAGAAAGCCTATTACACAATGCGTCAAGCACGGGGCTTGTAACGCTAACATAAGGAGATAAGATGGCAACCACTAATAATAGTGTACTGGCTGATACGATACCTACCGTTATCGAAGAAGCTCGTTATACGGAACAGTTTAAAGAAGTTCTCAGTAAGCTCGCATGGCGTATAACTAAGGCTAAGGGAGACGGGTCTACTGTTAACCTGCCTTATTTCGGTACAGTCAGTGCCAATAACCTGACTGATGGGATTGATATGGTTAACCCACAGTCCATGTCTGATACCAATGTGGTAATTACTCCTGGTGAGGTTGGAGCACAGATACTCCTGAGTTGGAAGTTGGCACGAGATAATCAAGAAGATGTTATTCGTGCCGCAGGTAGAATTCTCGGTGAAGCAATGGTTGTTAAGCGAGAATCTGATCTTGCGGGACAGCTTGACGATAGCTCTCATACCCCCATGGGCGGTGGTGGAACCCTAACCCTTGGAATGATTGCAGCTTCATGGGCAACACTCTCAGGGAACCCTCTCTCTTCTGGTGGCCCTGCCCCAAAACCCTACGTTATGGTACATCACCCGTTCACTCTGTTGGACTTGGTGGATATATTCACTCCGAACACTCCTGCCACAGCGCTGACTTCTGCGGGCATGGGTGACGATGTTCTCAAGAACTACCAGATTGGGAAAATCTTCGGGATGGACGTATATGAGTCCGGGAATATTTCTATAGACTCATCTTCGAATGTTGCTAAAGGAGGAGTCTTCGCTTCTGGTCGTGGTGGAGCATTGGTGCTTGCTACATCTAAGGAATGGGATATTCTCCCAGATGATGACCCCTCTCGAAGAGCGACTGAACTGAACGTAGTTGGTGAGTATGGTGTTGGCGAGTACCTCGCAAGCTGGATAGTGGAACTCAACAACGACGCTTCCACACCTTCCTAATAGATTTAAGAAAGTATAAAAGGAGAAAATAATGTCATTCTCAAGTCATGTTGAACTGGATTATGGAGCTGAGAAAAAGACTAGCACTGCTAGTATAGCGAACCTAGCTCTCGGCACTCGTGGAATAACCCCTGACGGAAGGGTGTTCCGATATATAGAAGCGGGCGCTGTCACTATTGCAGCTGGAGCTGTGGTGCAGGCTGCGGCAGGTACTGCGGCTCACGACCAAGACCTGACTGTAGATGCTGCTGCTGCTGGCGCTACATCTGTAACTATATCTACATCTGGTACTTATACAGTAGATCAGTACAAAGATGGGTATATGCACATTAACTCCGGGACAGGAGCAGGTGAGTTATATAGAATTAAATCTAACACTGCTGTTTCTGGTGCAGTAGGTATGGTATTGACGCTTGATGAAGTAGATGGTTTAGTAACTGCTCTAACGGCAGGTGCTGGTAACTGTGAGGTAGGATTGTCGACGAACCCCTATAAGGATGTAATAATATCCCCAACCACAGTAAGCAATGTAGCTGTAGGTGTAGCACCTGCTCCGCTAACAGCTGACTACTATGGGTGGGTACAGACTTGGGGGCCGGCATCGGTCTTGGCTAATGTTGCTGGTGTCGTTGGGCAGCAGGTTCGGGTAGCTGGGGCAGTTACCGCTGGCGGAACTGAAGATATGGACTTTGATGGCACCCATGAGAATGAGCAACTTATTGGAGTCCAAATGCTTATTGCACCTGCGGCCGCTGACTATGCTCTTATTTTCTTGCAAATATCACCGTAGTAGAATACAGGAGATAGATGACTATATCACCTATAACTCAGCAAGACATATCATCAGGCGGTAGCTGGGGAGGCCCGCGGAAGCAACGGTACTACACACCTGACGGCAGTGAGGTTCACGCCATACCTGCCACTAGGGAGTATGTTATCAGAGATGAAGCGGGCAAGGTGATAAGACAGGGGGAGAGAGATGCTAACCTTGATAAGGGGTGGTCTTTCTCTCCCCCTACAGTCCTTCAAGTGTACTGTCCTGGCTGTGGTAAATACCACGATGATGCCAAGAAGGTATCAGGATGTGTCACAAAAAGCGCTAAGGCTGCTAAGCAGTGGGAGTCCAAGGCTCAAAAGCAATATGAAGCACAACATGGTAAACCGGTCGAAACAAATAACACAGCAGCTCTGTCCGCTCAGGTCGAAGCGTTAACTGCCCTGGTCGCACAGTTGCTAGAGGAGAAGAATGGGTAAATGGTTCAATCATTTTTTAATGGGCACCAACTTCCATATGAAGAAAGCACTTGTCGCAAGCACAGCGGGAAGGGATACCGCAGTTAATGAGATTGAATCTAACAAGGCCTCAGAACCGACAAGCAATATACATACAAATGGAGCAGTCGCGGCGGAACCCCAGCCTGATAGTCCCGTTGGGGACAAACAAGCAGATGAGCAACAGCGAACTAGACGAGCTACTCCAGTCCGCAATGGAAAAGCAAGGGATCCCAAAGGAAAAGTTTCACGACATCGTGGAAAAGTCGAACCGAGACTACGAGTACAGGCGAAAGTTGGACGAAGCAAGGAAGGAGCTTCGGATGAGAATCGAGGAGCAGGGGAGATACTCGAATCTTAAATACGGAGGGCTAAAGCCCCCGACCAAACGGCAATAACATTTAATATACGCTCTCCTCTTAGAGCGAGAAACGGAGGAGCACATGGGAGTTAGAACTAGAAGCAGTGTTAGTGGAGGTTCTGCGGGGGCGACACCTTTTGATGTGACGTCAGCCGCTAAGTCGCTATCTGTACCCGCAGGCGAAGCCGCGTATGTCGCAGAGATATATGTACGTGGAAACTCAGTTGTATTCTCACGTGATGGAATAGCCCCCACGACAACAAGGGGCATTCAAGCCGATGCTGGAGATATCATTGTCCTAAATTCAAGAGATGAAGTACGGAAATTTCAGGTCATCAGGGAAACCAGCGGCAATGCAGCAACACTCGATGTTGAATTCTTCACGGATGTGAGTGGATAATGCCAACACACAATGGCCCCGTAATACGTGCTACTGGTGGTGGTAGTACTAACGCAACTACCGTTACTATAACTAATAACAATGCCGAGACTGAAGATAACGTAATCGTTTTTGTCGCTAATGCTGCCACAGCTACCGGAAATGTAGGTCTAGAGTCAGATGCCGACCTTAATTACAATCCCAACACTGGGCTTCTTACGTCCACTGGCTTCGCTGGGGCAATTGACGGTGCCCTTGGAGGGAATACACCAGCCGTAATTACAGGCACAACAGTAGATGCTACCACGGACTTTACTGTAGGTAGCACTGTCATCACGGACAAAGTGGTTACCTTTACCCCTTCCACTGGCGATACGGTTACTATGACATCTGCAACTAATGGAGCGTTCACATTAGTAACTGTGGACACTGATGCAGCAGATGCTAATATACAGATAACCGCAGACGGTAATATACAGATAACCGCAGACGGTACTGTAGATATTGATTCAGCAGGAGTCCTAACATTAGACTCAGGGGCTGCGATTAACATAGAACCTGAGGTAGGGTCTGCTATTCTGCTAGACGGCACTATCAGCATTGACGCTGGGGTAGTAACTGGC
>Ga0209403_10003472_pt1 | contig 17790 bp, 19 predicted proteins | sample ArcticOcean_MG_C_8_FD_187440 | JGI IMG/M metagenome (GOLD analysis project Ga0209403, IMG submission 187440) | Marine microbial communities from western Arctic Ocean - ArcticOcean_MG_CB11_86 (SPAdes) (version 2) | ecosystem: Environmental > Aquatic > Marine > Oceanic | place: Arctic Ocean... | reverse complement strand
TTTGTTTTGATTGGAGTAATTTTTAATGGTTTTGATGCGATTCTTTAACTGATCATCCAACTGTTCCAGATTGGCAGCCAATGTCTGACGATTTTGCTCCAGTTGGAGCTTTTCTTGTAGGGTATTCTCAAGATTTTGTTTTTGTGCAGTGATGGTATTCTCAAGATTTTGTTTTTGTGCAGTGATGGTATTCTCAAGATTTTGTTTTTGTGCAATATTTTTGTCTTCTAAATCCTGAACTTGGTTGTTGAACTTGGCCTCCATGTCCGTAAGCACACTCTGGTAACGCTGGAGGGACGTGTCCTTGTGTTGGATGGCTTCGTCGAGTTGGGCGTACAGGTTCTGAATTTTTTTGGTCGTCTGCTTGACATCCTCTTCATTGCTCGACAATTCATTCTGGAGATTGACAGATTTGAGCCGTTTCTCCATTTCCTCAAGTTCCCGAAGCCGCTCTTCGTACTCCTTGATCTGCTTTTCTAACTCGGAGATTTGGGAAACCTGCTGCTCGTTCACCTGCTTGTGAACCTCTTCCTGCTGCTTCGATAGGGTTTCCGATTGGATCAGGAAGATGATCGCCAACATCGCCAGCACATCGACGAAATACGAGAGGGCTTTCAGTGAAGCGGCAGGTTTTGGCCCGCGTCTGGGATTGCTGCTACTCATTCCGAATTATCCATGCTAGAGAACCACCGTGCTGTGATTGGAACGAACAATCTCTTTCAAATTCAGACCAACCATGATCTATTGGCACTGTTGGCTTCCCAGCCTGTGGAGGAAGGGTTTTTTATCCAACCATTTTTGAGTGACATGAGGGCGCGTTGAGAACAATCCATCTCTGCGAGGACGCGCCCCTGCTTGAACTTTCTGGTAGAAGCTCAAAAATCATGCCACATTAAGCCAACTGTTGGTTTTGATCCACTTGCCTCCCATTGAGAGGTCTCAGGTATGAGTTATCGCACCGCTGTTCTTGTCTTTCCCGGATCGAACTGCGATTCCGACCTCTTCAAAGCGGTTGAGCAGACTCCGGAGTTGGTGCCTGAGTACGTTTGGCACACCACGGACTCGCTTGCGGGCTTTGACCTGATTTTGGTTCCGGGGGGGTTCAGCCACGGAGATTATTTGCGGGCTGGCGCCCTTGCTGCTCGCAGCCCGGTGGTGAATGCTTTGTGTGAAGTCGCTGGACGAGGGGTTCTCGTTTTGGGAATTTGCAATGGTTTTCAGGTGCTGACCGAATCCGGACTCCTCCCCGGAGCGTTGCAGCGCAATGCGAGCTTGCAGTTTGTTTGCGAACTTTCGGAGGTCGAGGTTGCCGCCGCAGACACCCCGTTTACAAATTCATGCACACGGGGTGAACGTTTGCGATTGCCGATTGCACACGGGGAGGGGAATTACTTTTGTGACAAAGCAACGCTGGCGGAGTTGGAGCGCAACGGCCAAATTGTCTTTCGCTATGCGGAGGGGCAAAACCCCAATGGCTCGCTGGCCAACATCGCTGGAATCACGAATGCGGAACGGAACGTGCTTGGCCTGATGCCGCACCCGGAACGCGCCATCGCCGAGTGGATGGGGTCGGCAGACGGGCAACAACTCTTCACTTCAGCAGTGTCTTTTCTTCAGAATCGAGCGCATGCTTAATCACGCTCTCGCAAAGGTTGTGCAAAATTTTCCTGCTTCTGCAAGGCGGGATGGCCTGCTGTCTGCGCTGCTTGGCAGTTTGCTGTGGATGGCTGTTTTTCCGGTGGTTTTGCAGGCACAGAGTGCTACGGAAAAGTACTGGTCCGCACGGTGGCCGCAGTTACGAAGGACTTTGGAGGCGCGGAATCCCAATTACGAACGCTGGAAGCGGGAGCGGGAAAAACAAATGGCTTCGGGAAAGCCACTGTCCCCATCTACTGGGCGTAAGTCGTTGTTTAAGTACAAGCAACTGCGCGAGGTGGTTGACCGACGCGATTCCTACAAACGTTGGCAGGAACGGGAAGCCGAACTGAACGCAGAGGCCAAAGTCGGCAGCACTCTCCAGCCTGCGCCTTCTTTTCAGCGGGACGGACTCAACTACGGAGGTCTCCGAAAGATTGTCCTGCGGCATCAAAATGCCAGGCTGCCGGTCCCACGAGCCTCGATGCGGACGATCTATTCGCAGAAGACCGATCGGTAGCCATCAATCTGCTTGCCACCTGACCTCCTGCCCGAGACGCAGTTCCCGGGTTTCAGCGACTTCCACACCCTCGTTGAGTGGAACCGTCTTGTTCGCGTCAGCCAACATAGCGTCGGATCACCGCCAGCACTTGCCCAAGGTAGCCACTGCCGAAAAGGTTGAGGTGGTTGAGGAGGTGGTAGAGGTGATAGAGCGGTTCGCGCTCGCGCCATCCGGAAGGGAGCGGATGGGCTTCCTGATACGCAGCATAGAACTCAGAAGGATAGCCTCCGAACAGCGTGGTCATCGCGAGATCGGCTTCACGATGCCCGTAGGAAACCGCAGGGTCAATCAGCCAGCCTCGACCTTGTGTGTCGATGAGGTGATTTCCAGACCACAAGTCTCCGTGCAACAGCGTCGGGGGTTCTTCCGGCCCTGAAAGCAAATCAGGTAGCTTGTCGAGTAGTCGACCCAATCCTCGGCGCAATTCCGGGGTCGCGGCTCCCGTGCGTTCGGCCAGCCGCAGTTGAACGCCCAAGCGTTGCTCGGCGTAAAACGTGACCCAGTTTGAGACCGCCGTTCCGGAGGCTCGATTGGATTGGAGGGACGTGCCAAGAAAATTGTCTTCGTGGAATCCAAACGCCTTGCCCCGCAAGCGGTGGAGTTGGGCGAAGTTGCGGCCGAGTTCAGCATAGCTTCCGGAATGCGCCCGTCCTGCTGGGATGAACTCCAGCAGCAGAAAATCAAACTCAACCGCCAGCACCTCCGGAATCCGTACCGCCTTCGCCTTGCGGAGTTCGTGCAGTCCACTCGCCTCGGCCCGCAGCATGCTTGGGTTCTGGCCGGGACGTACTTGTTTGAGGAAAAACAATTTTCCGGTGTGCGTCGTCAACTGTCGAGAATCCGCAATGCAGCCCCCGCTGATGGTCTGCAGATCAGCGATGGACTCGCCTAGCGCAGCCTCAATTCTGCTTTGGCGATCCGGGGTCATAGCGTCCCTCCAAATGATCGAGCAATCCGGAGCAGGCGTCTTCAAGCAGGTCCAGCACCTGCTCAAAGCCTTGGTCCCCGCCGTAGTAAGGATCGGGCACCTCCTGCTCGAAATGTTCTCGGCAGAAATCTGTCATGCGCCGGACTTGGGTGTGGTGTGGTGTTTGTGGGATTCGACTCTTCACATCTCGAAAATTGCGCTCGTCCATGGTCAGGATGAGATCAAACTCAGCAAAGTCGGAAGCTCGCAAGGGCCGCGAACGACTGGTCAATTCGTAACCCCGGCGGTGGGCGTGGTTGTGCATCCGGGCATCAGCGTGTTCGCCCTCATGCCACCCTCCGGTGCCTGCGGAGTCGCAATGGATTTCCTTGGATTTTCCGGCACGCTTCACCAGCGCGGCCATCACGCCTTCGGCGGTGGGAGAGCGACAGATGTTGCCCAGGCAGACGAAGAGGAGTTTGGTCATCGCTGTTTCAAAAGGTGATGGGTTCCACAGCAAGCACCTCACCGTCCAGCACGATGCGGTGGAACGATGAGGTTTTCCCGGAATGCAGCACCTCTGTGGAGGACGCTGAATTCACGGCTTCCAGCGCAGGCATGCCCTTCCGTGGAATCGTCAGATGCCAGTTGCGATGAACATGTCCATGCAAGTAGGCCCGTAGCTGAGGTTGCCGCAGTATCCATGTTCGCACGGTCAGTAGATTGTGCAACTCGTGCCGAGGCTTGACCCGCCAGCCCTCCGGAAACCAGAGCGGGTAGTGGTTCGCAAGCAGCACCTTCGCGTTGTCCGGAAGCGTCGAAAGGTGCCGTTCTGTTGCTGCGATGGTTGCTTGTGGAACCGTGCCACAGGCACTCCACCAGTCGTTCGGATGGGTGCTGTCCCAGCCCAGCAGGTGCCAGCCCTCGCCCAAGGCTTTGGCCCATAACGGGCCTTCCGTCCAAAACTCCCCGAAGTGCTTTTGAAAACGATCCTCCGGAAACTGCGCAGCAGCGACATAGCGGTCGTGATTTCCCGGCAACACGGTCACGCACTCCGGGTTTTCCAGCAAGGGCGACAGCACTTCGCGGGCCTGCTCGAATTCCTGCTCCAGTGCGAGTTGCGTGAGGTCGCCACTGATCACCAGATGATCCCACGACAACGCCCGGACTTGCTCGACCAACGCCTTGGCACGAGCAAGCGGGTAATGCTGCGCACGTCGCAGCACGAGGTTCGCCGCGCCCAGCACCCGTTTCGAGGCCCACTCCGGAAAAGTCCGGGGCAGAGCGTGGAAATGCAGGTCAGATAGGTGAAGGATCGTTAGGGACACGCCGGGTTGATTGCCAGGATTGCCAAATGCACAAGAAACCGCTATCATGTCAAGTTTTGCAGGACTCAGCAAGGGTTGAGGATTCCTGCATTCCTGATCCGGAAGGGTTGCCCAGTCCGGTGTTGCGCGTAAGCGTGCTCTCCAACCTGTCACATCAAGGACATTCCCAATGGTGATGATGATCCTAGCCCTCTCCCTGTTGGGACTGGGGGCTGCACTGTTCTACACCTTCCGTGTCTCGAGCATCCCGCTCACGCAGGGCATTGATAGCTCCGAGGAAGCCGATAAGCTCATCCGCATTCACGGCGCCATTTCTAAGGGCGCAATGGCCTTCCTCAAGGAGGAGTACCGCTACATGCTGTACTTCATGGTCGCTTTCGCCGTGATCATCGGCGTTTTGATTGACGACAAGCACACTCCGGACACCTACGAGGGCTGGTACACCGCAATCTCCTTCCTGCTGGGCTGCATCTTCTCCATCGTCTCCGGTTACATTGGCATGAAGATCGCCACCACCGGAAACGTCCGCACCACGGTTGCGGCGCGCAATTCAATCAGCGACGCTTTCAAGGTTGCACTCAACTCTGGAGCGGTGATGGGTTTCGGACTGGTCGGACTGGCCGTGTTGGGACTGATCCTCGTTTATCTGATGCTCGAAGTGATGCTGCCCTCCGAGATTGACAAGCACATCCTCATGGAGGTGATGGCCGGGTTCGGACTCGGCGGTTCCTCAATCGCGCTCTTTGCCCGTGTGGGCGGTGGTATTTTCACCAAGGCTGCTGACGTGGGGGCCGACCTTGTGGGCAAGGTCGAACAGGGCATTCCAGAAGATGATCCTCGCAACCCCGCCGTGATTGCGGATAATGTGGGGGACAATGTGGGGGATGTCGCAGGCATGGGCGCAGACCTTTTTGGTTCGTGTGCAGAAAGCACCTGTGCGGCACTTGTGATTGGTGCGGTGGCCTTTGCAACCGATCTGAACGCGCTGCTCTATCCGATCCTGATCACGGCGGTGGGCATTCCGATCAGCCTGTTCACGCTCATTCTCTTCGGACGTGCCAACAGCGATCAGGAAGTGGCCCCGACCCTCAAGCGGTTGTTGATCGTCGCCACCGTTCTCAGCGGAGCCGTGATGCTCGTCGTGACTTGGTGGGCGTTGCCCGCAAGTTTCGAGATTTCTGGAGCATCGTATTCTTGGCTTGGGGTCTATCTCTGCTACCTCACCGGAGCGGTTGTCGGACTGGTCGTGGGTTTGATCACCGAATACTACACTTCGCATGACTTCAAGCCCGTCCGGGAGGTCGCACAAGCCTCGGAAACGGGCGCGGCGACGAACATCATCTTCGGCCTCGCGCTCGGCTACCAGAGTTCCGCATGGTCAATCCTTGCGATTGCGGTGAGCATCTATGTGCCCTTCACCCTTGCAGGCATGTACGGGGTTGCGATCGCAGCCATTGGGATGCTGAGTACACTGGTCATCGGCCTTGCGATTGATGCGTATGGCCCGGTCGCCGACAATGCAGGCGGCATCGCCGAGATGGCCGGCATGGGCGAGCATATCCGCAACCGTACTGACGTCCTCGATTCTGCGGGCAACACCACTGCCGCGATCGGCAAGGGCTTCGCCATCGGTTCCGCGATCCTCACCTCCCTTGCGCTCTTCTCCGCATTCCTCACCCGCGCCGACCTGCTCCAGCCCGATGTGAACGTGCTGGACTCGATCAATCTGCTCGACCCGATGGTCCTCACTGGACTCTTTGTGGGAGCGATGCTGCCCTTTCTCTTCTCGGCAATGACGATGAAATCGGTCGGCAAAGCTGCGTTTGACATGATTGCGGAAGTGCGACGGCAGTTCCGGGAGATTCCGGGCATCATGGAGGGCACGGCCGAACCAGATTACGAGAAATGCATCTCGATTTCCACCCAAGCGGCGCTCCGGGAGATGATTCCGCCGGGCATTCTCATCATTGGAACTCCGCTGCTTGTCGGTTTCCTCTTCGGCGTTCCGGCAGTCGCGGGCGTGTTGGCAGGTTCGCTGGTTTCTGGCGGTGTGCTGGCCATCGCCTCGGCCAACTCCGGGGGCGCGTGGGACAACGCCAAGAAGTACATCGAGAAAGGCAACTTTGGCGGCAAGGGTACGGACACCCACAAGGCTGCCGTCGTTGGCGACACCGTGGGCGATCCCTTCAAGGACACCTCCGGACCCTCCCTCAACATCCTCATCAAGCTCTCGGCGATCCTCAGCCTCGTCTTCGTTCCGTTCTTTGTGAACTACGGCGGCTGGCTCGGCGGCTGAACCGCTGCTTGCTCACGGGCCGTGTCCAGTGCGGCCCGTGGTTTTCTTCGCACTTACAAGCATCTGGTCACACATTTCAGAGTAGGTTGGGCAAAGGAGCGGCAGCGACATGCCCAACACGGCGTGATGGCTGTCTTGGTTGGGCATACTTCGTTTTGCCCAACCTACCCTTCAATCGCGTAGTGCCGAACCGGTGGAGGATTACTCCGTTGCGTGAGGGGGTTTTTGGTGCAGTAGCGGACGAACCCCGCATCAATAAAGCGGAAGGGGAGGTGTTCATCGCGTCCGGGAGAGATGCCGAGCCGGGTGGTTTGCAGAACTTCCGGAGGAGGCTCGCTCATGTCTAGCAACTCCAGTCGTCCCGGTTGAAATGTCCGCTGATCCCACTCCGGCACCTTGAGGTCGAGGGATTGGCAGAACAGCGTCTGTCCGGAGCAAAGCGTTTCTGGAGGACGGAGGCGTCCGTTGACGGGATTGAGTTGCTGCATGTGTTGAAGCATCGCGGGGTCCGGAACGGGCCACGGCCACAGAATCCCGGACTTGATCAGCACGGCGTTGCCCTCACCCCGACAGCTCAGATTGAAAGAATCTCCACCACGGGCGTAGTACATGTAGATCGTGCCGGGTGGCATGAAGAGGGCGTTGCGCTTGGGAGTCCAGCCCAACGAGGCGTGACTGCCCTTCTCCTCCAGCAAATATGCTTCAATTTCGATGATGCGGGCGCAGAGCCAGTGTCCGCCCACCTTGTGCCGCAGCACCTTTCCCAGCAAATCCGGAGCGATGACGCAGGGATCGCGGTCGAACCAATCTGGAGTGATTTTCATGTAGGGTTTGGGTTCACCGCAGAGGCACAGAGGACACAGAGATTTTTTCTCCGTGATCTCTGCACCTCTGCGGTGAGAAAACCGGGAGGCTACTCAAGCGGCTCGATCCAGCCAAAGGGGTCGTCAATGCGTCCGTACTGGAGGTCGGTGAGGTGCTGGAAGAATTTTTGCGCGATCGGGCCGGTTTGGCCATCCCCGATGACGAGGTTCTGGTCCTTGAAATTGAGCAGGCTCACGGGCGAGATGACCGCAGCGGTTCCGGAGCCAAAGACCTCGGTGAGGGAGCCGTTGCTAATGCGCTCTTGCACTTCGTCAATGGGGATGCGGCGCTCGACCACCGTCATCTCCCAATGCTGGGCGAGTTCGATGACGGAGCGGCGGGTGATACCCGGTAGGATGGTTCCGGTGAGCTGCGGGGTGTGGAGTTCCCCGTCGATCACAAAGAAGATGTTCATCGCCCCCACTTCCTCCACAAAACGACGCTCGACAGCATCAAGCCAGAGGACTTGTGTGAAACCGCGCTCCTTGGCTTCTTTTTCTGCAAGGTTACTGGCGGCGTAGTTCCCGCCCGTCTTGGCTTCTCCTACACCTCCGGGTGCGGCGCGGACGTAAGCGGTGCAGACCGTGATCTTGACAGGATTGAAACCCTCCGGATAGTAGGGACCAACCGGAGAGAGGATGATGTAAAAGAGGTATTTCGAGGAAACCTTGAGACCAAGAAATTCTTCGGTGGCGATCAGCGTGGGTCGGATGTAGAGCGAGGTTCCGGGTTCGGTCGGAATCCAGTCGCGATCCTGCCGGATGAGTTGCTTGAGCGCGTCAAGCGTGGCTTCCACGTCAAGTTCTGGAAGGCACATGCGGCGGGCGGTTTTGTTCATGCGCTCAAAGTTGAGCCGGGGCCGGAACAGCGTGGCCTTGCCCTCGTCCGCCTGATACGCCTTTAACCCTTCAAATGCCTCCTGCCCATAATGTAGCACTAGCGCAGAGGGGGCGAGGGAGAGTGGACCAAAAGGTTGGATCTGTTCGTTGTGCCAGCCCTTCCCGGTCTCCCACTCCATCGTGAGCATGTGGTTGCTGAAGAGGGTGCCAAACCCCACGCCTGACATCGTGCTGGGTGGGCTACGGCGTTGGTCGGGGGAGACGGGAAACAATGCGAGGTTCATGTTTATTCTGCGGTAAAGGCGAGGAAAACGAGTCCGAAATTCAGATGCAACTCATCCTAGCACCTTCGGCGGGCAACGAGAAGTGTGGAGGTGGGGGGAAGCTTTGGAACAATGCCTTTCCGGAAGAATTCAGGAGTCGGTATTCAGGAGTCAGGGGTTGGCATGGACGGAGTCGGGTGATGATTTAGCGTCAGGCCACGACCCGTCCATTCTGACTCCTGACTCCTGGATTCTCCATTATTCCCGCGCGTTCAGCACTTCCATCTGGCGGCGGACCTGTGTTTCGCGGAGGTCGTCGTAGTGGCTCCAGACATAAAACAGGCCGTAGCCACAGGTGATGATGAGGAAGATCGCGACCGCACTGGTCAGCTTGGGACCGGAGGGCATGGGGCGGTTAACGCTTCGAGAGGGTGCGTGTGTCTGCAGTCTCCGGATCGGAGAGCTTGTGGATGGGGCGCCGCTGCTTGGGAACCACACCCACGACGACAGGACGGGAGATGCTGCCGAAAACGTCACGGAAGAAGGCGAAGAGTCGGTCGCCTGGAACACGGCCTTCAAGGCTGACCGCCGCTGCAATGCGGAAACGCTGCGCGGGTGCGCTAAGCGTAAACTGCGCGAGGGGTGGAACCTCCGAACTCCAACCGAGGTGGTAGCCATTGACCCCGTTTTCGTCAAACGCGACCAGCACGGCAACACCCTTTTCCAGAAAACGTGATTGCCCGTTGACCAAACCTTCCGCTCCACCAATCGGCGGTCGGCGGTCCACGATGATTTGCAGCACGGGCGTTGCTGCAGCGTTGCCTGCCGTGTCCCGGAACCAGACGTGCAGGGTGCGTGGACCCTCCACATCTCCGAGGGGAACGGCAACCAACTGCTTGAACTTTGGCTCCGGAGGGTTGATGAGCTTAAACTCGTAGGGTTCGGGGCGCACTCGGCTTTCCGAGATGTAGTAGCCGCTCACGCCCTGCGGATCCTCGGCGTTGAGGATGAGCAGCACCTTGTCCCCGGACACCCGCTCCTTGCCAGATGCAAGTTGCACAAAACCCTGCGGTCCGTCCATGTCCTGCGGGGCGGGTTTGCGGAAATCGAGTCGCACCCGCTCGGAGATGCGCGGGGAGAGATTGCCCGCCTCGTCACGCAGCCACGCATGGAGCGCGAGCATGGTGGGAATGGGCTGGTTGCGGGGAAGTTGGTACATCGTGCGCACGTCCAACCGGTTGCGTTCCTCGACCTTGATCCAATCTGGGGAGCCCAACTCCGGAGGTTCCGGGTGAGGCGAAAGTGCGTAAGCCACAATCCCGTGGTCATCCCAACCGCTGAGCCGCACCCGCCACGCCCGGATGTCCTGCGGCACGGAAGGCTTAATGCGCAAGGCAAACGGCACTCGCTGCTTGGGATCCATTCCGGGTGTCAGCAGGTCAATGCGGGCCTGTGAGTGATCGGACTTGAGGACGTGTACCGGAATCTCGCGCTGCACAACCTCACCAAGATCGTCGTGCAAGAACCACGAGTCGCCGAGGTGCAGCTTGCCGGGCTTGAGTTGAATGGAGCTTGGAGGATCTTCCGGTTGCACACGGTAGCTGAAGCGCAGGGCGTGCGTGCCGCTACCCTCCACAAAACGGGCGGCCTGTTCCACCTCTCCCAGCAGAATTTTGAGGTGTGGCGCATCCAGCGTGTTCTCAGGCACCGGATCGGTCACCACCCGACACTTGGGGTGGCAAGGGTCGGTTTTGTTGGAATGCCGCGAGACCGTCACGGGGCGGTTGAAATGCGCGTCCCACAGCACCACTCCACCGTCCCGGATGTGCCGGGCTGTGAGGCGCCGCACGTCCAGAATCACCGCTCCCGTGCTAGGGCTTTGTGGGGACACCTGTGTCGGAGTCGTCCCTGCGTGGTTATCAAGCGCCGCTGCCGGGAAGGCAGAAAGCAGCAGGAAAACGCAGAGAGGGAGCAGTGGTGTCGGGCAGGATTTAGGCATGGAACCTCAAAGGTGTGGTGTCTCGTCCACCTCGCTTTTGCAAATCTCGGTCCATCCAAGAATTTTGCCCGCCCCCGATGTTTCTGCTTGAAAAACTGCTCAGGAATGCGTATATTCCAAATCATTGACGCCCCCGGCAAACGAAATGGAGTGACCTGCTTTTGCTTGTCGGGTGCTAAATGGAAGGGGTGGTTGAGCCACGTCTTCTTTTTATAAAACCCATGCTTAGAGAAAAGCGATGACCTTGTGCAAAAAACTCATCATTGCCGTCAGCACTCTGTTTCTGGCCACTTCCGCATCTGCGGATTCGGCAGGCAATCGGGACAAATCTACGGTGTTGCTGGGCCTCACCCCGGTTGGAATCCACGGCGCCACGATTTTGGCACCTCCATTTACCGTAGGTGCTTTTTTGGGAAAAGAGTGGATGGTTGGCTTAGATATGGGCAGTAAGTCATACTCCGCTACTTCTGGAACGGCAACAGCAACGGCTACCTATTCCAACCAAGGGCTGTATGGACGGTATTTTCTGGGAAACTCCTTCAATTTGTATGCGGGGTACCACATGAGAAACTACTCCGCGACGGCCACCGCAACCTCCGGTGCTGCAACATCAACGGTGACGTTGGATGCAAAAGCCAGCGTGTTGGACTTGGGACTCGGCAATCACTGGATGATGGATTGGGGATTGTACCTTGGGGCGGATTGGGTGTTGGCAGGGACTGCGCTCAGTAAATCCACAAACGCTACTGTCACTTCAAGCTCTGGTGGAGGTGTGTCCACCGCAAAAGCTGATGTGGAGAAGATTGGAGATCTGGTGAATGCGTTTTCAGCAGCGGCGGGATTGGTGGTCTTTACGATCGGTTTCGCCTTCTAAGCGGTAGCGCTGGGTGGCACACCCGTGTTTGCAGGATGTTGAACACGGGTGCGCCCTCCGTGTCTTCGCACATAGGCGTCAACTCAAGAGAATCTCCCCCTTTCTAAAGGGGGATTAAGGAGAATTTTTGGTGCTTTGAGCTGTTAAATCTCCCCTGCCCCCCTTTACGAAAGGGGGGATCACGGGCGGTGATTGCGCTGATACCCATGCACCTTCACGAGGACAGGCTCCGTGCTGCCAGAACGGCCCATTGACCCGCAGAACTGTTTACTCGCAGGTGGTCACGGACGCTTCGGAACACGTCCTGCCGTCAATCCAAGTGGCATCGTTGAGGATGGCCCCCTCCAGCGTGGCCCCGTCGAGGATCGCGCCTTCCAGATCCGCGTCTGTCAAATTTGCTCCCGTCAGGTTCGCTCCGGTCAGGTTGGCTTCTTCCAACTCGGCATCCTCCAAGATCGCCCCCGTCAGGTTCGCATTGGTCAGGTTCGCCTTTTCCAAGCTGGCGTCCTCCAAATTTGCTCCGGACAGGTTGGCCTCGGTAAGGTCGGCGCTGTCGAGCGTGGCCGCACGGATATCCGCATTCTGCAAATTGGCTTTGACCAACTTGGCCTCTGAGAAAACCGACTTGCGCAGATCGGATTTCTCAAAGTTGCCGTTGCTCATGTCCGCTCCGTCATAACGGGAGGCCCGCATGTCGGCGTTGGTCATGGTGACTCCGGAGAGGTTGGCCCGCCGGAGGCTGGATTTGCGGATGTCGGTCTCGCTCAAATCCGCCCCGCTGAGATCGACTCCTGAGAAATTGGTCTTGCGCAAATCGGCCTTGTGTAGATTGGCCCCCGCCAGCTTCTCCTCGGTGAAATTCGTTTTTCCAAGTTTGCATTCCACACACTCGTTGGTGTCTCGCAGCTTGAGCAACTCGGCGCTGGGGCCGCAAGCAGCGATCCCGCCCAGTACTAATCCGGAAACGATGATTTTGCAGAAACTTTTCATGGCAATCTCCTCAAGAGGGTTCACATTGGCTCAAGAAACAACGCTCACCTCGGCTTGACCTTCCGGAGCGAACAGGTTCCCATGATGACGACGTTTGCCTAAAAAAGCAAACTGCGAAAACCACTGTTTCAGGAGGGCAAACTGCGCGACTAGGACAGGCGTGGGTCGTCTTTGCTGGAATTCGAAAACACGAACAAAAGAAAAACAATGGGCACTGCAATCAGCATGTTAGAACGCAAACCGACCGCTCTAGAAATCAGTGCGGTGGAGTGGCAACTCCGGGTGGACCTCGCCGCCGTGCATCGGTTGGCGAACCGCTTCGGTTGGGACGACAGCATCTACAACCACTTCTCCTGCGCCCTGCCCGGAAACGCAGACCGCTTTCTGGTCAAAGCGCACGGGCTGCTGATGTCCGAAATCACGGCAAGCAACCTGATCGTCGTGGATCAAGACGGCAACACGGTGGCGGGCGCGGGCACCGTGGAGCTTTCGGCCCTGCACATCCACGCGGCGATCCACAAGGGCAATCCGGAGGCCGTCTGCATCCTGCATGTGCATCCGCCCTACTCGACGTGGCTGACCTCCATCAAGGACAACCGCCTGAAGATGGTTAACCAGAACTCCTGCCGTTTCTACAACAACATCGCCTACGATGATCACTATGGCGGACTCGCGGTGGCACGGGAGGAGGGCAAGCGGATGCGGGCCGCGCTGGGCAACAAGCGCGTGATGCTGCATGCCAACCACGGGGTGACGGTGCTGGGTTCTACCATCGAGGGCGCCTTCTATGACCTCTATTATCTGGAAGTGGTCTGCAAGGAATACTTCCTCGTGGTCTCCTCCGGGCAAGCCCCCCGCCTGATCCCCGACGAGACAGCACGACTCAGCAGCGAGCAGATTGCAGATGAGTGGGAGGAGGGGGCCGACCTGACCCTCAAAGCGTGGAAACGGACGCTGGACCGTGAGTGCTCCGACTACGCAACTTGATCTGGAGCGGTCATGATCCGCATCCGCCTGCTTTGGGTGGGCAAGGCGCAAGAACGCTATGTCGAATCCGGAGTCGAGCATTTTCTCCGCAAACTGCGGCCTTACGCACGAATCGAATGCGAAACACTGAAGCCTGTGAAATCCGGGAATCTGGAGCAGCATCGCGCCCAGGAAACCGGGGGACTGCTCGCTCGGCTTGACCCTGCAGAGCGCACGGTTTTGCTAGACGAACGCGGTGAGTGTCGCAGCTCCGAAAACCTCGCCCGTTGGTTGGAGCAGGAAACGGTGCAGGGTGCATCGCGCTGGACGTTTGTGGTCGGAGGGGCGTATGGTGTTGAGCAGGAGCGGTTTCCGAACACGGTGCAAACGCTGCGGCTTTCGGACTTGACGATGAACCATCAGCTGGTGCGGCTGGTGCTGCTTGAACAACTCTACCGTGCTTTCACCATCCAGCGCGGCGAACCCTATCACCATGCCTAAGCGACATTCCGTTTGATGCGTCGTCTCACCACTTTGGCTCTGGTTCTCATCGTGCTTGCGGTGCTGGGCTACTTTTCGTGGCTGAACCGCCAAACCGTCTCCGTGAGCGTGTACGGCACCTTCACGATCCAGCTTCAGCTTTGGATGGTGATGGCGGTGTTTTTTGTGGCAGGGTTGCTGCTGGCGGAATCGCGCAACCTCAGCAAGTATCCCACTCGTTTCCTGAAAATGCTTCAGCAGGGTTGGCAGGGTTGGCGACTGCATCGGCGTTTGAACGCGCTGGAAACGTTTGAGGAGGCGTGTCTGCGTTGTGCCCCGGACGATGCTCGCCGGGCGCTTGGACGGATTTCCGGAGCGCCGCTTTCCCTGCAAGTGCGCTTGCTGGAGCTGAAGCGTTTCCGGATCACGCGAGCGCAGTTGCTTGTCGAATTTGACGAAATGCGACAGGTCAATCCGGAGCGGCTGGAAGTGCTGCTGCCGAACCTGCGTTGGGCGTTGGAGGCAACGCGCTGGCTGCTGGCGGAATCCTTGTGCAACGAAATCAACCGTTTGGCGCCGGGGCATCCGGAGGTGCGGGAGGGATTGCGGCGCATCGCGTTGGATCGGCAGGAGTGGCGTGTGGTCGTGGAACAGGAACGGGCGCTCTTGCAGGATTACTCCGGCAGCACGATTGCCGAAACGGTTGCAGGGGATCACGAGAGCCACCTGATCCGCGCGCTTCAGGAGAATCCGGAAGACCTGCGCGACTGGCGGCTCAACTACCTGCCGCGTCGGGATCGCGTGTTGCAGGAGGTGCCCTCGCTGTTGGGAGAGGTGGCACGGTTGCGGGCTGTGGGGCAGCTTTTCCGGGCGACCGAATTGCTGCGACGGGGCTACGACCGCACCGCTGCACCGGAACTGCTCGACGCGCTCGAAAGCCTCTACCACGAATCCGGCGTAAGCGAGAAGGTGCTGGAACTCGTTGGAGTGATGCGGCAGGAACATCGCACCTTGCCCCTCACCCTGACCCACGCGAAACTGCTCTACCTGAGCGGACGACATGAGGACGCTGATGGCGCTCTGGCGACGGTCACGGTTCCGGAATCGCAACGACCCGAACTTTACCACACCCTGCGCTACTTGATTGCCATGCGGCAAGGCCGTTCCGATGAGGCCATGCTGGCCGCCGGATTCCTCGTGTCGGAGGAGAGCCTGACTCGCACAACCCTAGCTCTGAACTGACTTTCCACTCCGGAAAACCACCATGCGCCGCATTCTTGGATTCTCGCTGCTGACCGTACTGCTGGGAGCCTTCGGTTACTTCAGCACCATCAACAATCAGACCGTCGAGGTTCAGCTTTACGGACCCGTCAGCATTCATGTGTCGCTGTGGGTGCTGGTGCTGGGCACACTCGTGCTGGGCTGGCTGCTCACCGAAATTTACTTGATGATCCGGCATCCAGATCGGTGGTTCGCTAGGATTCGCGGAGGTTGGCAGGCGCGTCGGGATGCGAAGTGGCAGCAGCGGTTGGATGATTTTCAAACCGCTTACTTGCGACACGACCTCGGTGCGGCCCGCAAGGCGTTCAAGCGCATTCAGGGCGATGCCCCGCCCTTGTCGGTGGTGTTGCAAAGTCTGGCGTTGCAACGCTATGCCCTCGGTGGCGACGCGTTCAAGGAGGAATACGCCAAGCTCCGGGAGCAGCATCCGCAGAATCTGGAGCTGCTGCTGCCCTACCTGCGGGCCGCGCTGGAGTGGGAGGACTGGGATTTGGCAGGGCAGTTGGGCCGCGAACTCGACCGCCTCCAACCCGGACATCCGGTGGCGCTGGAAGGACTGCGGCAGGTGGCGATTGCCCAGAGCGAGTGGATGGTGTGCCTGGAGCAGGAACGCGCCCTCATGGAACGCTTTCCGCAGAGCGTGGTCGTCGAGAATCTGACAGAAGCGCACCTCGCCCACCTGCGGCAGGCGCTCCGGGCCATGCCCAAGCGTCTCGAAAACTGGAAGCTCAACTACCTGCCCAAACGCGACAAAGCCTTGCAGAGCCTCTTTGAGGTCTTCGGCGACGCCGCCAAACTGCACGGCGCGGGGGAGGCGTACCAAGCGGCCAAGCGGCTCAAGAAAGGCTTTGAGAAAACAGGCGCACCGGAATTGCTGGAGGAACTAGAACACCTCTACCACGCCTCCGGGGCCAGCGAGGCGATTTTGGAATTGATCGGGGAACTCTACGGCTCCAAATACCGCACCCCGCTGCTGCGGTTGATTTACGCGAAACTGCTCTACCAAAACGGACGCTATGGTGACGCGGCTCAAGTCTTGGCGGACACGGACGAGGAGGAAGCGGCCAACGAACCCGTCGTGCAGTTGAAGTTTCTGGTTGCCATGCGTCAAGAAAACGCGCAGGAAGCTCTTGCCGCTGCCGCCCAACTGCTTCCGGAGCAGTCGCTCATTCCCAGCGGGCGCGAGGCGGCAACACTCTTGCTGGCCCCCAAATCCGATGATGGCCCTCCCGCATGAGGAGGAGTGCCTGATCCTCAAGCCTCTCGATTTCCGGGAGAAGGATCGCATCCTCACCTTCCTTGCGGCCACGCAGGGCAAACACTCCGGTGTGCTCTTTGGCGCAAAAAGCATCCGCTCCAAAAACCTTGGCGTTTCGGAACCCTTCGTGCTGGCGCGCATCCAATTTTCCGAACGTCTGCGCTCAGAGATGGTGCGCATCCACCACGCCGAGGTGATCCGCAGCCACATTGGTTTGCGCCGCAACTACCAAGCCCTGCTCCACGCCAGTTACTGTGCGGAACTGGCGCTACTCTCGGAAATCCCGCCGCAGGATGCCCCTGTTTGTTTCCGGATTCTGTTGGAGGTGATCGAACGCTTGGAGGCGGGTAGCCCTCCGGAAGAAGCTAAGCTGGTGTTTGAACTGAATTTCCTGAAAATGCTGGGAGTGCTGCCGGATTTCGAGCGTTGTGGTGTTTGTGATCGCACGGTGGGCAAAGCGTCTGGCGCGTCTGGAGGGCAAACGGTTCCGGAAATGCTGCATCAACTCGATGCCCGGCTCGGTGGTGTGCGTTGCCCGCAGTGCGTCACCCGGCATTCCGACGTGGCTCCGCTTGCGCCCGGAACGCTACGGTTCGTGCAGGCGCGTACGCAACTTCCGGGCTCCAACGGTGTGCGACCCACACGCAGCAACCTACGCGAACTCGACCGCGCCCTCTTCACCTACCTTCGCAGCCACTTAGGACGCGAACCCAAATCCCACGCACTGCTGACGAATCAGCGATAAACTTCCCGTCGGTACGAATCGAGTAGGTCACGCTTTACTCCTTCCCAATCCAACGCCGGATCGGAGTCGTCCTGCAAGACTTCACGGGCCTGAGTGAGGTCTTCAAAATCTTCCAGATAGGACTCGATTACCTGACGTACGACCTCCGACTTAGGGCGGCGAAGTTGAGCTGCAACTGACTCAAGAGAAGCTCCCAGCGTGTCCGGCAGGTTTGCAGAAATTTCAGTCATGGGTGATGGTCTCGCAAGAACCCAATGGCTTTGTTAGCATTGAATTAAAGACAGTCATTGCATTTATTCTCTTGATTCAACTTTAGCAGCAAGGGCATCCATTGGTTCTGCCAATTCTTTTGGAACTTTATTGTTGAGTGATACGCCATAAAGTAGGACCAAAATAACAATTAACCCTGCACCAAATATGGATACTGATCTCGTTTTTAAATGATTCAATAATGCACGGTAGTTCAATATAAGGTGACCAATAACTGCAAATACCAAGAGGAG
>Ga0209403_10003471_pt1 | contig 17796 bp, 12 predicted proteins | sample ArcticOcean_MG_C_8_FD_187440 | JGI IMG/M metagenome (GOLD analysis project Ga0209403, IMG submission 187440) | Marine microbial communities from western Arctic Ocean - ArcticOcean_MG_CB11_86 (SPAdes) (version 2) | ecosystem: Environmental > Aquatic > Marine > Oceanic | place: Arctic Ocean... | reverse complement strand
AAGAGGCTGCCGTGCTTGCAGAGATTACCGGCACAGTAAGTTTCGGTAAGGAAACCAAGGGTAAGCGTCGCCTGGTGATTACCCCAAGCGAGGCAGAGAGCGAACTGCCGGAAGGCACCGATCACTATGAAGTGCTTATTCCCAAGTGGCGACATATGACGGTGTTTGAGGGTGAGCATGTAGCCAAGGGTGAAGTAGTGTCGGACGGGCCAGAAAACCCCCATGACATTCTGCGCTTGAAAGGTGTTAGTGAACTTGCAAAGTACATCGTTAAAGAGATCCAGGACGTGTATCGATTGCAGGGTGTGACAATCAATGACAAACATATCGAAGTGATTGTTTGCCAAATGTTGCGCAAAATCGAAATCCAGGACATTGGCGATACAGCTTTTATCAAGGGTGAACAGGTTGAATATACTCACTTCCTGGAGCAGTGCGAACAAATGGAAGAAGACGGCAAGCTAGCACCGAAAGGTGAGCGAGTGCTGCTGGGTATAACCAAAGCGTCCCTGGCAACGGAATCGTTTATATCCGCTGCTTCCTTCCAGGAAACAACCAGAGTTTTGACGGAGGCCGCTGTTACGGGCAAGCGTGATCACTTAAGGGGCCTGAAGGAAAACGTCATTGTTGGTCGACTGATTCCCGCTGGAACAGGGCTTAAGTATCATGCGGATCGACGTCGTAAGCGAGAAGGTGGTGGTGAAGAACGTACGACCGTGAGCGCCAGCGAAGTTGAGCAGGCACTCAGTGAAGCGTTGAATTCTGGAGGAGCTAACTAGTGCACATCCATAAACATGTATCTTCTTGAAATACAAAGAAATAATTCCATAAAGGCAAAAAAATCCCCCTGGTTTTGTTAAAATTAATTTGCGAAAAAAAAATAACAAACCAAAAAGGGGATTTACCATGCGAGAGACCCGCACCGCGCAAAGAAGTATATTCGAAATGTATTCAGAACACGACTTTGCAGTGCAGCTTAAACAGTTGGCTGACCTATTAGATCGTCATCCAGAGATACTCTCGCTGATCAAAAAGGATCTGGTGAACACATCGCTCAAAACGGTTGGGCGCACCGGGCTCACCGTCGAAAATGTGTTTAGATGTCTGCTACTAAAACAGCATCTGGGTGTCAGTTATGAACGACTTGCATTCCATCTGTCAGACTCGATGAGCTATAGAAGCTTTACGAGACTCGCGCCTAATTTATCACCCAAGAAATCATGTCTACAATCAACGATTCGACAGATCAAACCAGAGACACTGGAGGCTGTTCACAACATGCTAGCCGCTGACTGGCTTGGAAAAAGCAAGTTGTCATTGGCGCAATTGCGTATAGATAGCACCGTCGTTAAGAGCAACATCGCGCCACCTACCGATAGTCAGATACTGAATGATGGTGTCCGGGTATTGAGTCGGTTGCTTGCCAGGAGCCGAGAAGTGACAGGTATAAAGCTGCGCTTTGTTGACCAAAGGAAAGTATCAAAATCGTTAGCTTTTCAGATATTTAACGCTAAAAATGCGAGAAAAAGCGTGCTTTACCTTGATCTACTCAAATTGGTCAGAATCGTATTGAAACAGATTGAAAGAGGTTTGTTGCAAGTCAGCACCGCTGGGATATGCACAGCATCCGGTCAGAAATGGGTTAAAGAAGTGGAGCACTACCGGGATTTAGTGGTAGCCGTTGTAGATCAAACAGTGCGCCGCGTTATTAATGGCGAAACGGTATCTTCCTCAGAAAAGATTGTGAGCCTGTTTGAATCCCATACTGACATTATCATCAAGGGGTTCCGGGATGTTCAGTATGGGCACAAGATAAATTTGAGTACGGAAAAGCACGGGCTAATCACTTGTTTATCGATAGAGGACGGTAATCCGTCAGACCGTGAGCGGTTCTTACCGATGCTCCAGGCGCATCAGAAGATCTTGAACAAACTACCTCAATCCGTTGTCTGCGACGGCGGTTATGCCAGCAAAGACAACGTAGCAAATGGCCGAGCTATGGGTATCCAACGCGTTGTGTTCCATAAGCGAGTTGGTATCTCTTACCTTGCGATGGGTGTAAAGAAGAAAACGTTTGGGCGATTACGCAACTTCAGAGCAGGTATCAAGGCAAATTGCTCCGGCTTTCCAGATGAATCGAATCAGTCGGTTATCAGGAAGCTCGGGGCGAGATGTCCGATTATTGGACAAAAACTAGCTAAGCCAGCACATTTCAACAACCTATGAGGTTGACTCATACAGACGAGGTCTTTAGAATTCGGCCTCCCTTGGAACAGGTGCGCGATTGCGCTCACCCTTCCATAAACAAAATGGAGTATTCATGGCAAGAATCAGCCAATTGGTTCGTAAGCCCCGAAAGCGCAAAGTGAGCAAGAGTAATGTGCCCGCGCTGCAGGCCTGCCCACAAAGACGTGGTGTATGTCTAAGGGTTTACACGACAACGCCTAAAAAACCGAACTCTGCCCTACGTAAAGTTTGTCGAGTTCGATTGACTAATGGTGCGGAGGTTAACTCGTACATTGGTGGCGAAGGTCATAATCTCCAGGAACATAGCGTAGTTTTGATTCGTGGTGGCCGGGTTAAAGACCTTCCTGGTGTACGTTATCACACCGTTCGTGGGACATTAGATACCACCGGTGTGAGTGATCGAATGCAGGGTCGCTCTAAATACGGTACTAAACGACCCAAGACTTAAAGATTTAACAACAATTAACTGACTATCACGTCAGAGTAAGGTCGAGTCCAATCTCGAATAACCTGAAGAGGAAGTAACATGCCTAGAAGACGAGTTCCCGAGAAGCGGGAAGTTCTGCCGGATCCCAAATATAGTAACAAGACGCTAGCCAAGTTCATGAATCACGTCATGGTCAGCGGTAAGAAATCTGTTGCCGAAAAAATCGTATACGGCGCATTAGATCGCATTAAGGAACGCGCTAGTTCGGACCCGCTGGAGGTATTTGACGCGGCGCTTGAGGCCGTTGCCCCTTCGGTAGAGGTCAAATCCAGAAGGGTTGGTGGTGCTACCTACCAGGTTCCAGTTGAAGTTCGTCCATCAAGACGTACGGCGCTAGCTATGCGCTGGCTGGTGGATGCTGCCAGAAGCCGTGGGGAAAAATCCATGCCTCTGCGTCTTGCCGGTGAGTTAATGGATGCGGCCGAGGGTCGCGGTTCGGCGGTGCGCCGAAGAGAAGATACACACCGTATGGCGGACGCTAATAAAGCGTTTGCTCATTACCGATTCTAGCGAGGAAACACTGTGCCCAGGCTAACCCCTATAAAAAGATATCGAAATATTGGCATTGTCGCTCACGTTGATGCAGGTAAAACAACGACTACAGAGCGAGTTTTGTTCTACACCGGTATTTCACACAAGATTGGTGAAGTGCATGATGGCGCCGCGGTCATGGACTGGATGGAGCAAGAACAAGAGCGTGGCATTACGATTACATCTGCCGCCACGACTACTTTTTGGAGTGGTTCTGAAAAGCAGTTCGACCAGCATCGTATCAATATTATTGACACCCCGGGGCACGTTGACTTCACGATTGAGGTCGAGCGTTCGTTGCGGGTACTCGATGGTGCAGTAGTGGTTTTTTGTGGTACCTCGGGCGTTGAACCGCAATCGGAAACAGTGTGGCGTCAGGCCAACCGTTATGAAGTACCGCGTATGGTTTTTGTCAACAAGATGGACAGAGCAGGGGCTGATTTCCTGCGTGTTGTGAACCAAATCGAGGATCGATTAGGGTCTACCCCGATTCCGTTGCAGCTAGCCATCGGAGCAGAAGAAAACTTCAAAGGCATTGTTGATCTGATCAAGATGAAAGCTATCTATTGGAACGAAGAAGATCAGGGCTTGAGCTACAACGAAGAAGATATCCCTTCGGACATGCAGGATCTTGCGGACGAATATCGAGAAAAGATGATCGAAGCCGCTGCTGAAGCAGACGATGAGATGATGGAAAAATATCTCGACGGTACTGAATTGACTACTGAAGAGATTAAAAAGGGCATCCGTGCTCGAACGCTGGCAAATGAGATAGTCCCTGCGTTGTGTGGTTCCGCCTTTAAGAACAAAGGTGTGCAAACCATGTTGGATGCAGTCATTGAATATCTGCCTGCACCTGATGAAGTAAAAGCCATTAAAGGCTTTCTGGATGATAAAGACGAAACCGAGGCGGTGCGGACTGCAAATGATGAAGAACCGTTTGCGGCATTGGCTTTCAAGATCGCGACGGACAAATACGTCGGTGCTCTGACCTTCTTTAGGGTTTACTCTGGCGTGCTGAAGTCTGGTGACTCTATCTATAACCCTATAAAAGGTAAGAAAGAGCGAGTTGGCCGTATGGTTCAAATGCATGCGAATGACCAGCAGGAAATCAAAGAGGTTCGCGCTGGCGATATTGCGGCAGCGATCGGACTCAAACAGGCGACGACGGGTGATACATTGTGTGATGAAGATAACATCATCACACTCGAGCGTATGGAGTTCCCGGATCCTGTTATCCACGTCGCAGTAGAGCCGAAATCGAAAGCGGATCAGGAGAAGATGGGTGTAGCGCTCAGCAAGCTAGCTGCCGAAGACCCTTCCTTCACTGTGCGCACCGATGAAGAATCGGGCCAGACCATCATCGGTGGTATGGGGGAGTTGCACCTGGATATCATTGTCGATCGTATGCGTCGCGAGTTCACCGTTGAAGCGAATATTGGTCAGCCACAAGTGGCATATCGCGAGACCATCCGCAAAACGGTTGAATCAGAAGGTAAGTTCGTTCGACAAACGGGTGGTCGTGGTCAGTATGGTCACGTATGGATCAAGATCGAGCCAAATACAGAAGAAGATTACGAATTCGTCGACAAGATTGTCGGTGGCGCCGTACCTAGGGAATACATTAACGCCGTCAACAAGGGCATCCAGGAGCAGTTAGCCAATGGTGTGCTCGCTGGGTACCCACTCCAGGGTGTTAAAGCAACGTTATATGACGGTTCATACCATGACGTGGATTCAAATGAAGTCGCCTTTAAGGTCGCAGGGTCCATGGCGATGCGATCTGGTGCTCTCGAAGCGGACCCGGTTTTACTGGAACCAGTCATGAAGGTTGAAGTGGTAACGCCAGAGGATTACTACGGTGATATTGTTGGCGATCTTAATCGCCGGCGTGGCATTGTGATCGGCATGGAAGATGTCCCCGCAGGCAAAGCCGTGCGGGCTGAGGTGCCGCTTTCAGAGATGTTTGGCTATGCAACTGCCATGCGCTCCGCGACACAGGGCCGTGCGACGTACTCCATGGAGTTTGATGCATACAAAGAAGTCCCTGACAGTATCGCCGAAGCAGTCATTAAGAAAGAAGGTTAGATTTTTCAGATTAAGCAAATGAGGTGAGAAATGTCCAAAGAGAAGTTTGAGCGGACTAAACCGCACGTAAATGTAGGGACGATAGGCCATGTAGACCATGGTAAGACGACGTTGACGGCGGCGATCACGAAAGTGTGTGCTGAGACGTATGGCGGAGGTGAGTTTCAGGCATTTGATGCGATCGATAATGCACCGGAAGAGAAAGCGCGTGGAATCACGATAGCGACCTCCCACGTTGAGTATGACTCACCGGATCGACATTATGCGCATGTAGATTGTCCTGGGCACGCGGACTATGTGAAGAACATGATCACAGGTGCAGCGCAGATGGACGGAGCGATTCTGGTGGTATCGGCAGCAGATGGCCCGATGCCGCAGACGCGAGAGCACATTTTGTTATCGAAACAGGTGGGTGTTCCGTACATTGTGGTGTTTCTGAACAAAGCAGATATGGTTGACGACGAAGAGCTTCTGGAGTTGGTAGAGATGGAAGTTCGGGAGTTGTTGGACCAGTACGAGTTTCCAGGTGATGACACGCCGATCATTATAGGCAGCGCACTGAAAGCGCTGGAAGGCGACACCTCAGAACTAGGGGCGCCGGCGATTCTCAAGCTGGTAGAGACGTTGGATTCGTATATACCGGAGCCGGTACGAGACATAGATCAGCCGTTTTTGTTACCGATTGAGGATGTATTTTCGATATCAGGTCGAGGCACGGTTGTGACCGGTCGAATCTCCCGCGGGATTGTAACGGTGGGCGATGAGATCGAGATTGTAGGTATTAAGGACACGCAAACGACGACCTGTACGGGCGTTGAGATGTTCCGTAAGCTGCTTGACGAAGGTCGAGCCGGCGAGAACGTTGGGGTATTGCTACGTGGCACGAAGCGAGAAGAAGTAGAGCGAGGCCAGGTATTGGCGCTTCCTGGTTCGATTACGCCGCATACGCAGTTTGAAGGTGAGGTGTATGTTCTGTCGAAGGATGAAGGCGGGCGCCACACACCATTTTTCAAGGGCTACAAGCCGCAGTTTTTCTTTGAGACGACGGATGTGACAGGCATGGTTGAGTTGCCGGAAGGCACCGAGATGGTGATGCCGGGCGACAATATCACGATGAATATTGATCTTATTGCGCCCATTGCGATGGAAGAAGGGCAACGTTTTGCTATCCGCGAGGGTGGTCGAACGGTAGGTGCCGGCGTTGTTACGAAGATTAGTAGTTAGGCTAGGAGAAGCCCTCAAGGTTTGGTGTCTAAACGCAGATTAAGGCCAGTAGCTCAATTGGCAGAGCGGCGGTCTCCAAAACCGCAGGTTGGGGGTTCGATTCCCTCCTGGCCTGCCAAAGGCACCTTTGAGGACCGCATAGAGAGAATTATCTTATGAATGCAAAGAGTGAGGTTCCAGAGTTTCGCGTTGATTGGCTGAAGTGGCTGATCATTTTCGGCTTGGTGTTAGGCGGTGTGTATGCAAATTCTTTCTACGCCACAATAGCGCCGCTGATTAGAGCTATCGCCGGGGTTGTTTTGAGTGGTGTTGCTGTTGCAATCGCTTTGCAAACGGCCAAGGGCAGTGCTGTTTGGGAATTGGCGAAAGAAGCGAAAGTGGAAATTCGCAAGGTCGTATGGCCTACAACGCAGGAACTGACGCAAACAACATTGATTGTTGTGGCGGTGGTTATTTTCGTAGGATTTATCCTTTGGGGTCTGGACTCGGGTTTGAGTTGGGGCATCAAAGAGATTATCGGTTAACAGGAGAATAGGGTGAGTAAACGCTGGTACGTCGTTCATGCCTATTCGGGTTATGAAAAGCAGGTTATGCGTGCTATTAATGAACGTATTGAGCTCTCGTCGTTCGCCGATAAATTTGGTGAAGTTCTTGTGCCTGCTGAAGAAGTGGTAGAAATGCGAGGCGGCAAAAAGCGCCGCAGTGAACGGAAGTTTTTTCCGGGTTATGTTCTCGTGGAAATGGACCTCGATGATGACAGCTGGCACCTGATCAAAGAAACGCCACGAGTGATGGGATTTATCGGTGGTAAAGCGGATCAACCCGCGCCTATTTCAAATCAGGAAGCTGAAAAGATATTACAACGGATTCAAGCGGGAACTGAGCACGCGACACCGAAAACGGTGTTTGAACCAGGAGAGCTGGTTCGTGTTACAGATGGGCCCTTTAACGACTTCAATGGTGTTGTTGAAGAAGTTAACTATGAAAAGAACAAGCTGCATGTTGCAGTGACTATTTTTGGCCGGTCCACACCGGTTGAATTGGACTTTGGACAGGTCGAAAAGGGCTGATACGAAGTATTTAATCTAGTGTCGTAAGGCGCTATTTACGGGGACCTGGTTCGAGTGATCAGGGTTTGAACCCAACGAGAGGTTAAGAATGGCTAAGAAAATAGACGCCTATATAAAGTTGCAGGTTCCTGCAGGTCAGGCAAACCCGAGTCCTCCCGTTGGTCCTGCATTAGGGCAGCACGGGGTCAATATTATGGATTTCTGTAAAGCGTTTAATGCCGAGACCCAGTCCTTGGAGCCAGGGCTCCCTACACCGGTAGTGATTACGGTGTACGCGGATAAGAGTTTTACCTTCATCAAGAAAACACCGCCGGCTTCAGTACTACTAAGGAAAGCGGCGGGAATTAGTAAGGGTAGTGGCGAACCGCATACCAATAAGGTCGGGAAAGTCACTCGGGCGCAGATGGAAGAAATTGCAACGACGAAAATGCCTGATCTGACCGCGAAAGATATGGATGCTGCAGTGCGTACCATAGCAGGCAGCGCGCGTAGTGCCGGTATTGACACGGAGGGCGTATAAATGGCGAAGCTGAGTAAACGTACCAGAGCGTTCCGTGAGAAAGTTGAGCCGGGAAGACACTACCCGATAGATCATGCCGTAACGCTGTTGGCGGAGCTATCTACAGTTAAATTCAAAGAGTCGATCGACGTCAGCATTAATCTAGGCGTGGATCCAAAGAAATCTGATCAGGTAGTACGCGGTGCGACGGTATTACCGAACGGCACCGGAAAAGATGTTCGAGTAGCGGTTTTTGCACAGGGTGAGAAGGCAGATGAAGCCAAAGATGCCGGTGCAGATGTGATCGGCATGGATGACCTCGCGGCAAGTGTAAAAGAAGGTAATTTGGATTTTGATGTCGTGATTGCGACACCAGACTCGATGCGCGTGGTTGGTCAGCTGGGACAGGTTTTGGGCCCTAGGGGCTTGATGCCGAACCCACGTTTGGGCACGGTAACGCCAGATGTAGGCGAGGCGGTAAGAAATGCCAAGGCGGGACAGATTCGTTACCGCACCGATAAGAACGGCATCATCCATGGTGGTGTCGGTCAAGTTGGCTTTGAACCGGTTCAGATCAGAGAGAATATTGAAGCCCTGCTTGCTGATTTGCGAAAAGCGAAACCCGCGTCAGCAAAAGGTACGTATTTGAAGAAGATTGTGCTCTCGACGACTATGGGAGCAGGTATTCTCATTGATCAGTCGTCATTAGAAGAGCGTTAAAAAGACTTTGGGGTTTTCGTTCCCTTTAGGGAACGGAACTCGTCAAAGACCGCCGGTCTATCGTTTAAGCGATAGTTAAGTTTCTTATAGAGAGCCTGCGCAGATGGTGAACCCGATTCAGGATAAGTTGGATCCTATCGCCGTAAAGGAGCTCGCCAGTAATGGTGAGTCAAGCAACAAGTCGAGGAGTACAGATTGTGCCAATAGGACTTAAACAGAAAGAAGCGATTGTTGCTGATGTGAACGAAACTGCCAGTAAGGCACTGTCTGCTGTGATGGCTGATTATCGCGGTGTAACCGTTGGTGAAATGACATCGTTACGTAGACAAGCCAGAGAGGCAGGTGTTCAGGTAAGAGTTATCCGCAATACGCTCGCGAAGCGGGCTTTTGAAGGCACGGAGTTTGAGTGCTTGAAGGATTCTCTACTGGGACCGAATATTTTGGCATTTTCCTTAGAGGACCCTGGCGCAGGCGCCAGAGTATTCAAGGACTTTGCCAAGGTAAACGAATCGTTCGAAATCAGGGCGCTTAGTGTTGGCGGTAAATTACTGCCACCTGAGCAAATCGATGTGCTGGCTAAACTCCCGACCAGGGATCAGGCTTTGGCGATATTGATGGCAGTTATGCAGGCGCCCGTAGTCAAGCTGGCGCGTACGCTGAATGATGTCCCCGGTCGTGTTACGAGGGCAATGGCAGCAGTGCGAGATCAGAAGCAACAAGAAGGCGAATAGAGCTTATTAGTAACCGTTTAGACGGTTGCTGGTAAAAAATTTAAGTAAAAGGGAAATAGGACTCATGTCATTATCCAAAGATGAAATTTTAGATGCAATTGCAGAAATGAGCGTGATGGACGTTGTCGAGCTTGTCGATGCAATGGAAGAGAAGTTTGGCGTTTCTGCCGCGGCGGCAGTAGCAGCAGCACCCGCTGCTGGCGGAGCAGGAGACGCTGGCGAGGCTGCTGAAGAGCAAACTGAGTTTGAAGTTGTCATAACTTCTCCAGGAGAGAAAAAGGTTGGCGCCATCAAAGTTGTGCGTGCCGTCACCGGTCTTGGCCTTAAAGAAGCCAAGGCGCTTGTTGATGAAGCACCTTCTACCGTTAAAGAAGGGGTTACTAAAGAAGAAGCAGAGGACGTTCTCAAACAGCTTGAAGAGGCTGGGGCAAGCGCAGAAATCAAGTAATCGACTTGTACGAAACTTGGAAAACGCAGTACGGCCGGGGCGGAACTGTCCCCGGCCTTCTGCTGCCTGAAATTCGGTCCGGCTTCGCCACGGTTAAGCTAGCAACTCACTGAACTATCTTGGAGGCACTAATGGCCTATTCATACACAGAGAAGAAGCGTATTCGCAAAGACTTTGGCAAATTGCCACAGGTCATGGATATTCCTTACTTACTGGCAATACAGACAGAGTCCTATAATAAGTTTTTACAGGATCGTGTAAGTGAGGATGCGCGAATTGACAAAGGGCTGCATGCAGCTTTTAAGTCAGTCTTTCCCATCGTTAGTTACTCGGGAAATGCGGCGCTTGAGTACGTTGGTTACCGCCTGGGTAAGCCGGTATTTGATGTTAAAGAGTGTCAGTTGCGCAGTGCATACTACGCCGTACCCCTTCGCGTTAAGGTTAGGTTGATCATTTACGATAAAGAATCTAACAACAAGGCGATCAAGGATATAAAAGAGCAGGAAGTTTATATGGGTGAAATCCCATTGATGACGAATAACGGCACCTTCGTTATTAATGGTATTGAACGTGTCGTGGTATCGCAGTTACATCGGTCACCCGGTGTCTTTTTTGACCATGACAAAGGTAAGACTCACTCTTCAGGCAAACTGCTTTATTCTGCCCGCGTTATTCCTATGCGTGGTTCTTGGTTGGATTTCGAATTCGATCCCAAGGATTGTGTGTTTGTAAGAATCGATCGGCGTCGAAAACTACCCGCGACGATTTTGATGAGAGCATTGGGTTATAGCTCTCAGGAAATTCTCGAAATGTTTTTTGACACTGACACGTTCTATATCCACGAGGAAGGTTATGGCCTGGAGTTGATTGCCAATAGGCTACGTGGGGACACTGCAAGATTTAACATTACAGTTGGTAAGAAGACCATAGTTGAGGAAGGTACGCGAATCACGCCACGACACATTCGCGAGATGGAAAAAGCTGGCATTACCGAACTTGATGTCCCTGCTGAGTATGTCGATGGTCACGTGTTGGCAGATGACATTATCGATGCAGAGACAGGTGAAATAGTTTTACCTTGTAATACGACTATCGATGAAGAAGTGCTTGAGCAGCTCAGAGAATTGGGGCTGGAGTCCTTTAAAACGATTTACACCAACGATCTCGAATGTGGACCATTTATTTCGGACACATTAAAAGTTGATGCGACCACCAACCGCCTTGAAGCACTGGTTGAAATTTATCGGATGATGCGCCCGGGTGAACCACCTACCAAAGAGGCTGCTGAAAATCTTTTCAATAACCTGTTTTTTGCTCCTGAACGTTATGACCTGACTGCAGTTGGACGAATGAAGTTTAATCGTCGGCTTGGTCGTGGAGAGGAAACCGGCAGCGGTATTCTTAGTAACGAGGATATTATCGATGTATTGCGCTGCTTAATCAGTATTCGCGATGGTAAAGACACGGTTGATGACATTGATCATCTCGGCAATCGTCGAGTTCGGTCAGTAGGAGAAATGGCAGAAAATGCATTTCGTCTTGGCCTGATCCGTGTAGAACGTGCCGTAAAAGAGAGGTTGAGTTTGGCGGAGTCAGAAGGATTAATGCCGCAGGACTTGATTAATGCCAAGCCTGTCGGTGCCGCCGTGAAGGAATTTTTTGGTTCTGCACAGCTTTCTCAATTTATGGATCAGAATAATCCCCTCTCGGAAGTTACTCACAAGCGGCGCGTGTCAGCGCTCGGGCCAGGTGGCCTGACTCGTGAACGGGCAGGATTTGAAGTTCGAGACGTACACCCGACCCACTACGGTCGAGTGTGTCCAATTGAGACGCCAGAAGGCCCCAACATTGGATTAATTAATTCATTGGCTAGTTACGCCAGAACGAATGCCTACGGCTTTTTAGAAAGTCCTTACAGAAAGGTGGCCAATGGCAAGGTGACTGACGATATCGAATATCTGTCAGCGATTATAGAAAGCGATTACGTGATCGCGCAGGCCAGTTCAAAGATCGATAAAAATGACAAACTGGCTGATGACATGGTGGATGTACGTCACCTTGGCGAATTCACCAAGATGCCGAGAGACAGTGTTAACTTTATGGATGTATCGCCGCAGCAGGTCGTTAGTGTGGCAGCAAGCCTGATCCCGTTCCTTGAGCACGATGACGCAAACCGCGCACTTATGGGGTCGAATATGCAACGTCAGGCAGTGCCCACGCTGCGCAGTGAAACTCCACTCGTTGGTACCGGTATGGAGCGAGTCGTGGCGCGAGACTCAGGCGTCTGTGTTGTAGCAGATCGCGGCGGTGTCGTTGAAACGGTCGATGCAGCGCGCATTGTCATACGCGTCAACAATGCTGAAACGGAAAGTGGTGAAGCTGGTGTAGATATTTACAATCTCACAAAGTACACCCGATCGAATCAGAACACCTGTATAAATCAGAAGCCTTTGGTTAAACAAGGCGATGTTATTGCTCGTAATGACATTCTGGCAGATGGTCCATCAATTGATACAGGTGAGCTCGCCCTCGGACAGAACATCCGCATAGCGTTTATGACCTGGAATGGTTACAACTTCGAGGATTCGATTCTGGTCTCAGAGAGGGTCGTCAAAGAAGATCGATTTACGACGATCCATATTCAGGAATTAACCTGTCACGCCCGCGATACCAAATTGGGTAGTGAAGAGATCACCTGTGATATTCCCAATGTTGGCGAAGGCGCATTGTCAAAACTAGATGAGTCTGGAATCGTTTATATTGGAGCCGAGGTAGAGGCGGGCGATATCCTGGTAGGTAAAGTTACGCCAAAAGGTGAAACTCAGCTGACGCCGGAAGAAAAGCTCCTTCGCGCAATATTTGGCGAAAAAGCATCTGACGTGAAAGATACTTCGTTACGTGTGCCGAGCAGCTATAACGGCACGGTTATTGATGTCAGAGTATTTACGCGGGATGGTATTGATAAAGACCAACGCGCTCTTGATATCGAACGTCACGAGCTTGCCGAAGTTCGCAAGAACATCGATGAAGAATTCCGCATCATTGAAACTGCAACTTATGAAAGACTGCTGGACTCTCTCGTTGGCAAGAAGGTCATCGCGGGTCCGCATTTGAAAAAAGGCGACAAAATAACGCTTGACTATCTGGCAGAACTACCCAATAACGACTGGTTCAAGCTCAGACTGGAAACTGATGCGTTGAATGAACTACTCGAGCAGGCTGAGCAGCGATTAGGAGAGCGGCGCGTTGCTTTGGACGAACAGTTTGAAGAGAGTAGAGGGAAGCTCGAGAGTGGCGATGATCTGCCTCCTGGCGTGCTCAAGATTGTAAAAGTTTATCTTGCCATTAAGCGCCGGATTCAGCCGGGAGACAAGATGGCCGGGCGCCATGGAAACAAAGGTGTGATCTCAGTGATCAAGCCCGTAGAGGATATGCCGTTTGATGAAAACGGTGACCCGATCGATATTGTTTTGAATCCTCTGGGTGTGCCCAAGCGCATGAACGTTGGTCAGATTTTGGAGACCCATCTTGGTTGGGCTGCACGCGGTCTTGGTGACAAGATCAACGAGATGTTGGAACTCAAGCGGGAGGTCGGGGAGATCCGAAAATTCCTGCAAGAGGTATATAACCGCAGTGGTCGTGAGGAGAATCTGGATGAGTTTACTGATGCAGAACTCATCGAGTTAGCGGGAAACCTGCGTGGTGGAGTCCCAATGGCGACGGGTGTTTTCGACGGCGCTTCAGAGGGTGAGATCAAAGGTATGTTAGAGCTCGCGGGTTTGCCAACCGATGGTCAGACGACATTATACGACGGCTGTTCCGGTGATCAGTTTGAGCGTCCGGTGACAGTTGGGTATATGTATATGCTGAAACTGAACCACCTCGTGGACGATAAGATGCATGCCCGATCAACAGGCTCGTATTCTCTTGTGACGCAGCAACCACTCGGTGGTAAAGCACAGTTTGGGGGTCAGCGTTTCGGTGAGATGGAAGTCTGGGCGCTAGAGGCCTATGGCGCGGCATATACGCTTCAGGAAATGCTTACGGTTAAGTCTGATGACGTCCATGGGCGAACGAAGATGTATAAAAATATTGTGGATGGTGACCATCGCATGGAGCCGGGCATGCCCGAATCCTTTAACGTGCTGGTCAAGGAGATCCGGTCATTGGGTATCGATATTGAACTGGAAAACGATTAACCCAATTACCAATAGTATTGACGAATTCAACTAAAGTGCGGGTGTAATGCCCGACGTGGAGGAAAGCCTTGAAAGATCTGCTGAATATACTCAAAGCGCAAGGACAGTCAGAAGAATTCGATTCGCTGCGAATCGGTCTAGCATCCCCTGAATTGATCAGATCCTGGTCTTATGGTGAAGTGAAAAAGCCAGAGACCATCAACTACCGTACGTTTAAGCCTGAGCGAGATGGGCTCTTTTGCGCCAAAATATTTGGTCCAAACAAAGACTACGAATGTCTTTGTGGTAAGTACAAGCGGCTCAAGCATCGCGGTGTAATTTGTGAAAAGTGTGGCGTTGAAGTTGCCCTGGCAAAAGTTAGGCGCGAACGAATGGGTCACATTGAGTTGGCAAGTCCAGTAGCACACATATGGTTTCTTAAATCTTTGCCTTCTCGCATAGGTTTGCTTATGGACATGACCCTAAGGGATATAGAGCGTGTACTGTATTTCGAATCATTTGTGGTCATTGATCCTGGTCTTACGACACTTGAAAAACGTCAACTGCTAACGGATGAGCAGTACTACGAGGCCCTTGAAGAATTTGGCGATGATTTCGATGCCAAGATGGGCGCTGAAGCAATTCAGGACCTTATGAAGGACATGGATATTTTGGAGGAAATTGCGCTGATTCGAGAGGCGCTTCCGCAAACTAATTCTGAAACCAAAATCAAGAAATTCACCAAGCGCCTGAAGTTAATGGAAGCCTTTGAGCGTTCAGGGAACAAGCCTGAATGGATGATTTTCAACGTGTTACCGGTACTGCCGCCGGATTTGCGCCCACTCGTACCACTTGAGGGTGGACGTTTCGCGACATCGGATCTCAACGATTTGTATCGCCGTGTCATCAATCGTAACAACCGATTGAAGCGTCTATTGGACTTGAGTGCTCCAGACATCATCGTGCGCAACGAAAAACGTATGTTGCAGGAAGCGGTGGATGCGTTATTGGATAACGGTCGACGTGGAAGAGCAATCACAGGGACTAACAAGCGTCCGCTGAAGTCGTTGGCCGACATGATTAAAGGCAAGCAGGGTAGATTCCGTCAGAATCTACTGGGCAAGCGTGTAGATTATTCGGGTCGTTCAGTGATTGTCGTTGGTCCTTCATTGCGATTACATCAATGTGGGTTGCCTAAGAAAATGGCTCTGGAGCTATTCAAGCCATTCATATTCGGCAAACTTGAGGCTCGTGGGCTGGCGACGACCATCAAGGCAGCCAAAAAGATGGTGGAGCGTGAAACTGCTGAGGTGTGGGATATCCTCGCTGAGGTCATTCGTGAACATCCCGTATTGCTGAATCGGGCACCCACACTACATCGTCTGGGCATCCAGGCGTTTGAACCCGTTTTGATCGAGGGTAAGGCGATCCAGTTACACCCACTCGTTTGTACGGCTTATAACGCTGATTTCGACGGGGACCAGATGGCTGTCCATGTACCGTTGACACTGGAAGCCCAGCTAGAGTCTCGGGCCCTTATGATGTCTACCAATAATGTTCTGCTCCCTGCCGATGGTGAGCCAGTTATCGTACCTTCCCAGGATGTTGTGCTGGGGGTTTATTGGATGACACGGGAACGAGTCAATGCAGTGGGTGAAGGCAGGGCTTTTTCCGATATAGAGGAGGTCAATCGGGCCTATAGCACCAAGAAGGTGGAACTGCAGGCACGCGTTAAGGTGCGGGTTACTGAAACCGTCAAGAATGAAGACGGGGAGTTTGTGACCAGCACAAACATGCAGGACACCACGGTAGGCCGTACGCTGCTTTTCGAGATCGTTCCAAAAGGGCTTGCCTTCTTCCACGTTAACCAAATGATGGGCAACAAGGATATATCCAAGCTGATTAACCTTTGTTACCGAACCGTTGGTTTGAAAGAAACGGTGATTTTTGCAGATCAGCTGATGTATATGGGTTATGAGTTCTCTACTCGATCTGGTTCATCTATCGGTGTTGACGATTTTGTTATTCCTTCTGAAAAGGCAACAATCATCGCCGAAGCCGAAACCGAAATTCGTGAAATCGAGTCTCAGTTTGCTTCTGGTCTAGTTACGCAGGGCGAGAAATACAACAAGGTTATTGATATCTGGACACGCGCCAATGACCTCGTTGGAAAGGCGATGATGGATACGTTGAGCAAAGAAGTCGTTGTCAATAAAGATGGCGAAGAAGTTGAACAGGGCTCGTTTAATAGTGTCTGGATGTACTCCGATTCAGGCGCTCGTGGTTCCCCCACACAGATTCGGCAGCTTTCCGGTATGCGAGGATTGATGACAAAACCTGACGGGTCAATCATCGAGACGCCCATTACCGCCAATTTCAGAGAAGGTCTGTCGGTAATGCAATATTTTATTTCGACGCACGGCGCTCGAAAAGGTTTGGCAGATACAGCGCTCAAGACCGCGAACTCAGGATACCTGACGCGGCGGTTGGTAGATGTTGCTCAGGATCTCGTAGTGACCGAAGTGGATTGTGGCACTGACCAAGGTTTTGTTATGACTGCGGTTATTGAGGGTGGTGACGTTGTTGAAGCGCTAGGTAATCGAGTGCTTGGTCGGGTCGTCGCCCAGAACGTAATGAATGCAGCAGGTGATGACGTCCTGATTCCGCAAGGCACCATGATTGATGAAAAATGGGTGGCGCAGCTAGAAGGTCTTAGTATTGACGAAATCAGGGTTCGTAGCGCGATAACCTGTGATACTCGCTATGGTGTCTGTAGCGTTTGTTACGGTCGGGACCTTGGGCGAGGACATCGGGTTAACATCGGGGAAGCAATTGGGGTTATTGCTGCTCAATCAATTGGTGAGCCCGGAACACAGCTCACCATGCGTACGTTCCATATTGGCGGTGCTGCTTCTCGAGCAGCAGCAGTTGATAACGTTCAGATCAAACACACCGGAAGTGTACGCTTACACAATCTGAAGACGATTCAGAAAGCGAATGGCGACTATGTTGCGGTGTCGCGTTCAGGTGAAATCGCTATTGTCGATGATGGGACCGGGCGGGAGCGGGAACGCTACAAGTTGCCTTACGGTGCTATTCTAAAGAAAGGTGACGAGGCGCAGGTCGAAGCCGGCGAGATCGTCGCTAATTGGGATCCGCATACCCATCCGATTGTGACAGAAGTAGAAGGTAAAGTTGTTTTTGAGGGTATGGATGAAGGCAGCACAATTCGTCGAGTCACTGATGAACTGACTGGCCTCACCAGCATATCTGTGATCGATCCCAAGGACCGACCTACTGCCGGTAAAGATACCCGGCCCGCGGTCCGTTTGGTGGACGATTCCGGAAACGATCTCATGTTGCCTGGCACAGACGTCCCTGCTCACTACTTCCTCGAGCCGAATGCAATTTTAGGCTTGGAAGATGGCGACCACATCTTGATTGGTGATGTTATCGCGAGAATTCCTCAGGAAGGATCAAAAACCCGAGATATCACCGGTGGTCTGCCACGGGTCGCCGATCTCTTTGAAGCCAGAAAGCCTAAAGAGGCTGCGGTTCTGGCAGAGATTACCG
>Ga0209403_10003468_pt1 | contig 17803 bp, 11 predicted proteins | sample ArcticOcean_MG_C_8_FD_187440 | JGI IMG/M metagenome (GOLD analysis project Ga0209403, IMG submission 187440) | Marine microbial communities from western Arctic Ocean - ArcticOcean_MG_CB11_86 (SPAdes) (version 2) | ecosystem: Environmental > Aquatic > Marine > Oceanic | place: Arctic Ocean... | reverse complement strand
CAATCTCAACAACACCTTCTGGCTTAACAGTAATATCAGTGCGTTCCCCAGGCGCTCCTATTGAGGACTCAACGTAGTTCGCAAAGCCTCTGCCTAAAAGTTTTCCGCGCGAACTAGCCTGAATTTTTCGCTCTACAAAGTCTGACCAATCAATCAGCTCGAGCGCGATATCCATACTCTTCTTGTAGTCACCACTGTCATAGGTGATTCCTAGCGGATTGGTATATGGCATGGCATCGGATGTAATAAGGTTTTTTCGTCGTAGATCAATAGGATCAAAGCCATGCTCATACGCAGCTGTATCGATCAATCGTTCAAGAGAATGGCACACCTCGGGACGTCCTGAACTGCGATAAGCCTGTGTAGGAACAGTATTTGTAAATACGGCCCTTGCCCGGGCCGTTGCTGTGGGAATGGTGTACCCACCCGTTACAAGCGCAATCCCTTTACCAAGCGGAGAAAGCGATACAATCCAAGCCCCAACATTACTTAGGTTCGATGCCCTATAGCCCAAAAACTGACCGTTCGCGCTCAAAGCCAGCTCAACGCTGGTCTTAAGATCGCGCCCCTGATAATCACTTAAAAAAGATTCGGACCGGGTAGCCGTATACTTAACCGCTCTACCAATTTTTTTAGCTGCCCAAAGAGTTAAAACAAACTCCGAATAAACACGATTTTTAGTACCAAAGTTTCCTCCTACATCGAAGCATAGAATCCTAAGGTTTTCTGAATCTTCTCCCAATGTCGCAGCAATCTGGTGTTTATGCCGAACCGCCCCGTTACTTCCTGCATATAACGTATAGCGACCACTTGAAGAATCAAAACTAGCCAATGCAGCTCGGGGCTCCAACGGAACGCCGGTAACCCTGCCAATATTAAATGCCATGCTAACAACGTGTGCTGCCTTATCAAAGGCAGCATCGGTAGCCTTTTGATCACCAAAAGCTGCATCCACACAAATATTATTTGGAACATCATCCCAAACGGTTGGCGCATCAGCGCTTACAGCCTCTTGACTGTTAGTCACCCATGGAAGCGGATCGTAATCCACAAACACAGCTTCCGCAGCATCAGTTGCTTGCATATATGTCTCAGCAACTACCATTGCAATGGGCTCTCCTACATAACGCACTTTATCAACAGATAAAAGCTCGTGAGGACCCTCAAAAATTTTACCACCATCTGGTGCTGTCAGCTTAAGATCCGACCGGGTTGAAGGCACCGGATTGTGACGTAGAGGGCCCAGTCCATCCTGCTTGCAATCGCTACCTGTAAGCACTAATAAAACACCCGGCATTTCCCTTGCAGTAGACGCATCAATATTCCGGATACGGGCATGAGGATAGAAAGAACGAACCATCACCGCATAAGTTTGACCAACAAGATTAAAGTCATCGCTAAATTGACCTTGGCCACGGACAAGCCTCTCATCCTCCTTACGAGGGATGGGCTTACCAATAGATTTGAAGCTGTCTTGGTCGAAATAGGTCGTCATGAACACAAGTCATCAATCATCATTTTCCACCACCCTAGCAGGCGTCTCTGGCACCACCCCTGAACGTCTGCGCTCTAAGGTCTGTGCACCACTTTCCGCCCAACGCCCGTTTACGGCATTCTGAGCAAAGGTCTCCCAAACGTCACTCCAGTCACCCATCGAGTAGCCATGCCAGGGAACTTTAGGCGACAATTCAGGAAATCCTAATTCATCCCAAATAACACGGGCATTTTCCATATACTCGCGAGTGGGCAAGGCTAATGGCGTCATCTTCGTTTTGCGCGTTGCATCCACCAAAAGGCCTGACTCCTCGCCTTGACTGCCTTTAGGGCCATGTCCACGTTTCCTCCCTGTCACTATGCGCAGGTCATCAGAAGCATTCATGCGATAAGCAAGAGACCAAAAAATAGCGTCCATATTTAGAGCATCTATATCACTGCTAAGCGCTATAACTATTTTTCCGCACTGTGCTTGTAAGGTTGAGGCCCCTTCAAGCCCTCGCCAAATTTCCTCTCGAGGTGAATCATCTTTAAAACGAAGAAAAATAACAGGCCTGATATTAGTCAGCGCCTCATGCATTGTCACACTGAGTATCCCAACTACTTTCAAGTCATCTCGCAGGTGCGTCAAAAAAAGAGGTTCATATGCGACCCTTTTCATAACGCTCGACTCACTCGGTGTAACCTGGCTCACTATAGATGCTAAGACAGGCGAGCGTTTCCTGGTAATTGCAGTCACCTGCATAGACATATTGAAGTCTTCTAGTGCAACGTAACCGTGACTCTCACCAAACGGACCTTCGGGCTCAAGTAACTCTGTATCTATAAATCCTTCAATCACAATTTCAGCATCGGCTGGAACCTCAAGATCCACTGTCACGGCCCTAGCAACCCGAATTGGAGAATTAACAAGCCCACCTGCGACACCCATCTCATCTTGACCAACTGCCAACTTTTGAGGACCACTGTAGGCAACAGCAGGAGGTACGCCAATAGCAATAGCACAAGGCATGGGCTTTCCGCGCTCTTTATACTTTTTCCAATGAAGGTATCCCCCAGCTCCCCCCACACGAGTCGCCATCCGGATACCTAGCCTGTCACATGCCTTAAGCGCTCCGCGGTACGTTCCCATATTACGCACTCCAGTTTCTGGATCCTCGGTAATCACTACCGTTGCAACCAAATAAGGTGCTGAGTCATAACCGGGAGTCGAGACTGGTACAGGTAGGCTTTCAAGACCATCCCCGCTCTTTAAAGCATCACCTTGAATAATGATTTCCTGACATGGAGGTAACTCAATCGCCACTGGTGGAATCGGATTTGCAATGGCATGCATCCATTTAGCACCGATGTCTTCCACAGATACGCCCATTCCTATCGCATAAATTTCTGGCGTTGTTGCAAGCGCACCAACCGCAACAGGTATATCGTATTTTCGGCCTGCTCCATCGGTAACGTTCGTAAACAAAAATGCAGAACGCTCTGATTCAGGCAAACCACCCTGAAACTGCCATCGAACTAATGGATGTAACTCAGTATCCTTATTAATAGCCCGGTCTACCCGCCTAAGGAGACCGCGTAACTCCAACTCAGCAAGGTGATCCTGGAAATCCGGATAAGAAGGTTTAGTTTCTGCTGTGTTAGTTGTTTTATCAGTATTCATTACGTGAAAACTATCCTTCCCCGCAAAAAAAAGAAACAATAAACTATCGAAGGCACTACGTGTATGAGAAGACAGCCTGTTGTCAGCAAAAAAACATTATCTTTTATTATGGGCTTTCCTTGCCAGCGGTATTAGTTTTGCCCAAACAACAGGGGATTTCTATGCTGGACGAAAAGTAACGATCCTTGTTGGATCAGGGGCTGGCGGCACGACAGATATTTCTGCTCGAGTCCTTGCAGAACATCTGCAACGTCATATTCCTGGAAACCCCACAATCATTGTGCAAAACCTTCCAGGCGGAGGAAGCGTCACAATGACAAACTACCTCTATCGCTCAGCACCAAAGGATGGGTCAGTTCTGGGTTATTCGCTTCCCGGCATTATCACCGCACAAATGATGGAGCCAAAACGCGCTAAGTTTGATGGGCGACAACTTAACTGGATTGGATCCGCACTGAAGTACACAGGAGTCGTTTCAGTGATGAGTACGGCACCTGCTACAACAATCGAGGAAGCTAAAGACACAGAACTTTTTATTGGCACAACAGGACGCGGCTCCCCCGCTCATCAATTCCCCATGATGGCTAAGGCACTGCTCAATTTAAAGTTCAATATTGTTGCAGGCTATGAAAGCAGCAACGACGTTTTTTTTGCCATGGAAAGAGGAGAGGTTCACGGACAATCAAGTAGCCTACAGGCTTGGGCCATAACTCGTCCGGGGTGGCTTGCTGATGGTCGAATAACCCATCTGCTGTATATGGGGCCACCAGATCCACTAGCGAAACGTGGCATTCCGTATCTCCGGCAATTAGTCTCTAGCGAGAGACAAAAGGCACTTGTAGATTTTATTGAAATAGGATCTCAGATGGGTTGGCCATTATTTGCTCCGCCAGACGTTCCTGCTAACCGAGTAGAATCATTGCGAAAAGCGTTTGATTCTCTCATGAGTGATCCCGAATTTATTCGAGCTATGAATTTAATAGTGAAAGCAGAACTACAACCCACTATAGGTAGTGACTTGGCTCTTTTTGTGGAAAAATCCCTCGAAACACCAGACACAATTTTATCTGAAGCAAAATCAATTTTAGGGCTCAACGAAAGATAACAAACCCATGTTTGAAATGGCACTAAGCGCACTTGAGATCGTCTTTGATCCCTCACGACTCATGTTTGTCGCATTAGGCGTCATTATCGGATTGTCACTAGGCGTTATCCCAGGGCTGAGCGGTATTGTTGGTCTGTCATTGCTGCTCCCATTCACGTTCAACATGGACCCATTCACAGCGCTTGCATTTCTGGTCGGCCTACAGGCAGTTGTTGCCACATCAGACACCATTCCAGCCATATTATTTGGCGTACCAGGTACAGTTGGGTCGGCATCCACAATACTGGATGGCCACCCTATGGCAAAACAAGGTCTTGCAGCGCGCGCGTTCGGTGCTGCTTTCTCTGCATCACTACTGGGCGGGCTTTGCGGCGCACTTTTTCTGGCTTTAAGCATTCCTATTTTGCGTCCATTCATACTCAGTTTCGGCTCTCCTGAACTGCTCGTTTTTTGTATATTTGGATTGTCCTTAATAGGAGTGCTTAGTGGGGGCAACCCACTCAAGGGACTTGCAGCTGCAGCGGTTGGTCTGATGATCGCAACCGTCGGTGAAGAACCCAATACTGCGATTGAACGTTGGACTTTCGGGTCGTTATACCTACTTGAGGGAATTCCGCTTGTTCCCTTAGCTCTTGGCCTATTTGCCATTCCGGAAATCGCAGAGATGGTAATCGCTAGAAAGCCTATGCAAAAAGAGCATGGTGTTGCTACCGCATGGGAACAGTTGGATGGAGTCAAAGACACAATATCAAACTTTTCTCTCGTGCTACGCGGATCAGCAATTGGAAGTGTTTTAGGAGCTGTACCAGGTATTGGAGCGCCAGTAATTCCATGGATTGCCTATGGACATGCTATGCGAACAGAGAAAGGTGCCTCAGAAACTTTTGGCAAAGGTGACGTGCGCGGAGTAATCGCATCGGAAAGCTCTAGTAACGCAAAAGAGGGCGGCGCTCTTGTATCCACTATCGCATTTGGCGTTCCCGCCACCGCTTCTATGGCGTTACTGCTTGGCGCATTCTTGATCCATGGCCTATCTCCAGGGCCAGACATGCTCACGACCCGTCTAGATGTCACATATACCCTTGTTTGGACGGTTGCGTTAGCGAATGTGCTTGGGTGCGGCATCTGTTTCATCTTTGCGCGCCAGCTAGCATCAATCGCCCGAATCAGGGCGGGAATTCTAGCGCCCGTCGTGCTTTCGATTATGTTTATTGGCGCTTTTCAAGCAACCCGTCAGTGGGGCGATATTGTTGCATTGCTTGGTTTTGGGTTGCTTGGCTGGGCAATGAAACGTGTTAACTGGCCAAGGCCTCCTCTGTTACTTGGCCTGGTGCTTGGCGGACTCCTAGAACGCTACATGTTTATCTCTTTTCAACGTTATGGTGCGGACTGGCTATCTAGACCAATTGTCATAGGCGTATTACTAATCACTGCTTATAGTATTTTTAAACCTATGGCGACTAGCCTCATAAAGCGGCGACGGGAAACAAACACTCGTTATTTTCTTGCATTAAAGCCTCGCAGGCTTGATTCAACACTCTGGTTTAATCTGGGGGTTATCGCCTTCTTTTTAATTGCGATCGTTGGTTCTTGGCAGTGGGATTTTGGCGCAAAACTGGTGCCACAGGTCGTTGGCTGGGTAGGGCTTTTCCTCGTAAGCTGGCAACTGACTGCAACATTGTTTATAAAAACAGAGTCCATCAACTCAGTTGCAATCTCTAAGAACTCCAAGTCAACTGCAAGCCATTCAGATACGCCATCAGAACTAGATCACTTAAGTAATAGTGAAATCACACGACGTACTGTCCGCTATTTTTCCTGGTGTTTGTTCACTCTCGCGACTGCCCTGTTTATCGGCTTGCTACCCGCAATACTCATCTTCCTAATTGGCTATCTGCGCATAGAATCGAAAGAAAGCTGGAAAACAACTCTAACGGTGGGCGTGGGTTCCTGGAGCGTCTCTTATTTGCTTTTTCACCAACTGCTCAGAGTTCCCTGGCCCGCGTCATTTATTGGCGATCTCTTGCCAGGTTTTCGAGCAATTGGAGCACTCAACCTTCTTTAAAAAACCAACCTCTACTAATTGCTTTACGAGCCATTCAAAAATAGAACGCCATCATCATCTCCGTAGACGATATCGCCAGATTTACACCAAATATTCCCAATTTGAACAGGAATATCGATCTGACCTTCACCACGACGCACTGATTTTCGTGGCGTCACTCCAAGAGCCATCACTCCCAAGCTAAGCTTGCTGAGAGCAGCCCTATCCCTAACAGATCCAAAGACTATAATCCCTGCCCATCCCCCGTGCCGAGCCTTATCGGCTAAAACATCCCCCACAAGCGCGCAACGTTTAGAACCTCCGCCATCAACTAACATGACCTTTCCTTTGCCCTCCGTAGCCACAAGTTCCTTTATTCTTGAGTTATCCTCAAAACACTTTACGGTAACCACAGTTCCACAAAACTGTCTTATACCACCCAGATTCAGAAATGAAAGAATTGGAACCCGAGCCGAATCAAGATGCTGATCATAAAGGTCACAAGTGGGCTTAAAGAGAATGGTCATTATGTACTCCTTACTTGCAAAAACGACTATAGAAAAAGCCTCTACAAGCAATTGTTTCTAGTTTAAAGATAACAGGTGAAAACATTCAGTACAGCTATTTTATCAGCCACTTACACAAACTTGCCTATACATGACAGCCAGAGTTTTGATGCTTAACCCAGGTTCAGTTACGCTTGTCAGACTAAAACAAAGTCGGCTTATTAGATCCGATAACCATGGAGACCCATTCAATGACTACAAAATACCTATATCAACTAGGCATGAGCAGCGGACTACTACTGTTACTCGCAGGCTGTTCTTCCGAAGATAATGGATCTAATGTCTCTCAAGCCCAAACCCCAGCAACCGAGATGGGCGGCGGCGATGAAACACCTCAATTTGAGGTGGATGCATCTTGGCCCCAGCAATTACCAAACGACTGGATTCTTGGGCAAGTCTCTGGCATCGCTGCAGACAGTCAGAATAATATTTGGATTATTCAACGCCCACGCACACTGACCGCTCACGAACTTGGAGCCGTGCAAAACCCGGCGGCAACTGAGTGTTGCTACCCAGCCCCCTCTGTTATTGCCTTTAATCCTGCCGGTGAGGTTATTCATGCCTGGGGCGGCCCCACATGGAATCAAGAGCGATCGGTTCTTGATACCTCTTATGGTTCAGCAAATACAGTTGATCCAGCTGGGTGGGACTTACCTGAAAACTGGCCAACTCAGGAACACGGAATTTTTATTGACCATGAAAATAATGTATGGATTGGTGGCAATGGCAATAGCGATCACGTCGTAATGAAATTCACACCTGAAGGTGAGCTCCTACTTACGATTGGTCAATGGAATGAAACACGCGGAAGTAACGATACCGAACATCTTGGCCGACCCGCTGACATCACCGTCGATATTGAAACCAATGAAGTTTACATTGCCGACGGCTATCTCAATCGACGTGTCATTGTTTTCGATGCTAATACCGGGGAGTACAAGAGACACTGGGGCGCTTTCGGAAACCTACCCGACGATACGATCGACATTTCAACCATGACACCCGTAAATGATTCCTGGCACAACCCAGTCCATGCCGTTCGAATATCCAATGATGGTCTCGTTTATATAGCCGACCGAGGTGGCAGCAGAATACATGTCTTCAATAAAGACGGTACTTTTGTTCAGGAAGGTATCTTTGCACCATGGACAATCGTCCAAGGTGCAGCATGGGATATTGAGTTATCCCGCGACCCACAACAGCAATGGCTCTTTGCAGCTGATGGGGCCAACATGAAAGTATGGATTTTACGCCGAGAAGACATGGAAGTTGTAGGATCCTTTGGTCATGGTGGCAGACAGGCTGGTCAGTTTAACTGGGTACATAACCTCACTGGAGATAGCTTTGGTAATCTGTACACCGCTGAGGTAAACACTGGCAAACGTATTCAAAAGTTTGTTCCGGTTGCGACCAACCAATAACACAAAAATGTGAAAGCTGTTCGCTTAAATCAAAACCAGAGAGTCGGTACCTGCTAAAAGCTACCGGCTCTCTAATTCTTAAATCTTAGAATTCACTATCTCGAGCTAACAACCTAACTGACCCAACGTACAGACCCTTTATGCCGCTTATGGACCAATTTGAGACTTCGGGTTTCAACTGGTGATTGCAACTATTTCATATAGCAACTTTGGCAGAAATAAACTCACCTGAGATGATGAGTCGTCACCGAATCAGTGGTAGTCTCCCGTGTACTGAGAGAATCTCATACAAATTAATACCTAGTGCTTTTGAGCATCTAGATCAGTATAAGTGGAGAGGTCATTATGGCATATGAGCTGATAGGTAAAAACTTTACGCCGCCTGATATTCGCGGCAAGGTCACTGGGCGTGCAAAGTATGCGGAGGATTTCCGCGCGGAAGGGATGCTCTTCGCAAAATTACTCACAAGCCCCATGCCCCATGCACGGGTCCGTAATATTGACACCTCAGCTGCATTAGCTCTGGATGGCGTATTTGCGATTCTGACAGCCGATGATATTCCTTCCTCGCAAATGCCCTCAATGCCTGCTACCCCGATACTCACAAATGAACCATGCTACGTGGGCGAACCAATATTAGCCGTTGCGGCCATAGACGAGACAACCGCTCATAATGCGATTGAACTTATCAAGCTCGACCTAGAACCATTACCGTTCACAGTAGATCCGTTAGAAAGTCTCTATCCCGGTGGGCCAAATGCACGCAGCGATGGCAACGTTGCAAGCCGTCGAATTGAGACACAAACCATAAAATGGACCGCACAAGACTTCGCAGATGTAGAGGAAGGCCAGCTACCCATGGGGCAAGCGATTACGGAATGGGCTTATGGAGATATTGAAGCAGGCTTTGAAAAAGCAGCGGTCATCGTTGATGAAAGCTTTGTAACGGCAGGCCTCTCACATCACTGCATGGAACCACGTAGCTCTATGGCCTACTGGGAGAACGGGAGATGTTTTCTTCATGGGTCATCTCAAAGCCAAGGCTCAATGATTCCAGGATTGCTCCGTTTACTCAATCTAGAACAAGAAAATCTAGTCTACATTGCCGAAACATGCGGCGGGGGGTTTGGCTCTAAAGGCGGCCCATACCCAACTATGGCAATACCCGTATTATTAAGTCAACAAACTGGCCGCCCAGTGATGTTGCGTATTACACGTGCTGAGGAGTACGGCTTGGGAACAGCAAGGCCAGGGTTTCAAGGTCGGCTAAAAATGGGGTTCCGGGCAGATGGTAGATTACTAGCGACAGACCTCTCTATCATTAATGAAAATGGTCCACATACAGGTTGGACTGATAACGACTCTGCAGCTGAATCTATCTCCTTACTATATCAACCTATGGCCATGAGATACCGAGGAATACCAGTGGAGACTAATACCCCTCCACGAGGCCCTCAGCGTGGGCCTGGGCAGAATCAGATAGCCCAAGCCATAGAACCTCTGCTTAACAAAGCAGCAACAGAATTAGGTATTGACCAACTTATAATACGACGTATTAATGCAGCCGATAATGATGCAAAAATAGGCGCTAACCAGGGACCAGTAACCAGCGCTTACCAGGATGAAACTCTAGTCCAAGGTGCCGAGCTTTTTAATTGGGAGGAAAGAAGCGCGCGCAGTGGGCAACGTAATGGATCTAAGGTTACTGGCATTGGGATTGGTCAAAGTTATCATTCGGCTGGGCGAAATAGTTATGACGGCCTTGTGCGAATCACCCCTGACGGAAAACTACATATACACACTGGCGTTGGAAACCTAGGAACCTATTCACATACTGCAACATCGCGTGTTGCTGCAGAAGTTCTAAAATATAATTGGGATAATTGCATTGTCGTCCGTGGTGATAGTCGTAAACATCTAGCTTGGGCTCCAACGCAAACTGGTAGTAACACCTCCTTCACTTGTACCCGCACTGCTTATGTAGCTGCAGTAGATGCATTGGAAAAACTAAAAGAAATAGCTGCGATGGAACTCGGTGGATCAGCCGATGACTATGACATTACAGATGAGACCGTTTTTCTGAAGTCAGATCCTTCAACTAGCATAACTTTTGCTGCAGCAGCTCAGCGCGCTATTGAACTTGGTGGAAAATTCTCTGGTCATGAAGCTCCTGCGGACATTCATGATGTTACGCGTATGTCCGTCGCAGGACTTGCAGGTACAGGCCTCATTGGAGTAGCAAAAGATAATTTACGTCATGAAGGGGTTGCACCAGCCATCGCTACTGGTTTTGTAGAGATCGAATTAGATCTTGAAACAGGGAAATTCGATATTATTGAATATATCGTAGTAGCTGACTGCGGAACGGTTTTGCACCCTATGGGGCTATCCAATCAAGTAAAGGGTGGAGCCGTAATGGGGTTTGGCATGGCATGCTCAGAACGTCATGTCTATGATCCTCAAAGCGGTCTGCCTGCTAATGTGGGACTGTACCAAGCTAAACCAATGTCCTACCTTGATGTGCCTTCCACCATGCAATGGGGTGCGGTTAATATTGCTGATCCACAAAATCCAGTAGGTGCTAGAGGAATCGGTGAACCAGTAGAAGGTTGTGCATCTGCAGCAGTCTTATGCGCTATATCTGATGCTCTTGGCGGGTATTCTTTTAATCGAGCTCCAGTCAGTCCCGACATGATTGTTAATGCTGCGGCAGGTCGACCCCAATCTCATCTTCCGCTAGCAGTAAATACTGTCTAGCGGACAAAGCAGCTCCGAGTTTAGGAAATACACATACCTCTAATACTATATTTCTAACTTACCGTGAGAAGGACAAATTTCCAGTATTTTGCAAAAACTCGATTGCACCCTGCTTCCAACTGTAAAAATCCCACTTTCAGTAAACTTGCTGATAACTAAAACCTGATAGTGATGGGCAGCGCCGAAAGCGCTCCTGTATATTCAGCAAACCATGCAAGAAGCACCTGTACTTAAAGATATCGTATTACTAGGTGGTGGCCACAGCCACATCGCGGTTCTACGATCTTTTGGCATGCAAGCAATAGCCGGAGTTCGTTTAACATTGATCAGTCGAGAAATTGAGACTGCTTACTCAGGAATGTTGCCGGGAATGATTGCTGGTCATTACACGTCTGACGAAGGACATATAGACCTCGTCCCTTTAGCACAATTTGCTGGGGCTAGATTCATCAAAGACGACATCATCGGAATTAATGCTGATAGTCAAACCGTGCTGCTTAGTAGACAGCCACCTATCCCCTATGACCTGCTATCTATAAATGTCGGCTCCACTCCATGCACAGATCAAATAGATGGCTTAAAAGACAATATCATTCCAGTAAAACCTATCAATCAGTTTCTAAATCATTGGGGAAAACTGAAAAAACGAATAACTGCTCACAGTGAAAATATAAAAATTGGCATAATCGGTGGTGGTTTTGGTGGTGTTGAGCTAACCCTCGCCATTCATCATTTCATTGTTTCTTCATCTCTAGGACTAGGCCGTATTAATCTAACGCTGATAACAGCAGATGAGGAGATTTTAAAGTATCAGACGAAAACAGTCGTACGACGCTTTCGACGATTGTTAGCAGAACGTGGCATCCAAATTCGCACCTCGACTCAAGTAACTGGCGTGCGGCCAGGCAAAGTAATCAGCGGCGAACTGGAACTGGACTTCGATGAAGTTCTTTGGGTCACACAGGCCGGAGCACCACCCTGGCTCAAAACGACAGGCCTTGAATTGGATACTAAGGGATTCATACTCATAAATAATCATCTCCAAAGTCTCTCTAAGAGCAATATTTTTGCTGTTGGTGATGTAGCCACTATGGCTGATCACCCTAGACCAAAAGCTGGAGTCTTCGCCGTAAGGCAAGCACCGATTCTCATAAAAAATCTGCGTGCGAGCCTCCTAGGAGGCAAGATGTCGGCCTATCAACCTCAAAAGCAGTTCCTGAAACTAATAAGTACGGGCAGCAAGTCTGCTATCGCAACGCGAGGAAGCTGGTCAACAGAAGGGCGCTGGGTATGGCATTGGAAACACTGGATTGATACGCGTTTTATAGGCAGCTATCAGACGCTCCCAAAAATGCAGGCCGCTAATGATCCAACACGTTCAAATACAAACACTGCGCTACTGAAACCGACAGACGCCGCCATACTAGAAGATGGCATGCGCTGTGGAGGCTGCAGTGCAAAGGTGGGTTTTGATGTGCTTACAGAAGCACTTAAAGACCTACCACTGATAGACAGAGATGATGTCATCGTTGGTTTGACTGATCCAGATGATGCTGCCTTAATTTCAGTGCCAGATGGAAAGTTTTCTGTCCTATCCGTTGATGCTTTTCGACCAATGGTCTCCGACCCATACCTATTTGGCAGAATCACTGCAAACCATTGTCTTGGAGACCTCTATGCGATGGGCGCAGAACCGCAGAGTGCAATGGCGATTGTGACTTTACCTCTGTGGCCAGAGAAAAAACTTATCAATGAACTCAGACAAATGCTGCTAGGTGCACTTCAGACATTCAATACCGAAGGCGTATCTCTAGTGGGTGGGCATACCAGTGAAGGTTTAGAAACAACTCTTGGTTTTTCAGTTACTGGTTTAATAGATAAAAATATAAAGCTACTTCGCAAGACTTCAGTTCAACTAGGCGATAGCCTGATCCTAACAAAATCACTCGGCACCGGGACACTACTTGCTGCTAATATGCGCGCACAAGCTAAGGGCCGATGGATAAGCGAAGCAATCAACTCAATGTTGATGTCAAATTATAACGCCGGGGCAATCATGCAAAGCCATGGCGCAAATGCTTGCACTGATATTACGGGTTTCGGGCTTGCCGGCCATCTTATTGAGATGCTCAAAAACTCACAGAACATCGCAGTCATAAATATGAACGAGCTTCCACTGATCGAAGGTGCGCTTGAAACTCTAAAGCTTGGAATTCTCTCAACCCTTCACCCCAATAATCAGCGTTTCGCACAACAAATAGAGAATTCTAACGAAGCATGCAAGCATGCTTCGTTTCCAGTGCTTTTTGACCCTCAGACTGCTGGAGGATTGCTCGGAACCATTCCTGCGAAAAAGGCCAATGCCTGTCTATCAGATCTGATAGCTCAAGGGTACGAATCCAGCAGAATTATAGGCACAATCGTTGAGGCCAAATCAAAGCAAAAAATAAGCCTAATCACCTAAGGTTCGTGGAATATATCTAACGGCAGAATAGCGGTTACACCAACATTGGGAACATCCACCAATTGCCCAATACGCAAATCTACTGCAACGCTCGCAACAATATACGCCTGCTGTGGTGTCAAACCATAGGTATCAACCATATAGTCGATGATCTCAAGCAAGGCATTACGCGCCGCAAGTGAAATATCCTTTGAAAGATTTTCCAGTGCAGCTATTTTTGGGGAATCCAAATACTCCATATCAGGGGGCACTTCACCAGCATCCTTTAACGGTAATCCCGTAGTGGCATAAAACCGACGGGAAGGTATGTCCATCAATCTTGCGGAGCCTTCATAATGAGGTCCACGGTCTAATTTTCGTCCATCCTTAATCACTTCCATGGTCAAAGTAATAGTGGCATCCATTTCAATTGCCGTGCCAGCCACTTCGCCATCACCCTGGGCAAAATGCAGATCACCAACACCGAGGCCACAACCTTCGATATAACAAGGCAGGTAGATAGTGCTCCCTACACCCATATAACGAATATCCATATTGCCTCCATGCTCACGAGGCGGCCCTGTACGCAAACATTCTCTACTTTTACTTGCTTGCGCACCACAGACATTAGTTGGCGATGCATGTGCAGACTGTGGGAGCGTAGCTGCACCACCCTGATTCGCAAGAGCTTGTTCTCGCGCAACGATTACTGCAATCTGCTCGGGTCCAGGCAACACGGTAACAATACCTGGAAAACTACTATTTGGAATTTTCACACCTGGCAAATCATCTGAAACAGCTTTTTGTCGATCAAGTCGCCACAACACACTGAACGGTCCGGAAATACGGTCTCCAACAAAAGCATTGCCAGTAATTCTAGTCTGTCCGAAAAGCCCTGGCTCTATATCTCTGATTGTGACAGCCAGGACGTCCCCAGGCTCTGCTCCTTCTATATAAACGGGCCCCGTTAACGGATGTACGGTTCCAAGCACAGGATCAGAAAACCGGTCATCCACATAAGTGCTAGTTGGATCCAACTGGGCATCTATAGAATTACGTGTTTTCAACACAACCATCTGCCCAGGCTCAGCACGAGCCACCATTGGAACATCCGGATGAAGGCGATTAAAACAGTGGGGATCTTCACCGCAATGCCGTCCATTACCGCCTAAAACCAGCACTTCGTTTTGAGCATTTACGCCGGTTGCCCTAAACGACAGTATTAATAAGAACAACAAAGAGTATGTGGTTGCAATTAATTTTTTATAATTTATTTTCATGATTCCTCTCAGGAGAACTGGTCTTTGCAGTAAAGGTTATGCCAACCATATACCACCATATCTTAAACAGAAGTCATAACTACCCGTCCACGTCTAAAAATGGCCAGCCATGCCAAAGAAATAGCCGCTATAGCCAGAGCTGGCATAACTGCCACCTGCACCATAGGCCACCCATAAAAGTTCAATAGAACACCTGAAAGAAAAGAAGCCATTGATACCGTACCAAGCACCAGAAAATCATTTAGCCCCTGAACCTTCGCTCGCTCATTGGCCCTATAAGTACCTGACAATAGTGTAGTGGCACCAATAAAACTAAAATTCCAGCCAAAACCAAGAAAAATTAGTGCGCCATAAAACTGCCCAAGCTCAACACCGGAAAGCCCAATAAAACAACTTATCCCAAGCATCAACAGACCTAAACCCATGACCCGTAAAGTCCCGAATCGGCCTATTATCGTTCCAGTGACAAAACTTGGACCAAACATGAAAAAGGCGTGCCAGCGCACCACATCAGCAGCTTGCCCAGAAGTAAACTCATGTTTAACCATAGCAAGGGACGTTGAGGTCATAACAAGCGCCATCACCCCATATGAAATCATGCCGCAAAGTATCGCTATCATTGTCTCTGGCTGTCGCACTATTACACCTAGCGGTCGACCACCTTTTACATCTTTATCGTCCAATGACGGCAAAGGAATATCCAAAAAAAGCACGCCGATTGCACCTATAATATTTAGAAGCACAATAACTGCATAGGCTCCAGCAAAGGGAGTAGGCGCAAAGAGATCGGAGAAATTCTGCACAACTTCCGATCCAATGATTGCTCCCACAAGCCCGCCTGCTAGAACCCAGGAAATTGCTTTAGGTCTAAAAGCGTCTGATGCAGTGTCTGCTGCGGCAAATCTGTAAAAACCATGAAATGAGTAATAAACACCAGTAAAAATTGCACTAAGCAATAAAAGCTCAAAACTACTAAGCAGTAACGCTATAGTCGCAAGCACCCCCCCAACACAACCGCCACACGCACCAACCAAGAAACCCACACGACGACCAAATTTACCCATAAAAATGGAGGCTAAAGGGGCTCCAAACACTGCCGTAAACATTACCAAAGAGATTGGCAGAGTCGCCAAAAGCGGCGTATCTGCTAGCATGGCGCCCGCTAATCCGCTAAGGACAATAGTTATTTGTAGCTGTGACCCTAGGACGGCCTGTGCAAAAAACAGGACTGCCACATTTCGCCTAGCCAGGCGATCAGCACTATCGAGATCAGTCAGAAGTCTATTCAACTACTCGACGGCGAGTAGCTGAACCTCAAACAATAATGTGGAATCTGGTGGGATAACATTGCCCGCTCCACGACTTCCATAACCCAGTTCCGGTGGGATTATTAACTCTCTTTTTTCGTCAATCAACATGCCAACGACACCTTCATCCCACCCAGCGATGACCCGACCGGCGCCAAGTGAAAACTCAAAGGGGCTGTTGCGATCAACAGAACTGTCGAATTTAGTTCCACGCCCACCTTCAGCATCTGCATCATAAAGCCAACCCGTATAGTGCACGCTGACAAAGTTGCCCTCTTCAGCTGCGATACCGGACCCTTCCTGAGTAGCAGTAATAATGAGTCCAGACTCCGTCGTAATCGTCTTAGAAGCCTGTTCTCGTTCTTCCTGAAATTGCTTTAAGTAAGCATTTTCATAAAATCTAATTTTTTCTTTATAGCCTTCTGGATCCATAAATCTCGATGGATCATAAGAATCTCCTGGAGAGAATTTCTCATGCAAATCGAAATGTCCCGAATGAGATGAGACCCAGATATCCGTTGTTCTAGACAACAACTTCTGCGCAGCATAAGTGGACTCAAAGACGCTTGCGATCTCGGGGAACCCCGGCATATCTAGTAACGATACGCCACCATTTATAGAGCCCATATTTACAATAAGGACTGAGTAAACTTTTCCATCATCATCAACACTATCAAAGGTAAAACTGCTGGCGCCGCGGGTATGACCACCATGATGATGCAAGGTAATTACGGTTCCCCCGAGCTCGATCGTATCACCATGCTGTAGCTGTTCATCAACCATAACTGGTTCGAAATGTGTCCCTCGACCTTCTGGAAATCGATAGTCTGTGTTCCCGCCGTCTTCTAATGCAGCTACATCGTCCTCATGAGCAAGCATTCTGGCACCTGTAGCACGTTTGATAACTGCGAGGTCAGCCACATGATCCCAGTGCGCTTGTTGAGTAAGTAGAACTTTTATATCTTCAAATGAAAATCCTAGTTCTTCGATATTTTCTCGGATGAGCTCTGCTGAGTCATAAGCACCAGTATTAACAAGAATATGGCCTTCCGGCGTGGTTATTAGATAGGAAGCGAGGTCGCTTGTTCCAACATGGTAGAGATTTCCAATAATCCTTACTGGCGGGAATGGTTCTAGCCACGCCTCATTCGTAATAGGACGTCTTTCAAATTGCGTTTGAGCATAAACAAAAGAGTTTTCGCCAAAAAAACTTAAAACGAACAGACAAAGGGTAATTGGAATAAATCGATAAGTTTGCTGGTAGCCCATAGTTTTCTCCCGATCAGAAACTCAGCCAGTCTACTGGCTAACTTGGTTACATGAAATCAGACACTATCATTCTAGTACAAATAAGGGTGTTAACTTGCATCACTTAGTAGCTTGAAGTCGATAGAGTTGCTCTAGGAATAATCCCCTTTACCTGCTGATCGCATTACTTGTGCCCCGCTAAAATAGGGCCAGCTTCCTGATCATATTTTCAGAATAACCAGCCTCTAAGTATCGATGCAAGAACAAAGTGGCGGAGGTGGATGGGAATCGAACCCACCAGCCGGGTTCGCCGGCTCACTGGTTTTGAAGACCCTCTAGTCCACAAATATGCGCAAACTAGAGTAAGCCATTACCCTCAAGCACCGGGAGAAAATCAAGGGTTAACGTCAACACCGACACCACAACCTGATCCTCTTATAGATCCCTTTATTTAACCTCACTGCACATGATTTGC
>Ga0209403_10003464_pt1 | contig 17808 bp, 12 predicted proteins | sample ArcticOcean_MG_C_8_FD_187440 | JGI IMG/M metagenome (GOLD analysis project Ga0209403, IMG submission 187440) | Marine microbial communities from western Arctic Ocean - ArcticOcean_MG_CB11_86 (SPAdes) (version 2) | ecosystem: Environmental > Aquatic > Marine > Oceanic | place: Arctic Ocean... | reverse complement strand
CTCGACAACGAAGATGTGGATGCAGTTAATATTTCCACTCCCGACCATTGGCACGCAATCATGGCTATCTATTGTGCCAACAAAAAAATACACGTATATGGTCAAAAACCCTTAGCGGTAACGATTGCTGAAGGTCGTGCCATGGCCAATGCGATTGCTCGCAACAAAGTCACCTTCCAAACAGGAAGCCAGCAACGCTCCGAATCGCAATTTCGCGAAGCAGTTGAATTTGTACGCAATGGTCGTATTGGAAACCTTCAAAAGATTTCGATTAAAATCCCGGGTGGACATTCTGACTGGAATCAGATGGCCGCTAGAAAAGATCCAGAAGCTATTCCTGAAAGCTTGAATTATGATCTCTGGGAAGGACCTGCTCCACACCGCGACTATCGTCCGGCCATGCTTCCGCTTAACTGGCGTCACAACTTCGATTATTCTGGCGGCATGATTACCGACTGGGGAGCTCACCACGTCGATATTTCACAATGGGCCATGGGCATGGACAAAAGCGGACCAACACGTATTGACATTAATCACGCCGAACTTCCTTCACCGACCGACCTCTACAATACTTCGACCAAATTCAAATTCACCTGTACCTACAAAAGTGGTGTGGAAATGGTTGTGGAAGACAATGGAGGTGAACCCAACGATATTACTTTCGAAGGAGACAATGGGAAAAAGATTTTCGTAAAGCGTGGTAGCATTACGATGGACCCGGTTGAATTAAGACGTGAACAAATCAAAAACGATGAGATCCATGTCTATAAAAGCACGGATCATGTCGGTAACTTTATAGATTGCATTAAAAGTGGTAAAACCACGGTGGCTCCAGTTGAAGCTGCTCACCGTACCATCTCCATTTGCCACTTGGCTAACATCGCCATACGTCTTGGTCGAAAATCTTTGAAATGGGATCCAAAACGCGAACGTATTTTAGAGGATGCGGAAGCGAACTCTTACTTAAGTCGGACCATCCGAGGAAATTGGAAACTCAAATAAAACGGTCTACTTAAAGATCCCTTCCTAATCTAGAATTCTGCGAATAAGCTACCCATTGCGATCTCGCAATGGGCAACAAAATGATCAACTATTGGTCATTCAGATTTATTTATTATGAAAAACTCAGTTTGTCTTCTCACTCTCATTTGCATCGTTGTTGCTACCCATGCCATAGGCTTCACCTCAAATTGGCCTCAGTTTCGTGGAGCCGATTCACGCGGCATCGGTTCTGGTGACAATTTGCCCGACACATGGTCGGCTACCGAAAATATCGCATGGAAAACAGATATTCCCGGAAGAGGTTGGTCCTCGCCTATCGTCTGGGGTGATAAAGTGTTTCTAACCACAGTCGTAAATTCTGAGAGGTCTGAAGAACCGAAAAAAGGTCTCTATATGGGAGGAAACCGCCCAGATGCTCCAGAATCCGTTCACACCTGGATCGTTTATTGTTTGGATCTGAAATCTGGAGCAGTTATTTGGGAACATACCGTTCTGGAGGCGAAGCCTAAAAACGGTATCCATATCAAAAACAGTTTTGCTTCTGAAACGCCCGTGACCGATGGCGAAAGAGTATATTTCTACTTCGGTAATGTGGGATTGTTTGTATATGATATGGAAGGTAATCCTGTATGGTCCAAATCATTCAAGCCACAATTTACCAGGCATGGTTGGGGCACAGCGGCCTCGCCTATCATCCATGAAGACCGACTATACATCGTTAATGACAACGAAGAGAATTCCTCGCTTCTTGCGTTAAATAAAAAAACGGGCGAGGAGATTTGGCGGAAAGCACGCGACCAGGAAAGCAATTGGTCTTCCCCGTATATTTGGGAAAACGACCTACGTACCGAGATAATCATTCCTTCGACGAAAAGAGTCAGATCCTACGATTTAAACGGGAAGGAACTTTGGTCATTTGAAGGTATGTCAAGCATCACGATCGCGACTCCGTATTCCGCAGATGGATTACTCTACGTTTCTTCAGGATACGTGGGAAGTCGGAACAAACCTGTCTACGCAATTCGACCCGGAGCTAAGGGCGACATATCGGTGGATGAAACAAACACGTCCAATGATTACATTGTTTGGTCCGACTGGCACGCTGCTCCTTACAATCCATCTACGCTTCTCTACCAGGATCAACTCTATGTTCTGTGGGACAGAGGTATGCTGTCGTCCATGGATCCGAAAACAGGAGCCCTTCATTTTGAAAAGGAAAAAATCCCGCGCGACAAAAGCGGATTCACCTCATCGCCATGGGCCTACGATGGAAAAGTGTTTTGCCTCAGTGAGGATGGCGATACATTCGTTTTCAAAGCTGGAAAGTCATTCGACCTTCTCCATGTAAATCGTCTTAGCGAAGATGATATGAGTATGGCTACTCCTGCAATCGTCGACGGTCATTTACTCATCCGAACATCAGCACGACTTTACTGTATAAAGCAGTAAAAATCCTGGTAGTGACCATTTAGAGCAGTTTAACCATAAATAGTCACAATCTTTGATTTAGGTAGGGCTCGATCGCCGAGCGAGCCGATAGGGAAACGGCGGTACAGGGCCAAACCTCCCTACCAAATTTTGCTATAAAACTTAATATACTCTAACTGCTTAGTTCAAATAAAGGACCTCAAAACTGTCTACTTCAAAGGCCACATCAATGGTAAGCAGATCATAGAGGTAATAAATATAATGATCGCCAGAGGAATTCCCAATTTTAAGTAATCGACAAAACGATAGCCGCCGGGTCCCATCACAAGCACGTTGGCTGGATGAGAAATGGGGCTGGTAAAACTGGCAGAGGCAGCCACTGCTATCGCCATCATAGCTGTATAAGGTGAGATGCCCATTTCAACAGAAGATTGAATAGCTATGGGTGACATCAATACCACTAAGGCAGAAGTTGGAATGATAGTGGTAGCCATCGAAGTCACTAGGTAAAGTCCCCCGATTACTATCCAAGGACCTTGTCCGCCGATGACGCCCATGAGCCCATTCGTCAGGTAAGCAGTTGCTCCGGAAGATTGCATAGCCGTACCCAAGGGAAGCATTCCGGCGATTAAAAACACGGCACGCCATTCGATAGCTCGGTAGGCATCTTCCATGCGGATACACCCCATTAGCACCATAAGAGTCGCACCTGCGATCGCTGTAAGTGCAATTGGCATCCAACCCAAAAATACAGGGATGATAACTCCTGCCATTATGAGTCCCGCGATCAGGGGTTTATTGCTCTCTTCTGATTTCACTTCCGGTAAATGCCCTAGCAATAAAAAGTTTTTATCTTTTTGAATAAGCTCCAGTTTCTCATGCGGACCCATCAACAAAAGCGCATCGCCATATTCAATTTCCATTTTCCCCAGGTCAGCCCGATAAATTTCATTCGCTCTCAATACACCAAGGAGTTGCAAGCCATACCGATTGCGCAATTGAATATCTACCGGCGTCTTCCCTGCAAACCGAGAGTTTGGAGCTAGAGTGGCTTCAATCATCTCGATATCTTCCGCTTCAAGAATTGAAGCATCAGAGCGCTCGGAGGTCTCAATTTTCAACTGTTGAAAACCTTGTAGTGTATCAAGATTCTCCGGACGACTATGGAGCGTAAATACGTCTCCTGCCTGCAATGGCAATTGAGGATCGGGCAACAGCAATTCGTCCCCTTCCCGCTTGATAGAGATCACGTGGATATCGAAAAGCTGACCGAGTCGACTTTCCTTGAGTGCTTTGCCTGCTAACCATGAACCTTCGGGAATTTCTACCTCGAACAGTTTTCGGTGAATAGATTTATACCTGTCCAATAGCTCGGTCGAAGGTAATTGAAGATCTTCAAACGCCGGGTTTGTTTTCAGTGCATCGATAGCCGCCTGCGATCCTTGTAAGAGCAAACGAGCTCCAGGCTGCAAAGTTAGTAAGGCCAAATCATCATCCAGGACTTTTCCCGAATGATACACTTTTAATACATTTAATGAAAATTGACGTCGAAAGCCAGAATCCTTGAGCGTTTTCCCAACAAAATCTGCTTGTTCCGAAATTTTGGCTTCGATCATAGGGAACAACGAACCGGGATTAAGTTGCTCAGTCTTGGATTTTACCGGAACTAGCTCATGCCAACCCAACAGCTCATTAAGTCGCTCTGTTTCACCCTGGGTGTATAAGCGATCTCCTTCAGCTAAAATTGTTTTCGGTCCAGGGGCAAATTGAGTATTTCCATTGCGTTGAAGAGCGATCACTTGGAGGCCAAGACTTCGTCCGAAATTGGATTCCTTCAGACTTTTCCCAGCAAGAAGAGATCCTTCTTCCAGCTTGATAAAGAAAGCTCTTTCTTGAAGCGAGTATTGGTCATTCAACGCCGATCGATCAGTGGCTGAGGATTCACTACCGGGATCACTTGATGGTAAAAAATAACGAGCCGTTAAGCCGACAAATAAGGTTCCAACGACCATTATCGTTCCACCCATGGGTGTAAAATCGAATAAACGAAACGGCTCATAGTTAGCTTCCCGCAATGCGTTACTAATAAGTAGGTTGGGAGGTGTCCCAATCATCGTTGTCAGTCCTCCAAGCAAAGATCCATACGCCAAAGGCATCAGAAGCCGTGAGGGCGCCACACCTCGTTTGCGGGCAACGGTAATGACCACAGGCAACATAAAGGCGGCTACACCGATATTGTTCATAAAGGCGGATAAAACACCCGTCGTGATCATAATAACAAATATCATCCGGATCTCGGTATTCCCTGCCATTCGAAGAACTTGTTTGCCGATCATTCCAGCCACACCGGTTTCGGTGAGTCCTGCACTCAAGATAAACATCGCCCAAACGGTTATCACCGCTGAATTACTAAACCCAGCTACCGCTTCATTAGGGGTCACTGATTTTGTAAACGCCAAGGCAACCAATACCATCAAGGCGACCACATCCATTCGTACCTTCTCCGTAATGAACAGAACTAGGGATATCAAAAGGATTGAGAGAACAATGGCGATCTCAGTCGTCATAACAAAGGTAGCAGGCAGGTATGAAATAAGAGTGTACGAATTGAAGAGGCGATAAAGGATTAAGTGCAAGAAAACTGAAATATTTCCTTTTATAACACCCGCGCGTTATAGTCGGACATTGGACAAGCGTGAACAAGCGGAGCAGATCCAGCTAGGGACAGATAAAAAGGAGTTGTAGTGATGCAAAGTATAGGCTCCTCTGTGCCGCTCATTTATTATGCCTTTACTTAGTCTTCGAAACACCACCTTGGCTTTTGGCGGCCTACCGATTCTGGACACCATACAGATGTCAATGGATCTGGGCGAACGCGTTTGTCTAGTCGGCAGGAATGGTGAAGGTAAATCAACGCTTCTCAAAATAATTTTAGGAGAGCAGGAACCCGATGCAGGTGAATTCGAAAGACAGCCAGGATTAAAAATTGCCAAGCTGGACCAGGACCCGCGGGTAGAGATTCCAGGGACCGTATTTGAAGTAGTCGCTCAAGGCGCTGGCGCAGCTGCCTTATTAATAGCCGAGTATCATCACATCACCATGGATCTCGGAGGTGAACGAGACGATGAAATCCTGGAACGAATGCACGAAATCGAGCAGGTACTTCAAGATAACGATGGCTGGGAACTTGAGCAGAAGATTGAAAGGATCCTTACCCGATTGACGATAAACGGGGATGCGGAATTCAATAAGCTCTCCGGAGGAATGAAACGCCGCGCCCTCTTAGCTCAAGCGTTGGTCGCAGAACCAGATTTGCTTTTATTGGATGAACCTACCAACCACATGGATATTGATTCCATCCGTTGGCTCGAAGGGTTCATGATGAAATACGGAAAATCCATCCTATTTATAACTCACGATCGTATGTTCCTTCGAAAGCTGGCGACTCGAATAATCGAGTTGGATCGTGGAAGTTTAACCAGCTGGGATTGTTCATACGACTTGTATCTGGAACGTAAAGGGACCCTACTCCAGGCTGAAGAAAAAGAAAATAAAGTCTTCGACAAAAAACTATCCAAAGAAGAAGTCTGGATCCGCAAAGGCATCCAAGCCCGACGAACCAGAAATGAAGGCCGTGTTCGGGCACTTAAAGACCTACGGGTCGAGCGTTCACAACGTCGGGACAGATGCGGTACAGCGAGACTTTCCATGCAGGACGGTGCAACTTCCGGAAGAAAGGTCATCGTGACCGAGGAAGTTTCCATGGCCTTCGATGGAAAGAGTTACATCAATCCGTTTACGGCTACTATTTGGAGAGGAGACAAGATCGGAATCATCGGACCCAACGGATCCGGTAAAACAACACTCCTCAAACTACTGTTGAAACAATTAGCACCTACCTCTGGTACAGTTGAGCACGGCAGCAAATTGGAGATCGCCTACTTCGACCAACATCGCAGTCAACTCGATCCAAAGAAAACGTTAGTCGAAAACATTTGGGACAAAAGCGATTCAATCACATTCAATGGTCAGCCGTTACACGTGATGTCTTACCTGCAGCGGTTTCTATTCGACCCTAATCGCGCTCAATCATCCATAGACAAACTTTCAGGTGGTGAACGAAACCGACTTATGCTCGCCAAGCTTTTCGCTCAACCAGCCAATGTTTATGTGCTCGATGAGCCTACAAACGATCTCGATATCGAAACCATGGAACTGTTGGAAGAAATGCTGTTGGAATTCAACGGGACAATCCTACTGGTTTCCCATGACAGAGAATTTTTAAATAACATTACTACCAGTGTACTTTCGATCGAAAATGGAGACGTAATAGAATACAATGGGGGCTATGACGACTACCTACGTCACCAGACTGTGGATACACATTCTCCTAAAACCGCAAAAACAAAATCGAAAGAACCAACGAAAAAGGTACGCGTAATATCGGTCAGCGAAAATAAAGAGCTAGAAGGTCTACCCGCAATCATTGAGGAGCTCGAAAAAGAACACACCGCCTTGATGGAAAATATGGCGCAACCCGACTATTTCAAGATAAGTGGGTTGACTGCAGACGAAGCCGCCAAGGCATTAGCAGCGCTGGAAGAGAAACAGGAAAAAGCCTTTGCTCGCTGGGAAGAACTGGAATCAATTCCAACGAAACCTGATTAGGCATCCAAGCCACAGCCTTATACACATCTCACGTGATTCGAAAAAAACCAATACTAGACTGTACCCATTATTCTGTAATAAACCAAAAGAGACAGAATCGTGGATCACAGAATATTAGTGTTGAGTACCCCATCTACCGCAAATGTTTATAAGGCCATGCCCTTGAAGCCCTCATTTGGACCTGAGATTCAGCTGTTTTTCAGCAGGCCACCTAACCTTAGGTAGATAGATATTGGTCTACTTTCCAGCCCCACTACCCAACGCATAAAGCTTTGTTTCTGTCCGCACGTAAATCTTATCATTCACGATCGCGGGGGTAGCAAAAATGCTTTCGCCGAAATTCGCTTGGTGAATGAGCTCGGGTTCGTTGCCTCCCGCTTTAATTACACTCACCAGTCCATCAAGGGATGCCACGTAAAGATGACCATTAGCCGCAACAGGAGAGGCGTAGTATTTACCAGCCCCTTCAATCTTTGATTCAAAGTAGAGTTGACCCGTGTCAGCGTTGAGGGAGGACAGGATCCCACCATCCCTCATCATATAAATCCTATCCTCATAAAATAGAGGTGAAGGGACATAAGGCAGTCCTTTGCGATAAGACCAACTTACATGTGATTCGGTAATATCACCCTCTCCTCCCTGTTCAATTGCAACAAGTAGGTTCTTAGTCCTGTTTGAAATGGATGTCATTAATTCCCAGTCATCTGAGTTGATTGCGTCGTTTACGTTCTTATCCATTCCGCGCATAAAGTTCCAGGTTCTGGTGCCAAGATCGGATTCACCGATTTTGTTGTCTGCGTTCTTGTCGTGCTTGGCTAGAAATTCTGACCACGGCGCCCTCGGCGAATCGAATCCTCCAGGACACCAGGCGGCCTGGTAAAGGCGGCCGTTCCCTAGCACTGGCGTGGTGGCACGATACCGGACTTAGACCATCCACAAGCCAACGCTGTTTTCCGGAGTCAAGGTCGTAAGAATTAAGCTGAACGGATCCAGAAACGATTATTTGGTCATCCCAAACGATCGGCGTTCCATATCCTCCCCTTGCTTCGGGTCTGGCTGATTCCCAGCGTAGGTTTCCATTCGTCACGTCCAAGGCGATCAGACGGGCATTTACACGATCATCCCGTATGAGACAAACTGTTCCTTTGGCAATAATCGGAGAAGTGCTCGATCCATAGCGTCCGTGTGTCCAGGCGGTTGGCATTTCATATTTCCAGATCTCTTTGCCGTTCAGGTCATAGCATATCACCCCGAATGAGCCAAAATAACTAACAACATGATGGCTTGCTCGTGATCTTTCATCGTTCCTTGGTGCGATCGTTGCCAAATCAGCTTGCTGCACATTTGAGTCATTTTGCGCATATTGGGGATGAAAAAGGCCAGCACCTTGAATTGCCAGAGGGCTCCGTTTTATAAATGGTATTCATAGTACTTTTGTACCAGGCATCAGGACCTTTGGGGTGCAGGGTCAATATTACTTTTGCATCGGGATACTGTTCGATTAGCTCACGCCAGAAGCAGCAGGCCGGATTATCCACGGTCGCGTCATAGTATTCAAATACCTCATTCCAATCCTGTTGGCTGCCAGGATCCGAATGCGCCACGCGATGCCAAAACTCCAAGTGTCCTTTGTTCGCCTTGTTCTCCAACACTTCGAACATATGGTAACAACGGTAGCCGAGTTGATTGAGGGCGGTAAAAGTCGATAATGTTCCTGTGCGGCCGAAGGCAACGCCGATGATTTTCATAATAGGTATCTGATAATCTACAGTGACCTACTTTTTTTGGAAAATCCAGTCTCGATGCCCTTTGACTTCCTAGGGCGAGAACAGTCGTGGTATTTAATATTTAAAATAGTGTCCTATTCCAAACAACGAAGAATGAAAGACTCGTGGGTTGCTCCCTAGAAAATTCGAGTTTTGGTTCGCACAATAAGAATCGGACTGTTTTACTAAAATAATTCTATTAATTCACCTACCCAGAATTCCCCAATCCATATGAAATTAATCACTATCCTTACCTTAATTCTGGCCTCCTCTTTGGCATGGTCTAACGTCAATATGGATATCAAGGTAACCCATGGCCCGCTATTGGGGCGTCCTGGAACCGATACCATGAGCGTTTGGATGCGCACGAATGGACCCACCAGTGTGTCGGTCACCTATGGCACCCATCGCCACATCCTGGATCAACAATCTGCACCGGTTGATACCAAGGCGGAAAACGATTACACCGCCGTGGTCACTCTGACAGACTTGGAACCCGATACACTTTATTATTATCGGACCGACACAGGCAGAGGTGGCTCATTTAGAACATTTCCAGATTCCAGGGATTTTAGAAACGATACACATAACCCGGAAGGACTGTTTAATTTTCAGTTTCATGCTACCTCATGCATCAACCAAAATCCGGGATCAGGCGCCGGTCCAGATCTCCCATCCTACGACATCTTAAACGAAGCGTGGCAAGACAAAGTCCTCTTCGGCATAAATAATGGAGATTTTATTTATGAAGAAGATCGGGACTACTCAGTCGAGGCTTGGCGGCATCAAGTGGGACTCGATGCAGATGAAACACCAGAAATACTAGGACTTGCTCCCTCGATTGTAGGTGTTTGGGAAAATTATAAGACTTACCTGTCCCGTGGAATCAATCTGATGAAATGGCATCAACACGTGCCCAATTTCTATACCTTTGATGATCACGAACTCCTCAACGATATTTATGGTACCAACGAAATCGGATTGGTTAATCGCCGTGCCGTTTTCAGAGACCCAGGCGTAAAGGCCTGGCACGATTACGTTGGCTGGGCCAATCCGATGGAGCACAACGCCGATGCCTACTTTGGTCGCGGAAAGTTTAAGAAAGGGAGCGATGTTCTCTATGATCCAAAAGCTAATTTCACGAGCATGAACATGGAGGATCACAGCACCCTTCACATCCATTGGGGTAAAGGCCAGGACGGAACGCTCGATATGGCACTTGATGTAGCGCCTCCGGGAAATCCCAATTCGGCGGTCTACGGTGTCGTGGATGTCATCGACAAGCACCGTCTCAAAATCACCCCGGCCGCCAAGGCTACTAATGAAGGCACCTACTCCATCGGCCGCCGCAGTTATGGTTCATTCAAAGTAGCCAACTGCGAGTATTTTTTACTGCAAACGCGACCACACCGTTCTTTGCACGTCCTAAGCGATCCGTGGAAAAAGGATGCTACCATCCTGGGGAAACAACAATTTGAATGGCTCAAGGAAAGCATTGAAAATTCCACGGCCGATTTCATCTTCCTCGTCTCCTCTGTGGACTTTGTAGTTCCTCACGTAGGTTCCGGTGGTGGAGTCGATGTAAATACCTATCCCAAAGATGAAGCATGGACAGTATTTCTAGAAGAGCGAGAAGAGTTGATCGAATACTGTAATGAAAGAGCTCCACAACAGTTCTTTGTAATCACTGGCGATCTCCACAACAGCTTCGCCATCCAGATCACCGACAACATGTGGGAATTCGCTGCCGGCCCAGGCAACTCTGTCAACCATATGCCCATCGAAGATGAAGGGGGAAGACCCATTAATGGAAAATGGAAATACCAGGATCGCGAAGTAGACATCAAGTGGTCGACTTATGCCTACTCCGATGCGCCGCGTCTGGAACGCATGTATCCAACATTTTGCATCGCACAAGTGAATAACGTATTCAATAGTCCGCTACAACGCGGAGGCGAACGTTGGGTTGCCTATCCCAAGCCACATATAGTCTTCAAATACTACGACGGATTCACCGGAGAGCTGATCTATGCCCAGCCCGTCCACGCAAGATAGAATTGGCATCACCAATTCTACATCTTAATCTTAATCCTTTTCCTAATCTTAATTCCGGCTTCGATCATAATCCCTGTAAGAATCCAAATAAAGATGAGGTTGATAAGTCAGGGTTTGGAATAGGATTAGAATTAAGATAAGGATTAAGATTAAAACTTAGCTACCCCATGCCAGACTCTCGACTCCGCGAAGCACCTACCACTTTTTTAGCAACTCTAAAAGAGTTGGGTCCCGGTCTCATCATCGCAGGCGGTATTGTAGGCTCTGGAGAGCTTATTGCAACCACAGCCACGGGCGCTGAAGCAGGTTTCTGGCTCCTTTGGATTATCATTGTCGGTTGCGTCATTAAGGTATTCGTCCAATTGGAAATTGGGCGCTATGTGATCCTGACCGGTAAAACCACTTTGCAGGGAATTAACGGTCTTCCAGGACTTAAGATCAAGGGTGCCCATTGGATCGCTTGGTTCTGGTTGGGTATGTTTATTGCGAGTACTGCACAGCAAGGAGGAATAGTTGCTGGCATCGGCCAGGCCTTGAGTATTAGCGCACCCCTTACAGAAACCGGGGCCAATTTTAACGATGCCGCTGAAGCACAGATTCACGCAAAACTAGCGCTGGCCTCAGGAGCCATCTCAGCAGAAGAAACAGCGGCTATTGACGCAAAGCTACCCGAGGCAGGCTACGACATCTACATTTGGGCCATCTTGGTCACATTGCTGACTTCGGCTATATTGTTCTGGGGTCGCTACGGGGCAATTGAGACAGTCGTTACCTCCTTTGTGGCTTTCTTCACATTAATCACTCTCGTTAATCTGGTATTACTTCAAATGAATCCTGAATGGGCGGTTAGTTGGGATAGCCTGAAACAAGGAATGTCTTTCCGCCTTCCTCCGGTAACAGAGGGTCTAAATCCAATAGTCACCGCCCTTGCAACTTTCGGAATTATCGGAGTAGGCGCAGGTGAATTGGTCTACTATCCCTATTGGTGTTTAGAGAAAGGCTATGCTGCATTCATTGGAAAACGGGAAGATTCCGAGGCCTGGAACCGCAGAGCTAAAGGCTGGCTAAGGGTCATGCGGTGGGATGCCTGGCTCTCACTCGTTGTCTACACTTCTTCCACCGTTGTATTTTATCTTTTGGGAGCGGCCGTCTTACACCGGGCAAACTTACACCCACAAGGAATGGAAATGATTCGTTCTTTAGCTGCCATGTACGAACCCGTGTTTGGTTCATGGGCCGTTGGATTATTTTTGATTGGCGCTATTGCGGTGCTCTATTCCACCTTCTTTGTTGTGGGTGCAAGCAAAGCCAGAGTCTTTGCCGATGCGATGGTCATATTTGGCTGGCGTGAATCTACTCCGGAAAAAAATCGACGGTGGGTCAAATGGTTGTGCCTGGCATTCCCCATCATGGGTTTCATGTTTTTCTGGCTCTACCCAAAGCCGAAAGAATTGATTCTTCTCGCTGGGATGATGCAGTCGTTCATTCTTCCAATGCTCGGATTCGCTGCGATCTACTTTCGCTACAAATACGCTATTCCAGCGCTTAAACCTAGCAAAGTCTGGGACTTCTTTTTGTGGCTTTCAGCAACAGGTTTGTTGATTGCCGGCCTCTGGTTAGCGTGGTCCAAAATTGCATCCCTATTTTAAACGATGCCAAAATACATTGCTTTGTTCCGTGGTATAAACGTCAGCAGCAAAAATAAAATCCGTATGATTGAGCTCAAAGCCCTTTGCGAAGAATTGGGCTATCAGGAAGTCACCACTTATCTTCAAAGCGAAAACGTTGTATTCAAAACCTCGACCAAGAGTAAACCCAGGCAACTCGCCAAGGACATAGCTATCAGGATTAAAGCCACCTTCGACTACGATGTCTCTGTTTTGGTCATTAGCGAAAATGATATCCACCGAGTCCACAAAAACAATCCATTCATCAACAAAGAAAATTCGGACACCTCAGGTTGTTACGTCACCTTTCTTTTCAACCCAAGTCCCAAAGAATTAGCAGAAATCTTATCACTGCCACCAAAAGAAACCGGGCGCTTTCACAGCTGCGACAACGAGGCTTATGTCCATTGTCCCGATGGATATGGGAAGACCAAAGTCAACAATCAATTCTTTGAGAAAAGGTTGAAAACTTCGGCAACAACAAAAAACTGGAACACTATAAAAGCTCTACTCGATCTAGTTTCGAAGGACGAATAACCCATGCCGATTCAACACAACAAGAAATCCTTCATTAAAAGCACTATCGTCCGCATGGACGATTCAAGTACGGTAAGCACAGAGTCGGATCACATCGCCGTGGAAGACCCACTGGAGATTCGTCTGGGAAATAATCCGTTTGTAGTGACCATGAGAACTCCAGGCCATGATGATGAATTAGCTGCAGGATTCTTAGTCAGCGAAGGCATTGTAAAGGAAAGATCTGACATAAAAGAAATCAGTCGCTGCCCGACTTCACCAACGCCAGAAAACACTGTGAGGATCGATTTGCGGGATGGGCGAAAAACAGAAGGAATTAAATCGAACCGCGTAGGTGCCATAGCGGCAAGCTGCGGCGTTTGTGGAAAAACTTCTATCGAGTCCGTTCAAGGTCAATTTCCTCCGATTCAAAGTAAGATAGCCATCGATAGAAATTTACTTCTCAAAATGCCCGATCGATTAAGAGAATCACAGGACGTCTTTGATAAAACAGGAGGACTTCACTCTGCTGGAATATTTGACCTAGAAGGAAACTTGATTTGCCTTCGTGAAGATGTCGGACGCCACAATGCCCTCGACAAAGTCATCGGTTACACATTTCTTAACAATCTCCTACCTTTGGACAAGCACGTGTTGGTCGTCAGCGGACGAGTCGCCTTTGAAATAATGCAAAAAGCATTGGCCGCCCAAATAGCCGTCGTGGCCGCCATATCCGCTCCATCATCCTTAGCTGTTTCCTTTGCCCTCACTAGTGGGCAAACGCTAGTAGGTTTCCTTCGACAACCCAGATTCAATATCTATTCGCATCCACAAAGGATTGAGTAGCTATTCGACACTGTGGCCCACGGGCATCTTTCCTTTATTTTCGTGTGCGTTGGATTCCGAAAATCGGGAACCGAGAACTAGAGCATATCAAGTTTAACCAGTCGCAAAAATTGTTAGGGCGGTTTGGCCCAAACCGACGTTTCCATTTCGGCTAGCTCGGCGATCGAGCCCTACCTAAATCAGAAAATCGTGACTAATTAAGGTTAAACTGCTCTAGGTTACAGCCACTTCTTATAACCATCAATCTGAAGAGCAGGCTCACTCGCTCTTTCCATTTCCATTTTCAGAGCGGTGGTCATTTTTTCACGAATGCGTTTGTAATTCTTATGGTCGTAAAAATTGATCAACTCGTCGGGGTCTTTTTTAAGATCGAAGAGCCAAGGAGAATCTTTATCGGACACTACCAGTTTGTAGTCATCCGAAACCGCGGCTACCCAAGTTGGATGCATAGTGGTTCCACGGATATAAGTGACCCGCTCTTCCTTAACGACAGCTGAGCCGCTTTCAAACCAGTTGGACAAGTCCTTGCCTTGAGTTCCAGGTAATGAATCCTCGATACCCATCATAGACATTAAGGTTGGCCCCACATCCACCGAGGTCATTACCGAATGAATAAGTTTTCCTGCCTTAACTTGTTTTGGTTTTTTAACCAGAAAGGCAACTTTGGCGGAAGCTTCATACGGAACCCCTTTGTTGTGCCGACGATGTTCGCCCATCAAATCACCGTGGTCTGAGGTGAAGACAACAATCGTGTCATCCTCAAGGTCCAAACTTTTTAACTCAGCTAAAAGGCGACCGATATTATCGTCGATGCATTCAACCATTCCAAAAATAGCCGCAAACTGGTCCTGGTTGACCTTCGAGTCTTTAATATAGTTGTTGCCTACAAACGTGCTCCATTCGGGGTTTTGTTCATCAGTTTTAAACATGGTTATAGGTTCACTAAATTTAGTGCCCTGATATTTTTCCCAATAGGGATCACGAACCGTGTTGGGACCATGGGGATCCGGCAAACTGATCATCACACAAAATGGATTGTCCTTATTGTTTCTTATGAAGTCCAAGGTTCGATCCATCAGAAAGTCAGTGGCATAAGATTCTTCGTCAGCACCACCTACTTGGTAACCCGGAATCCCGTCCCTACCCTTCGGCGCGTCCACTTTCGCACCGTGTTCAGTTTCAGCCATTTTTTTATAATGACCACGATTGAACATAAACCGGTTGTCCTGCCATCCGAACTTACGTTCGGGTGCCCATTGCGGTTTCCCGATTCCGTCCAAATGCCATTTGCCGATGTAACTAGTCGCGTATCCATTACGCCCCAATAGGTCGGCGAAGGTCACCATATGGCCATGCATAGGAATACTGTTGGTGGGTACCCCGGTCAGGTGGGGCATAAGACCCGTTACGAATGCCGCCCTGGAAGGAGAACATACCGGGGAAGAAACATAAAAACTGGTGAGTAATGCACCTTCCTTGGCCAATGCATCGATGTTCGGCGTATCCACCTTTACTCCCTTGCCCCAAACGAATGCCTGGTCTTCTGAAAGAGTATCGCGATAACAACCCAGCGTCCGGAAATTGTGCTCATCCGTCATCACGATGACCAAGTTGGATTGTTTGGCACTTAGGCAGAAACAGGAAGAATATAGAAAAAGAAAGAAGAGTAAGTTTCGCATAGATATATTCATACGATGGTTAGACCTGAAAACTATTTTAAGAAGGAGAACAAGTAAGATGAAGAGGACGATCAAAGCTATGCCTTGCGCTACTTCCCAGACGCCCAGAGGAAACCCTGAGTAAGTAGGTTTATGAAGACAGGATCCCTGAATGTGTCGTCGGAGTGACCATAGGTCGTACCGAAAACACGGGTACCTTCAAAATTGTTTACCCAAACAACGGGATGCTCCTTGCCATCCTTCTCACTGACAGACGTTGCCAGAGCAGTTGCACTCGGCCAGAGCTTTTCAATGATATAAAGTTCATCCATGGGAGTTACCCAATTTTTGGGCATTCCCTTTAAGGCTGGGTGCTTAGGTTTTTCCAATTTAACCTTATAATTGCTTTTATGATCGTGACGCTTACTGGTTACTCCCAGGAACTTCCTCCAGTCATTAGCTTCAATATCACGATAGGTATGCATAGCACAGTGAATAACCATACCTGGTACTCCCGCATTCTTATGACCGTCGGAAATTTTCTTGATGTAAGATTCGTCCATATTATGAGCGAAGCATTCGATGTGAATCACAACATCGTAGGGTTTGGCCCAATTGGGATCCTCGTAGAATTCTGACTGATGATCTTTACTTTTGCTTCCTTCGTGAAGGATGGTCCAATTAACATCGACCTGCTTGCTAATACCTTCAGTCATGGCACTCGTTTGGAAGTGATAGTTGTGACAACAACCACCCGTGATGATTAAAGCCTTGATCGGTTTCTTGCCGTGGTGATCAGCAGTTAAGTGGGAGACCAGGCCGAACACCAAACTCACAAGGGATATTAATCGAAGTAGTTTCATAAGATTCAGGGTATTTATTGTGTAAGCTAGCAGCCGCTAGAGGGTTTGCACGTATAAAACGGGTTGCTTATTTGCTAGGCGAGACGGTGTAAACGGTCTCGACTTTTTCAATAAGGCCTTTTTCGCGAAGCTCGGGGCGGAGGGTATTCAGCCAGTGCTCGCTTTCATAAAAACCTGCCTTTTCTGCAGCCATATTGGCTTTGCTGGAAAACTGCCGGCTCCAGACAAACAGGTTCTCGTCTTCCAGTGTGCGGTAAGCAGAGGTGATTTTAATTCCAGCTTTTTCCTGAGGCTCAACCAGCTTATCATGAAAAAAGCGCTCCCATTCATTCATTTTACCCTCAGCAATCTTGTAAACCCGTACTTCAATTATCGGTTCAGCATGGTGTGCCGCCGTTAGAAAGGAATTACTACTAATCAGTAAGGAATTTAAAATAGTTAAGATTATGATTTTTCGAATTAGATTTTTCATACAATGATCGAGTTTATGTTTTAAGGTTAGATAACTACTACCGAGCCTTAGCGGCATGACCACAAGAAAACAATCTGGTGAATATAAAATGATTTCTCATATGCCAAAATCCGCGCTACTAGTAGTTAAAGTTGAAATAATATGCCTACCTTAGTCCATGCCGATTAATCTCAGAAGCAAATTTTGATTCGCCCGGGGTTTCGTGCCTGTAACTTTGATCCAAAACGATTCGTAATCCTGTTTCTCTATCAAATTCATCCGCGGAAATTTGCTCCGGGTTCGAGTCGCCTGTTTCCAGCATCCATACTTTCAATACACTAGATAAGGAACGCTTTATTCCGGTAAAGTCACCATAATCGGCTAGGTTGCTTAATTGATGAGGATCATCACCTAAATGGTATAGCTCAGCGGCTGGTCTGGGTGCAAGAAACACATCCGCTTGAGCCTGAGACAGATCTCCGGACTTATGGGAAGAAAGAAGCTGGGTAAACGACGGAGATCTCACCGAATCGGCAGGTCCCTGCCATGCGCTTTCCGTTCGGAAATTTTCCAGATACAACCATTCCTTGGTCCGCACACTTCTAGCCAACGCTTCATAGTCGTGCCAATTATGTTCTGAGAAGGCATATTTTCTCACCTCGGATTTTCGATCTTTAAATAAGGAAGTAAGACTCACCCCTTGAAAGGTTTCATTGGGATCCCCTTCTGCTAACTCAAGGAAGGTAGGAGCCAAATCAATCACACTCACTAAACTGTCACTCGTACCCGGATCCTTAATGCCTCCTGGCCAATGAGCCACTAAAGCGGTTTTCATCCCGGAATCGTGCAGACGGGTTTTCGCCCTCGGAAACGGACGCCCATTGTCTG